>Ga0180216_1000377_pt1 | contig 48856 bp, 49 predicted proteins | sample eDN3rd37CBELigMG_FD_128879 | JGI IMG/M metagenome (GOLD analysis project Ga0180216, IMG submission 128879) | Enriched Miracle-Growth compost microbial communities from Emeryville, California, USA - eDNA 3rd pass 37_C BE-Lig MG (version 2)... ...
TCTCGCCGGATCTTCGGCGCACGTGCACGCCTCACTGTGGGACGCGGCCGGAACGACGCCTTTGTTCTTCGACAAGGAAGGCGAGTTCGGCATGTCGAAGCTGATGCGGTCGTTCGTGGCCGGGCAGCTCAAGTACGCGCGGGACATCACATACTTCCTCGCGCCCTATGTCAATTCCTACAAGCGTTTCCAGGCCGGGACCTTCGCGCCTACGAAAACGGTCTGGAGCCGGGACAACCGGACCGCGGGCTTCCGCCTGTGCGGCGAGGGCAGCAAGGCGATCCGTATCGAGTGCCGCATCGGTGGTGCGGACCTCAATCCGTATCTCGCGTTCGCGGCACTGCTCGCTGCAGGCCTCGCGGGCATCGACGAGAAGCTCGAGCTCGATCCGCCGTTTTCCGGAGACGCCTACGTGGGTGAGGGCATTCCCGAGGTGCCGAAGACGCTGCGGGAAGCCATCGAGTGTCTCGACAAGTCCGAGCTGATGCGTGAAGCGCTCGGGAGCGCCGTGGTGGATCACTACGTGCACACCGGCCGTTGGGAGCAATCCGAGTACGACCGCAGGGTGACGGATTGGGAGCTGATGCGCGGCTTCGAGCGGTACTGAAAAGGGTTCCTCTCCCCGAAATAGGGAGAGGAATGTGGATCTGGGAGGATGGGCAATTTGGGAGCCGCGAGGCCCTCCTGTCTGCTTGCTCACTCACCCCTGGTTTTGTCGACGCTCCAAATACCGCCACCCGCTGCCGCGAGATAGAGGAAAACGAATGAGTAGAGCGCTGCGAGTTCGCCGCCGTTGAGCAACGGGAAGAAGCCTCTCGGCGCATGGGCGTAGAAATAGGCGACAGCGCACATGCCGGAGAGGATGAATGCGACGGGTCTTGTAAACAGGCCGATGACGAGAAGCACTCCGCCGACGAGCTCCAACAGCCCCGCGATGCCGCTCATGGTCAGCGGAGATATGTTGTTCATGGGGCCTTCGGGGAAATTCAGGTATTTCGTCGTGCCGTGCTGGAGCAGCAGGAGACCCGACATGAACCGGAGCACGCTGAGGAGTTGAGGTTGATAGGGAGCAAGGAATTTCATTGTCGCCTCTTTTTCAGTTCTGCCTGGACTCTCACCGTCCGGTTGGAATGGCCCAGAGCGGATTCGACGAAAGTCGAATCCTGTCCCAACGCACTAGTCGGATTTCCAGCACTTGAGAAAATCACAAAGCCGCGAGTTCTTGGCCTGATCCGCTGATTGGAAAGAAGAAATGTCCGAGGTCATCTGCATCTCCCCCATCGACGGCCGCGAGGTGGCGCGGCGCCCGATCGCCAGCGCCGCCGAAATCGAGCGGGCACTCGAGGCCGCGCACGCCGCGCGGCGGGACTGGGTTCGTGTGCCGATCAAGGAACGCGCGGCGCTGATGCTCCGGTTCCTGGAAGCCATGCGCGCCATGAACCCGGACGTAATTCGCGAGCTGGCGCTGCAAATGGGACGGCCGATCCGCTACGGCGGCGAGCTCAACTCCTTCGCCGAGCGCGTTACTTACATGGCCAGCATTGCCGAGGATGCGCTGGCGCCCATCATTCCCGAGGTGAAGGCGGGCTTCAAACGCTACATCCGCCGCGATCCGCTCGGCCTCGTACTCGTCATCGCGCCGTGGAACTACCCCTACCTGACCGCCGTCAACACGGTGGTGCCGGCGTTGATCGCCGGTAATGCCGTACTGCTCAAGGCCGCATCGCAGACCATTCTCACGGGCGAGCGTTTCCAGCAGGCGTTCGACCAAGTCGGTCTGCCCAAAGGGCTGTTCCAAAACCTGGTTCTCCACCACGAGGATACGGAGCGTCTTCTCAGCTCCGGCACCGTCGATCACGTGACCTTCACGGGCAGCGTTGCGGGTGGCCGCGCCATCGAGCGGGCTGCCGCGGGGACGTTCACGTCGATCGCGCTGGAACTCGGCGGCAAGGACCCGGCCTACGTGCGTGCCGATGCCAAGCTGGATCACGCGATCGAAAACCTCGTCGACGGCACGTTTTTCAATTCCGGCCAGAGCTGCTGCGGGGTCGAGCGCATCTACGTCGACGAGCGCATCTATGACCAGTTCGTTGAAGGCTTCATTACTCTGACGAAGCAGTACGTGCTGGACGATCCGCTGGATGAACGCACGACGCTCGGTCCCATGGCCGCGACGCGCTTTGCCGATGTCGTCCGTGGTCAGACGTCCGAGGCCGTGGGGAAAGGAGCAAAGGCCCACATCGATCCAGGGGCCTTCCCCCGCAACAAAGACGGTACGCCATGGCTTGCGCCGCAGGTGCTCACCAATGTCGATCATTCCATGCAGGTGATGAAGGAAGAGAGCTTCGGTCCCGTTGTCGGCATCATGAAAGTATCGGGCGACGATGAGGCGATCCGGCTCATGAACGACTCACCCTACGGCCTGACGGCATCCATCTGGACGACAGATCTCGCCGCGGCGGAATCCATCGGCTCACAGATCGAAACCGGCACCGTCTACATGAACCGCTGCGATTACCTCGATCCCGCGCTCGCCTGGACGGGCGTCAAGGACACCGGCCGCGGTGCCGGCCTGTCGCGCATCGGCTACGAGATGCTGACACGGCCGAAGAGCTTCCATTTGAGAGAGGTATGAAATTCGCGAAATCGTGAAATCGCCCATTCGTGAAATCGACGACCTGATGCTCCGATCAACCACACGACTTCACGACTTCACGACTTCACAATCTGAATCATCGACCAACAACCCCGGGCCCGACCCCATGCAACTGACAGGCAACTGGAACTACCCGACATCCGTACGCTTCGGCGCTGGCCGCATCTCCGAGCTGGCTGGTGCCGTGAAATCGGCGGGCATCACGCGGCCGCTGCTCGTGACCGATCCGATGCTGGCGAAACTGCCGATCGTGGCCCGCGCGCTCCAGGTGCTTGAGGTCGGGGGTGTGCCCGCAAAAATTTTCACGGAGGTGAAGCCTAACCCGGTTGCCGCCAATGTGGAGGCAGGCGTTGCGGCGCTCAAAGCCGGGAACCACGACGGCGTGATCGCATTCGGCGGCGGCTCGGCGCTCGACGCTGGCAAGGTCATCGCCTTCATGGCCGGGCAGACCCGTCCGATGTGGGATTTCGAGGATATCGGTGATTGGTGGACCCGCGCCGACCCCAAGGGCATTCTGTCTATCGTTGCCGTCCCAACGACCGCGGGTACAGGCTCCGAGGTCGGCCGCGCGGGCGTGATCACCGACGAGACGACCCACACCAAGAAGGTGATCTTCCATCCGCTGATGATGCCGAAGGTCACCATCTGCGATCCGGAGCTGACGGTGGGCATGCCGAGGACGATCACCGTCGGCACGGGCATGGATGCGCTCGCCCACTGCCTGGAGGCGTACTGCGGCCCCTTCTACCATCCGATGGCAGACGGCATTGCGATCGAAGGCATCCGACTCGTGAAGGAGAACCTGCTCCGCGCAGCCACGAACGGCCAGGACATCGAAGCTCGCGCGCACATGATGTCCGCGGCGGCGATGGGCGCGACGGCATTCCAGAAGGCGCTGGGCGCGATTCACTCCCTTTCGCACCCCGTCGGCTCGCTTTACGACACGCACCACGGCATGACGAATGCCGTGTTCATGCCCTACGTGCTGGTGTTCAACCGCCCGGCAATCGAGGAGAAGATCGCGCGCCTCGCCGCTTATCTTGGCCTCAAGCCGGAGTTCGGCGCCTTCCTCGACTGGGTGCTGAAGCTGCGCGAGGAGACGGGCGTGCCGCATACGCTGGCCGGGCTCGGGGTCGACGACTCCAAGTTCGACATCATGAGCCAGATGGCACCGAAGGACCCGACGGCGGGAGGTAATCCCCTGCCACTTGACGAGGCAGTGTGTCGGAAACTGTACGAGAATGCCCTCGCGGGGCGGCTGTGAGGCAGAGCGGGCTGATGAGTCAGCCTGTTGCTGCCTAAGGCGTATCCGACTTAGACCGAAACACGCAATCTCGCCCCGCACTCCCTCTCCCGGTGGGGAGAGGGTCGGGGTGAGGGGGGATCCACGATTGCTGTTGCTCTAACCCCTCACCCGGCCCTTCGGGCCGACCTCTCCCCACGGGAGAGGTAAAGGAGGTTCGAGGGGACCGTTTCGATGATTAGCGGACACCGCTCTCTAGACGACCTCTGGCACGTCTCCAGCCAGCGCGACGTCGAACATCAGTCCAGAGAATTCCCGCCCGCCGGGGCTGGCGAGGAACATTGCCAGTGCGGCGACCTTGGGCTCAGCCCCGCTGCAATCACCGGCGTCGATGGCGGGAGCAACGGCATTGATGCGCACGGCCTGATCTGCCCACTCCTGGGCTTCCGTGCGTGTCATGCCCGCGAGCATGGCGCGGGCTAGGGAAAGAAGAGCTGTTTCCGCACCCGTCTGTGGCGCCTTGCTGACGAGAATGTTCAGGATCAGGCCTTCCGACCACGTCAGCCGCATGCGATTGGCGGCAATGCGGGAAATCAGCCGAGCGGTTTGGAGTCGCTGGGTTAGAGCCTCTTCGACCGGCCGGTCCTCGCCCTTCGCGAGCGACTTGAGATCGAGCTGGACCAGGTTGATGACTGCGTCTAGGCCGTTGAAGGCTCTGGCGCCCGTTTGGGCGAACTTCGTTGTGGTTTCCGTGTCGACGAGCGGGTCGGAGTAGACTTGCAACTCGGCTGCCGACTGGGCCAGCATCTCGAGCACCGCATCGACCTCGACACCAGTGTCTTCAGTGTGAAGGACGATTCGGCATCCATTCTCGGCGAAGGCGCGGGCCACATCCACGCCCGCCTGAAGATTGAGTCCTGTGATGAGAATTCGCTTGCCGGCCAACTCCGGGTAGGGGCCAACGCATACGCCACTTTCGAGCACGCTCGTCAACATAGGGCCTTACCTCCTCGCGCTACCGGGCCTCCCGCGCCCGAGCAACGCCACTCCACGCCGATTCGACTAACGACTCCTAAATGGCGCGCGGATTCGGGTCTGGCCGGGACCGAAGCAGGGCGCAATTTGGGCCGTGCACAGCTGCGGTCTGGATGGTAAACTCGGGACATGGGAAAGGAAAAGCTCGACGCAGTTCTCGATCGGGTGAGGGCCTGGCCTAATGATAGGCAGGAGGACGCTGCCCGAATGCTTGAGGCCATGGAGCGCTTGGGCACGGGCATGTACCGTCTTTCGCCCGAGGAGCGAGCTGCCGTTCTGGAAGGACTTGCCGAAGCGGAACGCGGCGAGTTCGTGCCGGAAGACGAAATGCAAGCCTACTGGGGCCGCCATCAGAAATGAGGGTGCGGTTCACCCGGCGCGCCAAGCGAGACATTTCAGAGATTTACGACTGGTTAGCTGATCGAAATCCCTTGGCCGCTCGACAAGTCGAGGACTTCATTCTCAAGGCATCGCTCGGCTTAGCTGAGTTCCCGATGATGGGTGTTCCGACCGACCTGGTTCAGGTGCGCCGTTTGCCGCTCGTTCGTTACCCCTACACGATTTTCTACAGGGTCGATGACACGAGTGGGTTCGTCGACATTCTGCGCGTCGTGCATGGCTCGCGAATACGCCAAGTCGGAAGCGTGCCCGGCGAGAGTGAGTAGGTAGGGCTCTCAAAACGACGGCGGTGTGCAGGCGCTGACGACCTCGCACGGCGTGGGGCCCACGCAGCGGAAGCGGTGGGGGCGACGGCTCTCGAAATAGTAGGCGTCACCGGGGCCCAGGATGCGGCGCTCGGAATCGACTGTGACCTCCAACCGGCCGCTGATGATGATGCCCCCTTCCTCGCCCTCGTGGACCAAGGGTACACGGCCCGTATCCGAACCGGGTTCATACCGCTCTTTCAAGATCTGCAACGCCCGGCCGACCAGGTTCTCGCCAACCTGCCGGTAGGAGATGCCGCCTTTGCCGATCTCCGTCAGCTCCTCGGCGTGGTAGAAGGCTTGGCGCGGCCTGTCGGGCTCCAGCGCGAAGAACTCGGAAAGGCCGATGGGAACACCGTCGAGGATACGTTTCAGCGCGCCAATGGACGGGTTCACCTTGTTCGCCTCGATCAGGGAAATGGTCGAGTTCGTGACACCTGCGCGCTTGGCCAGCTCACGCTGCGAGAGATTGTACCGCTCGCGCAGGTACCGTAGACGACCGCCGACGTCGACCGACATGGAGCTGCCTTTCGTGTTTCAGCTGTTCAATATTCCGCAAACCTTGCCTTCCGAGGCCAGTAGAATCAAGGGCATAAAGCCTGGGAGAAAAGGACTTGATGGGGTATGGCGATCAGCCGTCTACTTCTAAACGGCGGGCGTATGCCATAAGCTGAAGCGGCCCGCCGGATTGGCCGTTTAGCCCCGCTCAACAGCGACCCTTGGAGGAATGCAATGGCGCCGCTCGACATGAAACCCAACGAGCTCGAGTCTTACTGGCTGCCCTTTACGCCGAACCGCTCGTTCAAGAAGAAACCCCGCCTCTTCTCCGGCGCCAAGGACCTCTATTTCTTCACGCCGGACGGCCGGAAGGTGATCGACGCCTCTTCGGGCCTGTTTTGCGTGAACGCCGGACACGGCCGCGAGCCGATCGTCAAGGCTATTCAGGAGGCAGCGGCCCGGCTCGACTATGCGCCGCCGTTCCAGTACGGCCATCCGCAGGTGTTCGAGCTTTCATCTCGTCTCGCTCTGATGGCGCCGGGCGATCTCGAGTACACGCTGTTTGCGAACTCGGGCTCCGAGGCCGTCGATACGGCGCTCAAGGTCGCGCTCGCCTATCACCGCGCCCGCGGCGAGGGCAGCCGGACCCGCTTCATCGGCCGTGAGCGCGGCTACCACGGCGTCGGCTTTGGCGGCATCTCTGTGGGCGGCATGGTCGCCAACCGGAAGATGTTCGGCAACATGCTGGCCGGTGTCGATCATCTGCCGACGACGTACAACCGCGCCAAGCAGGCGTTCTCCGTCGGCGAGCCGGAGTGGGGCGCCGAGACGGCAGATGAGCTGGAGCGGCTGATCGGCCTGCACGATGCTTCGACCATCGCAGCGGTCATTGTCGAGCCCGTGGCCGGATCGACGGGCTGCCTGCCGCCGCCGAAGGGGTACCTGGAGCGCCTTCGCCAGATCACCGAGAAGCACGGCATTCTGCTGATCTTCGACGAGGTCATCACCGGGTTCGGCCGCCTCGGCTACCCGTTCGCGGCCGAGCGGTATGGTGTCGTTCCCGACATGATCACGTTCGCCAAGGGCGTGACCAACGGCGCCGTGCCGATGTCGGGTGTCATGGTGCGCAAGCCGATCTACGAGACTCACATGCAGGGTCCCGAGCACATCATCGAGCTGTTCCATGGCTACACGTACTCGGGCCATCCGCTGGCGGTCGCAGCCGGCATCGCCACCCTCAATCTCTACAGGGATGAAGGGCTCTTCGAGAAGGCGCGGGCAAACGAGAAGGCGTTCGCGGACGCCATGATGAGCCTCAAGGGCCTGCCGAACGTGGCCGACATCCGGCCGATCGGTCTCATCTGCGGCATCGACCTCGACCCGATCCCCGGCAAGCCGGGCCTGCGGGGCTACAACGCGATCGAGAGCATGTACCACGAGCACGACCTCTACGTGCGCGTGACCATGGACACGATCTGCGTGTCGCCGCCGCTGATCGCCACCGAAAGCGACTTCGCTCAGATACGCGACAAGATCGCGACGGTGATCAAGGCTGTGGCGTAGCTGCACCACTCATTGTTTAGCAAAATCCGGGAACATGAAATCGCGGCGGGGGCTTGTTCTCCGCCGCGATGCATTTGGGCAACTCAGATTCGTGACATTGTCCCGCCCAGTGCAAAAGCTGGTGAGAAGCTCGCGTGCGCAGATTGCAAACACTAGGGGCGAATTGAATGCTTCGCGGCAAACGAGTCGTAGAATCAACCCCTTCAGGTCGCCGGGCAATGACAGTCGAAAACATGCCGAACAGTGGCCGCAAGCGCCGAAAGTCAGCGCGCGAGGCGTTCGTCCTCCTGGCCATAACGCTGGTGAGTGCCGCGGCTGGGCTGGGCTTCTATCTGCAGGCCGGCATGAGTCTGTCGAGCGCGGTCATCTCTGCGCTGGCCCTCTACGTGGGGTTGGTCTGCGTGCATGTCTTCGTGAGGCGGACTGAGGCGATTCGGGAGCTGAGCTACGAGGTCGATCGCCTCGAAAGTGAGGTGATACGCCTTAGCCGCAGCGCGAATGCACAAAGGCCCCCACTGTCGGCGCGCCCTGAGCTGCAGCCACCTCTGCAAGCTCGCTCCATGCCTCCCCGTCCAGATGCCGTCGTCGCTCCTGCCGGCCGGCCGGGCTCCAACCTCGACGTGCGCGCGCCAGCTCCCCAGAAGCCTGAAGGGGCATCGCAATATTGGTCGGTCCGACCGACCGATGTTGTGGGCGGTGCACCAGCCGCTCCGTCCGCTCTGGCATCAACGGAGCCGAAGATCGCCGGCCCAGAAGGGCAAGCACAGCCGGCGGCGCCTCGGCCGAGCGCCGGAGCTACAGTTCCGCACTCCGAGGCTGCGCCGACAGCAACTCCACCAACTTCGGGGACTGAGACCGGAATTTCGAGCAGATCGGAGGTCGAGCAGATTAGCGAGATGATCCGGATGTTCGCGGAGGAGATCTCCCAACCGGGCAAGTCGTCCCCGAAGGCATCTGCTGAAGGTGCGGAGAAGCAGGACCGCGATGACGAGGCGGCCATAGCCGCATCCGTTGATGCGCTGCGTGCTGTTGCAGACGAGATGCGGCGGCCGACTGAATCCGCGAAGACCCAGATCGAGAAAGGGATCCTGCCGCCCTACCGCAATGACCCGAATGCGTCTAGGCCACAACCGCCGCCGTTTGGCCCGGAACATGCCGAAGTGGCGGCTTTGGCAGATGCGTTCGCTTCAAATAAGCTTGACGTGCTGCTGGAGCCCATTGTCGGACTCGCTGACCGCAAGGCGCGGCACTTCGAGGTCTCGTTGCGTCTCCGGCAAGGGAGCTCCGGCGGACTCGGGCCTCGCGAGTACATTCCGATGGCCCGGAGCGTCGGGCTGCTTCCGGTCGTCGATTCGATACGCATCGCCCGTGCTGCGATGGTGGCGCGCCACATGGACGAGCGTAAGAGCGGCGGTTCTTTGTTCGCCGCCGTCACGGCGGATTCGCTCGCAGATGAGCGCTTCATGAGCGAGTTCGCGCAGGCGTTCCGCCAGGTGCCCACGCTGCGCGAGCGGTTGGTGCTCGCCATCAGCCAGAGCGAGCTGGCTGAGTTCTCGGGGTCTCATTGGAACACCATTCGGCAGCTCGCCGAGAGCGGCTTCCGGTTCGCTGTCGACGACGTCACCAGCCTGGACCTCGATCTTCCGGACCTGCGCTCCGCGGGATTCGCCTTCGTCCGCTTGTCCGCTCAGTCGATGGTCGATGGACTGGCCGGACTCGACGGGGTCGTTCCCGCGGCCGATGTTTGCCAGCGGTTCTCGGGCACGGGGCTGTCGATCATCGCCGTCGGACTTGGCAGCGAGGAGCAGCTGGACGGCGTTCTGGCCGCTGGCGTTGCGCTTGGCCAGGGCTCTCTGTTCGGCGTGCCGCGGGCCATCCGGGCGGATGCGATGCAGCCGGCCAGAAGCGCGGCTTGATCCTGTCGTCGGCGCGGGGTATGGGGCGGGCATGTCGACCCAGCCCACGCGCCTTCTTCTCTCTATCGCTCCCCTCGCTCCCAGCTACGATGCCTGGCTCTGCGACGTCTGGGGAGTCATGCACAATGGCATCGAAGCCTTCGCCTCGGCGGTGGAGGCTTGCCGTCGGTTTCGCGACCGCGGCGGCACCGTTCTCCTGCTGTCGAATGCGCCGAGGCCCGCATCAGCTGTGGCGGTGCAGATCGATCGCTACGGTGTACCGCGAGACGCTTACGACGGCATTCTCACCTCTGGCGATCTCACGCGGAAGCTCATCGGCGAACGTGCCCATCTGCGCCTGTTTCATCTTGGACCCGAACGCGACAAGCCCTTGTTCGATGGGCTCGACCTGAAATTCGTCGGCCCTGAGAACGCCGATCTCGTCATCTGCTCGGGCCTGTTGAATGACGACGTCGAAACACCGGCGGACTACACCTCCATGCTCGAGCCATTGGCGCGGCGAGGGGTTCCAATGATCTGCGCCAACCCGGATCTCAACGTGGAGCGTGGCTCGCGCATCGTGTACTGCGCCGGTTCGCTCGCAGCCGAGTACGAGCGCCTTGGTGGCTCCGTCACCTATGCCGGCAAGCCGCACCGCCCGATTTACGATATGGCGTTCGAGAAACTGGCCGAGCTTCGGGGCGAGCCGGTTGCTCGCGAACGCGTGCTCGCGGTGGGGGACGGCTTGCGCACGGATATCCGCGGAGCGGCTAATGCGGGGATCGACTCGGTCTTCATTGCAAGCGCTATCCACGTGACGGGCGAGCTCGACGCCGTCACCGTCGAGCAGCTCTTCAGCGGCTGTGAAACCAGGCCCGTTGCAGCTCTCCCAGCTCTGGCTTGGTAGCCGTCTCGGGCTTGGACGGCTTGCCCCCGGCCTCCAAGGCGTCCATGTTAAGGTCCTGTGACTGGATCGCTACAGATCCTCAGGCAAAAGCAGCGGCAGCGCGGCGGGAGTTGCGATGATGGATTGGGACGAGGTCCGGCCGAAGCCAGGTAATACGATCACGATCGGCGAACCCCTTCACAACCTCTCGGTGAGTGATCTGGAGGAGCGCCTTGCGGCCTTACGCGAAGAGATCAGCAGGGTCGAGCGCGAGATCGCGGCAAAGCGGGCGCATGGCGAGGCCGCCGCGGCTCTGTTTAAGCGCTGACGGCGGGCACCGCGCATTGGTGCGGCAGCGGTTCAACTGATTGCCTGCGGCCCGGCGTGTTGTGGGGGTTCGTATCATCCCGAACCGCCGGTTTACCCAATATTAGGGGTTGGGCCGCTATCTTCATTTCATCCAGCATTTCTGGATGTCGAGTGGCTCGCCACTCTGTTTGACGCCTCCCTGTCACTCTCGAGCCGCTCGCGGAGCGGCTCGTTTTTTCCAGGGGGAAAGGACCGTGCTGCCCCGAAATGCGCGCAATGCTGCAGAGATGATTGACGCTCACCCTATGGTTGGTGCCATGTTATTGTCAGTTCAGTTCCGGTGGCGTGAGTAGGTCATGGGTAGCAAAGCGAGTCTGTGGGAAAAGCCCAGTGTCGACGTCGTCTCGTTCGGCGAGCATCTGGCCGGGTCGGAGCATTTCGAAGCCATCTACCGTCATGGCATGGAGCTCGTCGAGCAAACTGCCGCTTATCTCGACGGTCCTGGCCGCCAGGAGGCAAAGCAACTGAGTTCGAGCGTGGCGCTAACCTACTCGACCGAGAGCATGCGCCTCACCGCCCGCCTTCTAGATCTCGCCTCATGGCTCCTGATCCAGCGCTCGCTCCGTGACGGCGATATCACCGAGGAAGAGGCTCGCCGCAAACGCGCCCGCCTGAAGCTCCGGGTGAGCGGCAAGCCCAGCCACATCTCGAACTTTTCTGAACTTCCCCCGCGGCTTCAGCAGCTCATCAACCAAAGCTTCGCGTTGAGCGATCGTATCATGCGGATCGACCGCTCTCTGCACCAAGTGCGTGCGGGCGACGACACGCAGGCGGCCCGTAACCCGGTGGCGGCCCAGATTGCCGAGCTGCAGGCGGCCTTCAACGCCGCAATCCGCTGAGGTCCAAAGACCTCAGCGATTGCAGGACGCGTCCTCGACCATCCAGGCGACGAGTTCGGAGAAGCTCATCCCCGCGTACTCGGCCATTTCCGGCACGAGGGACGTGCCAGTCATTCCCGGCTGAGTGTTGATCTCGAGGAAGGCGAGCTGACCTGTTGCCGGGTCGTAACGGAAGTCCGAACGGGAGACGCCGCGGCAGCCGAGCGCCTTATGCACCGTCAACGCATGCTGCTGCACGGCCCTATAGACATCGGCAGGAAGGTCCGCCGGAAGGATATGGCGTGAGCCACCGGGCGCGTACTTGGCCTCGTAGTCGTAGAACGTCAGCCGCTCGGCAGGCACGATGTCGATGATGTCGGTGGCGCGATCACCGATGACGGCGCACGTCAGCTCGCGCCCCGCAATGTAGCGCTCCACCAGGATCTCGTTCTCGACCACCGGAATGGAGCCAATGGCCTCCGGAGGGCGGTTCGCACCTTCACGCACGATCACCACGCCGACGCTCGAGCCCTCGCAGATGGGCTTGGCGACATAGGGCGGCTCCATGGCATGGGTCTGCTTCGCCTCGGTACGATCGACGATGCGATGCTCGGATATTGGAACGCCGAGCGGCGCGACAATCCGCTTCGTCTGCTCCTTGTTGATGGCAAGCGCGGACGCGCGGACGCCGGAGTGTGTGTAGGGGATGCCCAATATCTCCAGCAGTCCCTGGATGCACCCGTCCTCACCCCAGCGGCCGTGAAGGGCATTGAAGCAAACGTCGGGGGAGATTTCTTTCAGCCGCTTGGCGATGTCGCGGTCGACATCGATCTTGGTCACGCGATAGCCGGCTGCTTCGAGCGCTTCGGCGCAGGCATTGCCCGAGCTGAGACTCACTTCCCGCTCGGCGGACCAGCCCCCCATCAGCACTGCGACGTGCTCGTATTTGCGGCCGGCAGTCATGATCGAAACGACCTCACGTTGATTGCCAATCTGGGTCATCCAACTCCCCGGATCGGTCCCGGGATGAGCACCGGATGACGGTAGTCACCTGTGTTCGCGCCAGCTCATGCGGCCAATGCTTCGCCCATCGGCCGACCTGAGCGCGGCATGCCGAGCCGCACGATCTCCCACTGGAGCGAGATCCCTGAATTTGCCTTCACCCGCGCCCGGACCGTCTCTCCCAGGCGCTCGATGTCCTCGGCTGTGGCCTCGTTGTCATTGATCAGGAAATTGCAGTGCATTTCGGAGACCTTGGCTCCGCCGATGCGTAAGCCCCGGCAGCCCGCCGCATCGATGAGCTTCCAGGCGCTGTGGCCAGGCGGGTTCTTGAAGGTCGAGCCGCCCGTACGCTCCCGCGTCGGCTGGTTCTCCTCCCGGTATTGGGCAACGGCTTCCATCTGCTTGAGAATTTCGGCCGTTTCGCCGGGCTGACCCTGGAACACCGCTTCCGTGAAAATCCAATCAGTCGGAACGCTGCAATGACGGTAGCTGTAGCCCATGTCGGCGAGCGAGAGCACGTGGATGTTGCCCTGCCGGTCCAACGCCCGTACTTCCACGAGCACGTCCTTCGTTTCTGTGCCGTGGGCGCCACCATTCATGCGCAACGCACCGCCGATGGAACCTGGAATGCCGCGATAGAAGGCAAGTCCCGCAATGCCGGCGTCGGCCGCAGCACGCGCAACCTTCACGTCCGGCACAGCTGTTCCCGAGCGCAGGCGGTGACCCGGCTCGGCTTTGACCTCCGAAAACCCTTTGCCGAGACGGATGACAATGCCCGGAACGCCGCCGTCACGGACCAGCAGGTTTGAACCGAGCCCGAGCACGGTCACCGGCAGATCAGCAGGCGCGTTGGAGAGGAAGTAGGCCAGATCCGCCTCGTCCGCAGGCGTGAACAGGATTTGAGCCGGCCCACCGACCCGGAACCAAGTGATCGTCGAAAGGGGAAAGTTCGCGCTGAGCCGCCCGCGAAGATCCGGCATGCGCGCGGCAAGCTCGCCGCTGATGTCGGGGAAGCTCATAGCGTCGCCCCCGCACGCTTGGGCTCGCCGCCGAGCATCTCGGGAAGCGTGTGCGCGAGATCGGTCGAGTTTCCGGCCCCGAGGCAGATCACCATGTCGTCGGGCTGCGCGATCGCCCGCAGTACCTCGACGACGCCCTCGTCGCTGTCGACGGGGAATACGGAGGCGTGCCCGGCGCAGCGGATGCCTTCGGCCAAGGCCGAATGATCGATGCCGTCGATCGGTGCCTCGCCCGCAGAGTAGAGCGGCGTGACGATCACGCTGTCAGCCCCCTGCAGGGCGGCGCAGAAATCCTGGAAGAGATCGCGGACGCGCGTATAGCGGTGCGGCTCGATGACAGCAATGACGCGCCCGCGGGCGCCGGCCCGCGCCGCCTTGAGCACTGCGGCGATCTCGGCAGGGTGGTGTCCGTAGTCATCGAAGATGAAGACGCCGTTCCAGGTGCCGGTGAGCTGGAAACGCCGTTTCACCCCGCTGAAGGACGCGAGCGCCTGCTGAATAACGTCGTCCGGAATGCCCGCTTCTGCTGCCACTGCGATGGCGGCGAGTGCATTCAGCGCGTTGTGCTGACCCGGCACAGCAACGCGCCAGCCCCGAATGCTACGGGGGCCTCCACTGACCCGCGCACCCAGCTCGGCATCGAAGATCGTGTGGAGGCCGTCGAAGCGAACCTCGCCTAGCCGCATATCCGCATCGGCCTCAGTGCCATAGGTCACGAGGGGACGCCCATTGCGACGTAGCTGCAACCGCTCCACCATATCCCGTACGACCGGATGGTCCGTGCAGGTCACCGTCAGTCCGTAGAAGGGAATGTTCCGGTAGAAGGCCTCGAACTCGCGGTGCATGTTCTCGACTGTCTTGAAGTAGTCTAGGTGCTCCGGGTCGATGTTCGTCACGACACCGATCTGTGTCGGGATCTTCACGAAGGTTCCGTCGGACTCGTCCGCTTCGACCACCATCCAGGGGCCTGCACCGAGGCGGGCGTTGGAGCCCCAACTGTTGATGATGCCGCCCGTAATCACCGTCGGGTCGAGTCCCGCCTCGTTGAAGACGTGCGCAATGAGGGAGGTGGTGGTTGTCTTGCCGTGGGTGCCCGTGACCGAAACGGTCGAGTAGAGCCGCATCAGCTCGGCCAGCATCTCCGAGCGACGGATGATCGGCAGGCCCATGGCGCGGGCTGCCTCCAGTTCCGGGTTCCCGTCCTTCACCGCGGTCGAGATGACGATGTACTTGGCGTCGGCCAGATTGCTCGGATCATGGCCGACGAACACGCGGATGCCTTTGGCGCGCAGCCGCTTGACGTTGGCATTCTCTTTCTGGTCGCTGCCCTGCACGCTGAAACCCTTGTCGTGCAGAATTTCGGCGATCGCGCTCATGCCGATGCCGCCAATGCCCAGGATGTGAATGGTCCCGAGACCGCGGGGTATTTCCATCAGGTCGTCCTCAATTTATGCCCCGCTCATCGGGCTCTTGCGGCGGCCGCAAGCCCATGAGCTCCTCAACGAGATCAGCGAGCTGCGCCACCGCATCGGGCCTCCCGACACGCTTGGCCGACTCTGCCATGTTCGCCAGAGTTTCCGGATCGGCAGACAGCCGCCTGATTTCGCGCGCGAGCCAGTCCGGCGACAGATCCTTTTGCTCGATGCACAAGGCACCCCCACTCTCGGCCAGTTGCTTCGCGTTCTGCAGCTGATCGTTGTCGATGGCGTGAGGCAGTGGTACCAGAATGGAAGGTCGTCCAATAACAGTCAGTTCCGCGACGGAGGAGGCGCCGGCTCGCCCTATCACCAAGTGCGCCGCCGCCATTCTTTCTGGCAGATCGCGGAAGAAGCTCGCAAGTTCCATTTGGACCTCGAGTGCGGCGTAGGCTTGGCGAACGCGGCCCAAGTCTTCTTCCCGACATTGCTGGACGATTCTGAGGCGCCGCCGCGTTTCCGGCGCAAGCAGGTCAAGAGCGGCAGGCACGACGTCCGAGAAGAAGCGCGCGCCCTGGCTGCCGCCGAACACGAGCACGTTGAACTCGCCGTCTGGGCGCGGCGGCGCATACGCTTGCTGCGCACTCTGGACGACGGCATCGCGCACGGGATTGCCGGTGAAGCGGAGCTTGGCTGCACTTGCAGAATCGAGGTGGCGCACGCTGGGGAATGCCGTGGCGATTGCCGCCACTCGCGATGCGAGCATCCGATTGGCGCGGCCGAGCACGGCATTCTGCTCGTGTATGGCGGTTGGTATGCGACGCAAAGATGCCGCCACGATGGGCGGGAAGCTCGGATAGCCTCCGAAACCAACGACTGCACCGGGTCGTATGGCACCCAGCTGGCGGTAAGCGCTGAGAATGCCGCGCCCAAGTGTCAGTGCCGTGCGAGCGGCCGTGACGGGCGAGCGCCGCCCTCCGGAGATCGTCGCCGATGGCACGCGATAGATGCGGCGCGCGGGAAAGTCGCTGCCGTAGCGGTCGCCGCGCATATCCGTCATCAGGTCAACGGCAATGCTCCGCCGTCCCAGCTCCTGCGCGAGAGCCAGAGCGGGAAACAGATGGCCGCCGGTGCCGCCGGCCGCGAGCACTACCGAGGGGGAATTCACTGCGCTGCTGGTCCCATTGCTGTCATGCCCCGTTCGGTTTTGAACGCAGATTGCGGCCTTCTCAAGCGCAGGGCATCAGGGCGCCGACGGGTGAGTCCCAGGATGAACCCCATCACGAGGAACGTCGCCACGAGCGACGAGCCGCCCGCCGAAATGAAGGGCAGCGTCATGCCTTTGGCCGGCAGCAAGCCCACATTGACACCCATATTGATCGCCGCCTGCAATCCGAACATCAGCGACAGCCCGGCTACGGCGAGCCGCGCGAATGGGTCGGTTTCCGCGAACGTCCTGAGGTAGGCACGCAGGACAATGATCGCGATCAAAGCGACAAGGCCGAGGCAGGCAATCGCGCCGTATTCTTCCGCGATGACCGCAAAGATGAAATCCGTGTGCGCATCGGGCAGGGCGGTCTTGATGGTGCCCTCGCCGGGGCCGCGGCCGAAGAAACCGCCCTCCACGAAGGACTGCAGAGCGCGCGCCGTCTGGGAGTATTCGTCGCCAGTGGGATCGAGGAAGCGGTCGACGCGGAGGCGCACGTAGTCGAGAGTCGCGTATGCGCCCAGGAACCCGAGCAGACCGATGCCTGCAAACACGCCGATCCAAACGAGCGGCTGACCCGCCAGCACGAACAGCGTCGCCCAAATCGTGCTGATGAGGAACGTCTGACCGACATCAGGTTGCATGAGGAGCAGGCCCGCGAAGGCGAGGTAGATCCCCAGCGCAATGGTGCGCGCCGGCATATCGACTTGTTTCTGAACCTCGGCAAACGCCCACGCGGCGAGCACGACAAATGTCGGCTTTACGAACTCCGAAGGCTGTATGGAGAGGCCGGCGAAGCGCAGCCAGCGACGCGCGCCGTTTATCTCCTCGCCACCGATCAGAACGGCGCCCATGAGAGCGAGCCCGCTCACGAAGACGATGAGCGCCAGACGCCGGATCTGGCGCGGCTGCATCATGGACACTGCAATCATCAGCAGAGTGCCGAGCGCGGAAAAGATCACATGCCGCTCTACGAAGTGAAACGCAGGGAGCCCCTTCTTCAGGGCGACCGCCGGGCTCGCGGCGAGCGACAAGACGAGCCCGGTTCCGGCAAGGATGAAAATGACGCTGAGCAGCACACGATCGACCGTAAACCACCATTCGGCGACCAGGCTGCGATCAGTGCGCGAGATCTTCATGGAGCATCCCGCCTCATGATCGCCTCGCACTCGTCACGCCGGGTAGCACCGCCACCAGCTGCCGAAATGTGTCGCCCCGCTGCTCGAAGTTCTTGAACTGGTCGTATGAGGCGCATGCGGGAGAGAGCAGCACCACCGGCTCGCGGCCCGAGCTTTGCGCGGCATCGCGGGTCGCGGCTGACAGGGCAGCCTCCAATGTACCGGAGATTTCATACGGCACGGTGCTGCCGAGGGTGCTTGCGAAAGCCTCTGCCGCTTCGCCGATGAGGTAAGCTTTCGCGATGCGGGGGAAGTAGCTTCGCAGCGAAGTGATGCCGCCTTCCTTCGGCCGGCCACCCGCAATCCAAAAGATGTCGCTTGGGAACGCGGCGAGCGCCTTTTCAGTCGAGTCGGCGTTCGTCGCTTTGGAATCGTTGATGTAAATGACGCGGCCAGCACGCCCGACCTCTTCCATACGGTGCGGAAGCCCGGGAAACGTGGCGAGCGCCGGCCCGAGCTGGTCCTGCTGCACGCCGAGCCGCAAGGCGGCAATGCACGCCGCCAGAGCGTTCTGGGCGTTGTGGCTTCCGCGCAGCGATCCGATGCCGGCTAAGTCGGCAAACGGACCTTTGAAGCCAGCCCAAGCCGCATCGCAGATCAAGCGCGATCCGTTGGCCGACCAGGCGTCGTCGAGAGATGCGATAACCGAGAAGACGTCGGGCTCGCCACTGCGTTGGCGCAACCGCTGCGCAATCTGACGACAATACTCGTCGTCGTGCCCGACGATAGGATAATGGCTCGCCGCAACCAGGCGCTCCTTGATGGCAGCGTAATGCTCCATAGTGCCGTGGCGATCGAGGTGATCCGGCGTGAGGTTCAGCAACACCCCCACAGTTGGAGCCAGGGATGGCGTCAGGTCGATCTGGAATGACGACATCTCGATGACATGTACGCGGGCAGGCGCGGGCTCAGGGAGCGCCAGAATCGGCGTTCCGATATTCCCGCCCATGGCGACGTCGCGGCCTGCGGACCGGAGCAGGTGAGCGAGAAGCGCTGTCGTCGTAGATTTGCCGTTGGTGCCGGTGATCGCCACGAACGGCGCTTCGGGCGCAACCGCGGCTCGCTCCCGGCAGAACAGCTCGACGTCGCCGATCACTTCGATACCGGCGGCGCGTGCTTTTTCGACGGTCCAGTGCGGTGCCGGATGGGTCAGCGGCACACCAGGGGCGAGGACCAGGGCCGCGTATGTGCTCCAGTCGGCTGACGAAAGATCGACGATGGGCACGCCTTCAGCGGAAGCATTCGCACGCGCATCCGGGTTGTCGTCCCAAGCGGCGACTTTGGCCCCGCCAGCCAGCAGGGCGTGCGCCGTTGCGCGCCCCGAGCTACCCAGGCCGAAGAGGGCAACCGTTCTGCCGGCAAATGTGCTGACGCGAATCATCCTGCAATTCTAGTTGATTCCCGCGAATCGGATGCCCTCGTCGCGGTGCGCTGCCTTGGTTGTTTTGGCCGAGACCAGCGGACCAGCACTGAGACGGGGCCCTAGCGCAGCTTGAGGGTGGCAAGGCCGATCAGTGCGAGGACGACGGAAATGATCCAGAACCGCACCACCACCGTCGATTCCTTCCACCCTTTCTGTTCGAAATGATGGTGAAGCGGAGCCATTCGGAAGACGCGTTTTCCGGTCAGCTTGAAGGACACGACCTGGATGATCACCGAAAGCGTCTCGATCACGAACAGGCCGCCGACGATGGCCAACACGAACTCATGCTTGGTGGCAACTGCAATGGCACCCAGTGCGCCGCCAAGCGCCAGCGAGCCGGTGTCCCCCATGAAGATCATGGCGGGCGGGGCGTTGAACCAGAGGAAACCCAAGCCTGCCCCGATCAGGGCGCCGCACAAGATGGCAAGCTCGCCAGTTCCAGGAACGTAGTGGATTTGCAGGTACCGCGCGAAGTTTGCGTTGCCTGAAAGGTAAGCGATCAAGCCGAACGTCGCCGCCGCGATCATGACCGGCACGATGGCGAGCCCGTCGAGGCCATCGGTGAGGTTTACAGCGTTGCCGGCGCCGGCGATGACAATGACGCCCATGAGGGCGAAGAACGGGCCGAGGTCGATGATGATGTTCTTGAAGAACGGAACGGTCAGGGCCGTGCTCAGCTCCGGCATCGACAGCTGCATCAGGATGAACGTCGCCACGCCGGCGATGGCGAGTTCGAGCGAGAAGCGAAGCCGCCCGGAGAACCCAGCGACCGTTCGCTTGGTCACCTTCATGTAGTCGTCGAAAAAGCCGATCGCGCCGAAGGCCAGGGTCACTCCCAGCACGACCCAAACGTAGGCATTGGACAGGTTCGCCCAGAGCAGCGTCGCGACCGTAAAGCCTGACAGGATCATGAGCCCGCCCATCGTGGGTGTGCCGCGCTTGGCGAGGTGCGTCTGAGGGCCATCGTCGCGGATCGGCTGCCCGCGGCCCTGCTTGATCCGGAGGAGATCTATGATGATCGGTCCGAATAGGAAGACGAAAAGCAGCGCTGTCATGATGGCGCCGCCTGTTCTGAAAGTAATGTAGCGAAAAACGTTGAGGGCGTTGATGTAGTCGCTGAAGTTTACGAGCTCATAGAGCATGTATTTGTCCTTCACGCACTCTGTTTAGCCGCTCTGATGGCGGCATTCGTCTTTCGCCACGCGCCTTCAACTCGAGAATCGGCTTTTCAGGGCTTCGACCAGCGGCGCCATTCGGCTGCCAAGCGAACCCTTGACCATGACCGCATCCCCGGGCCGAACGGCCTTCACGAGTTCCTCCAACAAGCCGTCCGAGGACGGCGCCCAGGCGGCCCGACGCTGCGGTTCGAGACGGGTGAAAAGCTGTTCCATGTTGGGGCCGCAAGCAAAGACCAGATCGATGCCGGCTCCGTCAATGGCGTCCTTGAGGTCCATATGCAACTCGCGCGCACGGGGTCCGAGTTCGAGCATATCTCCGAGAACAGCAATTCTCCGCGGATACGCGGAGCGAGGTACCGTACCGAGTGTTTCGATAGCGGCGCGCATGGAGGCCGGGTTGGCGTTGTAGCTCTCGTCGATCAGTAGCAGGTCGCCGCCTGTAACCTTGAGGACGGTACGCGCCCCTCGACCCGACGGCGGAGCTACATCCGCAAGCGCCGGAAGCGCGCGGTCGAGATCGACGCCAAGTGCGACGAGTGCGGCCGCGACGGCCAGAGAGTTTTCTGCAATGTGGGCGCCCGGAGTTCCGAGCCGGTAGCTTAGCCTTCGGCCCAGGACATCGATGGTCACCAGCGAACCTGCCTCACCGGGCTCGATCTGAACCGCGCGGATGCTGGCCTCGGCGCTTCGGCCGAAGGTGAGCACCCGGGCACTCTGTCGTTTGGCGGCCGCTTCCATGATCGGGAACTGCGGGCTGTCCCGTCTGATGATGGCGGTGCCTCCGGGCTCCAGGCCCAGGAACACGTCCGACTTCTCCTCCGCGATAGCCTCCAATGACCCCAGATACCCAAGGTGGACGGGCTCAATGGTGGTGATGATGGCGACATGCGGCCGGACGAGCCGGGCCAGCGGCGCGATCTCCCCGCGATGGTTCATGCCGATCTCGAGAACCGCAAATTCCACATTCGCCGGCATCCGGGCGAGCGTGAGGGGTACGCCCCAATGGTTATTGTAGGACTTCTCGGCCGCGTGGGTCCGGCCCAGCCGCGACAGGCAGGCCCGCAGAGCTTCCTTGGTGCCGGTCTTCCCGACGCTGCCGGTGACTGCGACCACACGAGCGGAAGTCCTCGCCCGGGCCGCCTCGGCGATCCTGCGCAAGCCCTCGAGCGTGTCGGCTACAAGCAAGAGAGGCCCATCGCCGGGCCGCCTTTCGTACCCGAACGAGACCAACGCCCCCGCTGCGCCCGCAGAAAATGCAGCCGGGACGAACTCGTGCCCGTCCCGAACATCCTTCAGCGCGACGAACAGATCGCCCGGCTTCAGAGTTCGGCTGTCGATGGAAATTCCGGTGACCTCATCGCCAGCGGAGCCGTCCAACTGCGCTCCGGAGGCGGCAACGAGGTCATCCCACGTCCATAAGCTATTCGTCATGAAGGAGTCCTGCCGAGCGAGCGTCGGCTGAGAACCTCGCGCGCCACGTCGTGATCTGAGAACGGGAGCACGGTGTCGCCGACGATCTGGCCTGTTTCGTGACCTTTTCCGGCAATGAGTACAACATCACCCGAGCGCATCTGATCTATGGCGGATTGGATAGCCGCGTGCCGGTCCCCGATCTCCGTGGCATCCGGTGCGGCGGCCAGAATCTCTGCCCGTATGGCTGCGGCTTCCTCGGTCCGTGGATTGTCGTCCGTGACGATCACGACGTCTGCGAGCGCTGTAGCGATGCGTCCCATGATCGGCCGCTTGCCGCGGTCCCGGTCACCGCCGCATCCGAAGACGCAGATCAGGCGGCCGCTGGCGAACGGGCGGAGCGCCTCCAAGGCGGCCTGCAAGGCTTCGGGCTTGTGGGCATAGTCGACGACCACCAGGGCGTCGTCTGCCTGGCCCACGATTTCCAGCCGACCGTTGACGCCGCGCAGGCCCGGGAGCGCATCGATGACCGCGTCCGCATCCTCGCCGGTGGCGATGGCGAGACCGGCTGCAACGAGCGCATTCGACGCCTGATAGAACCCCAGCAAAGGCAGGTGAACCTCGCGGAGCGCCTCTCCGTAACGCACGCGAAGCAACTGCCCGAACCCCTGCCGCTCCAGGCCCTCGAGCCGGAGCGTTTCACCTTTCTGCCCCACTGTCACAACGGGCTGACCCCGCCGCATGGCGACGGCCACCACCTCCTCAGCCCGCGGGTCGTCGGCATGGATGACGGCGGGCCGCCCGGGTTCGAGCAGGACTTCGAACAGACGCAGCTTGGCCGCGAAGTAGTCCTCGATGCTCGCGTGATAATCGAGGTGATCGCGACCGAGGTTCGTGAACGCCGCCGCGGCCAAGCGCACACCGTCGAGCCGGCGTTGGTCGAGGCCGTGGGAGGAGGCTTCGAAGGCAAGGTGGGTCACGCCCTCGTCTGCGAGCCCCGACAGCATCTGATGGAGCGACACCGGATCGGGAGTGGTGAGCGAGCCGTAGCGCCCGCCGTCCGGCTTCACGAGCCCCAATGTGCCGAGCGATGCCGCACTCCGGCCGAGCGCAGCGAAGATCTGGCGGGTGAACTCCGCGACGGACGTCTTGCCGTTCGTACCCGTGATAGCAACGGCGATCTCGGGTTGGCCGGGGAACAGCTTGGCCGCCATCAGAGCCAGCGCTCGTCGCGGGTCGGTGGCGCGCAATATCGGCACCCCCACAGCCGGGACATCGGCGCCTGCGGCAGCAAGAACCGCGACAGCGCCTTTACTCACGGCCTCGGGGATGAACTTCGTACCGTCGACGCGCGTGCCGGGCAGCGCTGCGAAGAGTGCACCGGATGCCACGGCTCGGCTGTCAGCCGTCAATGTCGTGATTTCCAGATTGTCTGCGCCGGGTGGTCGGCTCAGCTCTGGGATGAGGAGGTCTGAAAGCCGCATGAGACAGGCCGGCGAGGTCGAGGCGCGATCGGCGAATTGAGTGGTTAATCACAGTTCATATTGGGCGCGAATGCAACCGTCAAATGTGCGGACCGGCGCTCCCCACCGGCTCACTGATGCGCGCGAGCGTCTGCATGCCTTTGCGGCATCACCCCCAAGAGCGGGGCTGTCCGGGCAATTATCGAACCTGCGACCGGCGCCGCGTTCACACCTGCCGTGATCCGGCCGTTCGTTTCTTCCGTCGGCTTCGGCTCATGGAGCATCACGAGCACAACGTACTTCGGATCGCTCATCGGGAAAGCGGCAAGGAAGGACGCGATGACGGCCTTCTCGCGATAGCCGCCGCGGCCGGGAAGCTCTGCCGTGCCTGTTTTGCCGCCAACCTCGTAACCGGGCACGGCTGCGCGGCGGCCGGTGCCATGTGGGGAGTCGACATTGAGCCTCATCAGTTCCCGAATAGCCGCGCTCGTTTCGGCGCTGACGATGCGCGCACCCTTCGCCGTATCTGGCGATGAAGGCTGAATGACTGTCGGCGCGACCCATAGGCCGCCGTTGACTAGTGCTGCCGCCGTGGCGGCGAACTGCATCGGGGCCAACGCCATTCCGTGCCCGTAGGAGATCGTGATCGTCTCCGCCTTCCCCCAGTGGCGTGGCAATTTCGGAGCGGCGAGAGGGCCCGCTTCCGTGCGGATGGCTTTCGTAAGGCCGAACCGGTCGAGATAAGCGCGCTGGCGTTCCGAGCCGAGCTCCAGCGCGAGCATGCCGGCTCCCACGTTCGACGAGTGGACGAATATGTCCCGCACCGTCAACGGCCGGCCGAGCGGATAGAGGTCTCGAATGATGTACCGTCCGACCCGCAAGGGGACGCGCACGTCGTAGACCTTGTCCAGGTCCGCCGTACCGGCCTCGATGGCCATGGCGATCGTGATGGTCTTGAAGATCGAGCCCAGCTCGTAGACGCCATCGGCCAGCTTATCTAAGCGGTCCGGATCGAGACCTTGCATGCGGTCGGCAGGATCGACCTGGGGCAGGGAGGACGCCGCGAGCACTTCACCCGTATTGGCGTCGAGGATGATCCCCGCTGCACCTTTCGCGCTGTATGTCCGCACGGCGGTTCGCAGCTCGTGCTCGAGAGCATGCTGCACGGCGATATCCAGGCTGGTGCGAACCGGCTTCAGGGAGCCTGGCGTACCCGCTTGGAAGGCCTCAATTCCGACCACCTCATCGATGTAGCGCTCCAGGCCGGATGTCCCCTGGTTATCAATATTGACATGGCCAAGTACGTGTCCGGCCAGGGCACCGTTGGGGTAGACGCGTTTCGGCTCATTCCGGAAGGCAATGCCCGGCAGGCCGAAGTTGTGAATCCGTTGCGCCGTGGCGGGCGAGATACCGCGCTTGAGGCGCACGTAGCGCCGGTTGCGGTCGGAAAGCGAGCGCCGAAGCTCAGCCGTATTGAACTCCGGAAAGACTTCCACGAGACGCTCGACCACCTCGTCCACATCGATGATCATGGCGGGGTCTGCGTAAAGGGTCGGGGCCTCGATGTCGGTCGCGAGCAGACGGCCGTTACGGTCGACGATGTCAGGTCGCCAGACCGCAGTCGTCAGCGTCTGTGTCATGGCCACGCGCGGCTCAGCGAACTGCCCCTGGAGGGCGAGGCGAACGAGCTGAATGCTGATGGCCGAGAATCCGATGACGATCGAGAGCGCAACCGCGAACGCGCGCGCCGCATGTGATTCAGCTGCAGGGCTATGACTGGCTGCCAGTGACATGCGATCTCACCGGCTGGAACGCTGGCCTGGTTCAGTTCTGCTACCCGGATCCACGGCGCCGGGCCCTGGCTCGACAGAATGCAAATCTGTGTACTGAATTCCGGATGCGGGAACGAATCCGTATGAGCGCGCCACAGGCTCGATCCTTTCCGGTCGTGAGAGGAAGGCGAGTTCGGCCTTGAGCACGGCAATGTCGCTGCGCAGCCGTTCGATCTGCCGCTCCTGGCTCTGAACGGTGCTGATCATATGCCGGGTTTCGTAGCTCACCGCGTAGAGCAGGAAGGCGGAGGCAACAGCCACGGCGGCGGCAATAGCGGACGACAGGCGAAGCATAACGTGCCTTTCGCGATAGCCACGCTCAACGGGCGATCTGCGGCACTCCAAGGGCAGAAGGATCGAGAGGCCAGCTCGGCGCTTCGGTGCGTTCGCCGGCCCTCAGCTTGGCAGACCTTGCTCGAGGGTTAGCCGCAGTCTCATTCTGGTCAGGAGTAACAGGCCGCTGGTTAATAATTCGGAAACTTTCGGCCCTTTGCTGAGCGGCCTGCGGCAGGTGACGCGAGAAACCGCCGGTTTTCCCGGCCCTTTCGGCTAAAAACCGCTTAACGATCCGGTCTTCGAGTGAATGAAAGGTTACGACGACGAGCCGGCCGCCGGGCTTCAGGAGGCGCTCGGCGGCGGCCAGTCCTGCGGCCACTTCGCCGAGTTCGTCATTCACGGCGATTCGTAGGGCTTGAAACGTGCGGGTCGCGGGGTGACGCCCCTCGATTTTCCGGCCCCCGAGAACCTGGGAGACGACCTGCGCAAGCTCGAAGGTACGAGAAAGGGGCTTCTGCTTGCGGGCGCGGACGATAGCGCGGGCGATGGCTCGCGATTTTCGTTCCTCGCCAAAGTGGAACAGGATGTCGGCGAGCTCCGCCTCGTCCAAGGTGTTCACCAGATCCGCGGCACTCGGGCCCTCGCGCGACATGCGCATATCAAGCGGCCCGTCGCTCTGGAAGGAGAAGCCGCGCTCGGGCTCGTCGAGCTGCATGGAGGAGACGCCGAGGTCGAACACGACGCCGTCCACCTCGCCGAAACTTGCTTCGGTCGCAATGTCCTGGAGTTCACTGAACCGGCCTTGGCGGAGGACAAGCCTGTCGGGGTATGCCGCGGTGAGGTCGGCACCCCCCGCTATGGCGCTCGGGTCGCGGTCGATCGCCAGCACGCGGCAATTCGCGGCCTCCAGGATGGCGCGTGTGTATCCCCCTGCGCCGAACGTCCCGTCAATGTACGCCGCGCCGTCCTTCGGCTGCAGGTGCTCCAGAACGGATGCAAGCAGCACGGGAGTGTGGCGGCTGCCATGCGTGGCCTCTCCGCGTGCGGATCTCAGACCCCCCTGAGTTCCGCGAGCCGCCATCTCTCCCGTGCTCCTGTGCCGCCGCCTTATTGTCCCCCGTCATTATCGCGACGGCTCCCCGCGCCGAAAAGCTTCCGGTGCTCATGCACCTTGTCGCGGGCACGCTGCCGGCGCTCGGCGAAGCGCTCCGGCTCCCACATTTGAAACTTGTCACCCAGGCCGACAAAAGTGACCTGATTGGTAATGCCGGCGTGGGCGCGAAGCGACTCAGGAAGGACGATGCGTCCGTCCTGGTCGATGCTGAGGATCTGCACGTCCCCGTAGAGTGCGACAGAGAGCTCATCCCGCTCGTCCGAATAATCCGGGAGATGCGCGAGTAGATCATCGATCTTCTTCGCAAGTCTTTCGCCGCCCGCATCGAGCGCCGGAGAATCGAGCGAGGGATAGCAGTAGATCCCGCCAGCATAACCGTCGCGCTCGAGTACGGCGCGAAAAGATGCGGGCACTGATACGCGTCCTTTGGCGTCGATTTTATTCGTGAATGTCGAGACAAAGCGGTCCATTCCCCGTTCGAAACCTCACCTGAACGCGCGAACTCGACGCCAATACCTCCCCTCTCGTGACGCCGTGCGCTTAACACCCGGTAGAGGTCGGGACCTCGTCCGCCGGACTGGGACGTGGCGGTCGCTCGGGGCCTCGGGCCCTCGACGAGGCCGGCGCCACGGCCACTGTCCCACGCCCGGTGCGGACGGGCATTTATGGGATCGCATGGAATCGTATGGGCGTCAACGGGTTGTTAACGGATTGCTTGGTTGCTGGCGGGCTCGCGGTGGATTGTGGCGAGAGTGCCACAATCGTGAAGGATGTGTGGTGAGCTGAAAGGAACCCGCTTGCGCAGCCGCGGGGCTTGCGCCTGGCGGGGTTCAGGGCGCTTATTCGCTGGACGGCGGTAATGGTTGCTCGGAATTGGAGTCGTCGTATGAACAAAGAACCGCAAGCTCTTGACAACGCGGCTCTGTTTTCACCGCTTGCGCTGACCTTTTGGGAGCAGAGCAGCGCAGCAGTGCGCCGCAGATAGGGGATCTGCGGCGCGCAACTCCCATGTTCGAGAATTCCGGTCGGCGGCGCCCAAGTTCAGGCCGCGGCTCACCCGGGGTGAATGTGGGGGAACTGTTGGATCAGATGTCGAAGAACACCGTCTCGGCGTCCCCCTGCATATGGATATCGAATCGGTAGAGGATGCCAGTCTGCGACGATTGGCGTTGGGCGATCAGGGTCGATCGACGCTCCAGCGGCACCTGGGCAAGGACCGGATCGCGGGCGTTTGCCTCAGCTTCATCGGAGAAATAGATGCGGGTCGTGGCGTGGATCAGGAGGCCACGCGCAAAGACGGTCACGTTGATGTGGGGTGCTTGCCGCCCGTCGACAGAGCCGGGTTTTACGGTATTGAAGATGAACCGGCATTGCGGATCGGTTCCGGTGCCCACGCGCCCGAAGCCTTTGAATCCCGTGTTGGAGCCGCGCGGGTCGAGTGGGTGGGCGTAGCGACCCTGTCCATCCGCCTGCCAGATTTCGATCATGGCATCGTTGATCGGCTCGCCGGCGCCGTCGAGTACCCGGCCTTCGATGCGGATCCGCTCGCCGTCCGCTTCACTCGTCACGAGGTCTCCGCCGGCGATGCCGGAGAATGGATAGCCGTATTGCTCCGGCGTTAGCCCGTAGGCGAAGAAAGGCCCGACGGTCTGGGACGGCGTCTGCTTCAGCGTCATCGCCCTTAGTCCTCCATGGGAGTTTCATGGCGCCCGCGCAGTACGATGTCGAACTCGTAGCCGAGCGCAAAACCGGGCTGGGTGACGTCGATGGAGAAGCGCGAAACGAGCCGCTCGCGCGCACCTGCAGGCACGCTTTGATAGATGGGATCGAGGTCGAGCAGGGGGTCGCCGGGGAAGTACATCTGCGTCACGAGCCGGGTGAGGAAGCTCGGCCCGAACAGCGAGAAGTGGATGTGGTTGGGGCGCCAGGCATTGTGATGATTGCCCCACGGATAGGCGCCCGGCTTGATCGTCATGAACGTGTAGCGGCCTTCCGCATCCGTCACGCACCGGCCGCCGCCGAAGAAGTTCGGATCGATCGGTGCGTCGTGCTGGTCGGTCTTGTGTATGTATCGGCCGGCGGCATTGGCCTGCCAAACCTCGACCAGCGTGTTTGGTACCGGCCGGCCGTCCTCATCGAGCACGCGGCCGGTCACGATGATCCGCTCGCCCAGCGGCTCGCCGTTGCGCCGCCCATTGCGGGTCAGGTCGTTGTCGAGAGGGCCAAGGCTTTCGTGGCCGTAGACCGGGCCGGTCAGCTCGGAGAGAGATTGACGGATCGGAATGAGCGGCTTCGTCGGGCCGCGAAGCGCTGTCGATTTGTACCCGGAGTCGATGTAACGAGGCTGACTTGCCCAATCCCGAGGCTTGTAAGTGATCGACACGATCTCCTCCCGTCGGTCTCTAGTGGGCTGCTCAGCGTCCGGCGCCGGCGCCCTTCTCTGCTACTTTAGCAGAGTAGCTTCCAGCGATCAGCGGCTCTGCGTCGCGAGAATATGAACGGCAAAGAAGCCGAATACGCCGGCGAAGGTCCAATCGATGGCGCGCAACACGCGTCGCCGCCCCTTCAGGAAGCTGATGAGGCGCTCGGCACCCAGGATCATGATGATCGCAAACGGAACTGAGAAAATCACGTAGTAGGTGCCCAGGAATACGAGCTTGGCGGCAGCGTCCGGATCGCCTGCGCGCACGAACTGGGGCAGGAACGTCACGAAGAACAGGACGACTTTCGGGTTCGTCAGATTGACGCCGGCGCCGAGCAACAGCGTTCGAATGAATGGCTCGCTACCCTTGCCCTGGGTCCTCACGTTGAGTGCCGATCCGGAGCGAATGGCGTCCACGGCCAGCCAAAGCAGGTACAGCGCACCGACGATCTTCACGGCCATGAATGCGGTCGCCGAAGCCGCGAGCAGGGCGGACAACCCGATCGCCGCCAGCAGCGTGTGGACCAGACAGCCCAGGCTGGCCCCGAGCATGGACGCGATTCCCGCCCGGCGGCCGCCGGAAACGGTTTTCGCCAGGAACAGGCTCATGTCCGGCCCGGGTGTCAGGAACAGGACCGCACAGGCGAGGGTGTAGGCGAGCAGAGTGGGGGTGTCGGGCAGAAACGACATGGAGGGACTTAAGATGAGACTCAGAGGCGCGGTGTCGGGTCGGGCAACGGGCCGGCAGTGGTGGCAGACGCCGAAACCAACAAAGGGCCATCTGGGCCACAATTAACTTCAGCTTATCGAATGGCTCCTAACGTGCGCAAAGACACGATCAGCCGTTCATGAGTAGTCATGTTGACCGACGCGCTCGAGGCGAGCAAGTCCAATTCATTGATCAGTCAGTACTCGGGGATGCTCGGCAAAGCGATCTTGAGGCAGCGCGCCTTGATCGCAGAGCGTGCGGCGAGGGTCGAGGCGGAGCTCGCCAACAAGGTCAAGTCCGAGTTCATCGCCAACATGAGCCACGAGCTGCGCACGCCGCTCAACACGATCATCGGCTTTTCCAAGCTGCTCTCCGAGCATCAGCATCGGCGGCTCAAGGACGAAAATATCGTCGAGTATGCGAATCTCATCCAGGATGCAGCGGGCCACCTGCTGTCGATCATAAATGACATCCTGGACATCTCGAAAATTCAGAGTGGCAAGTACGCCCTCGACCGGCAGGAGCTGAGCATCGAGGAGGTGCTCCGAGCGACGCTGCCCGGGTTTCGGCTGGCAGCTGACGAAGCCGGCGTCCAGCTCGAATGCAAAATCGACACCTCGCTGCAGCCGATCCCCGGCGATGCAGTGAAGATCCGGCAGGTCATCTCCAACCTCATCAGCAACGCGATCAAGTTCACCCACGAAGGCGGGAAGGTCACGGTAGAGGCATTCCGCAGCGGCGATGGCACCGTTGCAGTGCGTGTGCGGGATACCGGAATCGGCATGAGCGAGGAGGAAATCCGCATCGCACTCACGCCATTCGGGCAGGTCGACGGCACACGTTCCCGCTGGCGCGAAGGCACGGGCCTCGGATTGCCTATCGCCAAGGCGCTCGTGGAGCTGCACGGGGGTCGGCTCGACATTCGCAGCGTGAAGAACGAGGGCACGGAAGTGACCATCACGCTGCCTGGGAACCATCAGGTTTCAATGGCCGAAGCGAGAGAAGCGGCATTCGGAACGCGTCTCTGAATATCGGCTCGGGAGGGGGAAACCATGCAGTTGAGCTATGCGCCGTCGGACCGGGAGCTCTGGGCACGGGACGCATCCATCGGAAGGATCGTGTCCGTCAACGGATCGAAGGCCGTCGTCCTCCTGGATTCGGCCCCGAACGGTAGCCGCCGTGGGCCGGAACATCGGCCCGAGATGGGAACTTTGCTCGTCGTTGAGCAGGCAACGACGTCGGTTCTGGCGATCGTTTCCGCTCTTTGCGTGCCGGTGCCAGCCCAGCGGGAGGGCGATAACGAGCTCTGGATCGCGGAGCTCGGGCTCGTTGGCGAGCTCTGGAAGGATGGATCCGGCAATCCGGTTTCCTTCAATCGCGGCGTAACGATTTACCCGGCGCTCGGTGACCGCGTGCGCGTTGCTTCGCGCGCGGAGCTGGAGATGGCCTTCTACGGCAATCCCGATACAACCGTCCGGGTCGGGTCACTGCGGCAGGACTCCAACATCTCTGCAATGGTCAGGGTCGACGACCTGCTCGGGAAGCATTTCGCGATCCTGGGTACGACGGGCACCGGCAAGTCCTGCACGACCGCGCTCATCCTGCGCGCCATCCTCCAGAAGAACCCCGCAGCCCATATCGTGCTGCTCGACCCTCATAGTGAGTACGCGACAGCCTTCGGCGATTGGGCCGAGGTGCTCTCACCGCGGAACCTCCAGCTCCCGTTCTGGCTGCTGACGTTCGAAGAAGTGCTCGAGGTGCTCATCGGCGATACGGAGGGGCGCAAGGCCGAGGTCGAAATTCTGCAGGAGCTCATTCCCATCGCCAAGGCGCGCTATGCCATGGGTCGCGCCAAGGAGGTCCAGGCACTGCGGCGCGGTGTGTTGGATCCCGGCCGGTTTACCGTCGACACGCCCGTGCCGTACCGCATCTCGGATCTCATCGCGCTCATTGACGAGCGCATGGGCAAGCTGGAGAACAAGCGCGATCTCCACCCCTACCGCCAGATCAAGACCCGCCTCGATACGATCAGCCAGGATGCCCGCTACGCCTTCATGTTCGGGTCGTTGACCGTCTACGATGGCATGGCGCAGATCCTGGGCCAGATCTTCCGCGTGCCGGTCAACAACAAGCCCCTGACGATCCTGGAGCTGACCGGCGTCCCCTCGGAGGTGGTCAACGTCGTTGTTTCGGTCCTCTGCCGGATGACTTTCGACTTCGCGCTCTGGAGCGAGGGGCAGGTGCCGGTCACGCTGGTCTGCGAAGAGGCGCACCGCTACGTCCCCGCCAATCCCAACGTCGGCTTCGAGCCATGCCGGCGGGCTATCGCGCGCATCGCCAAGGAAGGCCGCAAGTACGGGGCGTCGCTCTGCATCGTCACACAGCGGCCGGCGGAGATCGATCCTACGATCCTTTCCCAGTGCAATACGGTGTTCGCTCTGCGCATGTCGAACGACCGTGACCAGCAGATCGTGCAGTCCGCCGTGTCGGACACCGGCTCCGGATTGCTCGAATTCCTGCCGGCTCTCGGCCAGCGCGAGGCGATTGCCTTCGGGGACGGCGTCAGCCTGCCCGTGCGCATCATTTTCGACGAGCTTCCGCGCTCGGCCCTGCCGCGCAGCTCAACGGCGCGGTTCAGTGAGAAGTGGCAGAAATCCGTTGGCGATGAGGGCTTCCTGGACCAGATCGTCGAGCGCTGGAGATCCTGCGGTGCCAGCATCGACGCGTCGACGGCCAACGAGATCGTCGGGCCCGCGACATCACCTGCATTCGAGGATGCCTCGGCGCCGGTCGCGGCGCATACCGATGTCGGTGCTCTGCGGAACCGGGAGATGCAGGAACAGGCGGCAGCTCGCGGTGGTTTTCAGCCGCCGGCGTCCGGCACACCAGCGACGGGCGGCCTGCGTCGCGAAGGGACTTCAGGCACCCCGCGCACTGGGCTGCGACCGACAGCGCCAGCGACCGATCCCACGCAGCAGGCGGCTGAAGCCTTGCGCTCGCTGCGCGAGCGGCTCATGCGCTCCAACTCCACACGTTAACGGTCCACCGCAAAAAGACAGGGTTGCCACAAGGTCCGCAGTAAACATTCGGGCACGTCCGAGCCGCGCTCTTGTTGAGCGGCCATCCTCATACTGTTAGAATGAGGATGTGGGTTCGCTCGCGTTGTCGTGACGCCTGCGGGCCAGACGGCCGGGATCCGCAACGGATCGGGAAACCTGCAATGAGCGGCCTTTATCCTGTTATTCTTTCTGGTGGTTCCGGAACACGCCTTTGGCCCCTGTCCCGAGCCATGTATCCGAAGCAGTTCATCCGCTTCAACGGCCGCAAGTCGAGTCTGCTCGGCGCGACGTTGCAGCGCCTGAAGCCGGATGTGGGGTTTCAGCCGACGACCATTCTCTGCAATGCAGACCATCGTTTCCTCGTCAAAGAGAGTCTGGACGCCTGCAAGACACCCTCGCGGGGCATCATTCTCGAGCCGGTGGCGCGGAACACCGCTGCCGCCATTGCCGTCGCCGCGCTGAACGTATTCCGTGAGGACCCCTCCGGCATCATCGTCGTCATGCCATCCGACCACGTCATCGCCGACGAGACCGGTTTCCTCGAGGCTGTTCGGCTGGCTGCGAAAGTCGCAGCCGCGGGGCGTCTGGTGCTCTTCGGCATAAAGCCGGAAAGTTCGCACACCGGATACGGCTATATCCGGCGCGGCAAGGCCGTGGAGGGGTTCGATGGGGATGCGTTCCTGGTCGAAGCGTTCACGGAAAAACCGGATGCCGCAACGGCGCAGGAGTATGTCGAAAACGGCCACTACTTCTGGAACAGCGGCATCTTCGTGCTGAATACACGAACGTTCATCAGCGAGCTGCAGAGGCTGGCGCCGGAAATCCTGGAGATGGCTCAGCTCGCATTGGACAGGGCCGTCGCCGACATCGGTTTCCTGAGGCTCGATCGCGACGCCTTTGCGCAGTGCCCGAACATCTCCGTCGACTATGCGGTGATGGAGAAGACGAGCCTCGCCGCAATGGTTCCAGTCGACATTGGATGGAACGACGTTGGCTCCTGGTCATCGCTGTGGGAGATTGCCCCGCATGACGAGCATGGCAACTACGTCAGCGCCGGCGACGCTTTGTTCGAGGACGCGGAAGGCTGCTACGTTCACAGCGAGAAGGCCTTTGTCTCTGCGCTAGGTGTGAAAGATCTCGTCATCGTAGACACGCCCGACGCATTGCTGGTTGCCGACAAGGGCCGGGCGCAGGATGTCTCCAAGATCGTCTCACGCCTGAAGCTGACGAACCGGCGGGAGCAGGAGCAGCATCTGCGCAGCTACCGTCCGTGGGGATTCTTCGAGACGCTATCGCTGGGGCCGCGCTTCCAGGTCAAACTCCTCCACGTCAAGCCGGGCGGGAAGCTCTCGATGCAGATGCACCATCACCGCTCGGAGCATTGGGTGGTGGTTCAGGGGACGGCCAAGGTGACCATCGGCGACACCGAGCAGCTCGTTCGGGAAAACGAGAGCGTCTACATCACCGCCACCCAATGGCACCGCCTTGAGAACCCTGGTAAGGTCCCGCTCGAGCTCATCGAGGTCCAGATCGGCACCTACCTCGGTGAGGACGATATCATCCGCATGGACGACGTTTATCACCGCGCGCCGGAAGAAACGCGCTGAAGCTCTGAGGGATTGGACTACGCCAACGCACTCCGGCGGCTCCGGAGACTGCGGCTGGCCAGAATCTTGTCGATGCGCCGCCCGTCGAGATCGATGACTTCGAAGCGCCAGCCGTTGGCCTCGATGAACTCACCCGTCTCCGGCAAGTGCTGCAGATGGGCGAGAACGAAGCCGGCTACAGTCTCGTAAGCACGCTTCTCGGGAAGCTTGATCCCGAGTTTATCGGCCATCTCATCGGCGGGCATGGCGCCGGAAAGCAGCCAGGAGCCGTCCTCCCGCTCCACCGCATCCGGCTCGGCGCCAGCGGTATCTGATCGGAATGCGCCGGCGATGGCCTCCAGCACGTCGGCGGGAGTCACCAATCCCTGAAAATTTCCGTACTCGTCGTGAATGAGCGCCATCGGGACTTCGGCATCCCGCAGCGTCGCGAGGGCATCCAGCGCGTCGGTGGTCTCGGGAATGATAGGCGCCTTGCGCACGAGTGAGCGCATTTCGAACGGTTTGCCGGAAAGAATTGCCGCCAGCAGCTCGCGTGTCTGGATAACGCCGATCATCTGATCGATGGAGCCTTCGCCAACGGGCAGCCGTGAGTGCGGCGTGCTGATGAGCCGTTCCTTGATCTCTTCCTGCGACCCGGTGATGTCGATCCAGTCCACGTCCGTGCGAGGCGTCATCAGCCCCACGACGGTGCGATCGGCGAGCCGCATGACGCCCGAGAGCATTTCGCGCTCCCCGGTCTCCAGCACGCCTGCGCGCTCGGCTTCGGCGATGAGCGCCTTGATCTCTTCGTCCGTCACCCGAACTTCACGCTCGGTCGGGATACCGAGGCCGCGAAAGATCAGGCGTGTGGACGCATCGAGCAGCCAGACTGCGGGAGCCGCGACCTTCGCGACGACAATCATGATCGGAGCGACATAGCAGGCGACGGATTCGGCATTCCTCAGCGCCAGATTCTTCGGAACAAGTTCGCCGATGATGACCGAAAGATAGGTGACGACGACCACCACGAGGCCGTACCCGAGGGGAACGGCTACTCGTTCCGGCAAGCCGGCAGAGATCAGGTGAGACGCAGCGGTCGCGCCGAAGGCTTCGCCTGAATAGACGCCGCTCAAGATCCCGATCAGGGTTATCCCAATCTGGACGGTGGAGAGAAAGCGGCCGGGATTGGTCGCCAAGCTGATGGCGCGATTGGCGCCACGACGGCCCGCGGCAGCAAGGGCCCTCAGCCTCGACGGCCTGGAGGAGACGACCGCCAGCTCAGACAGCGCGAACAGGCCGTTGAGGAGGATGAGAGCCAGGACGATCAGTATTTCGATCACGTCAGTTGCGGCGGACGTGTTCGCGCCCAAGCCACTCCATTCTGCAGGTCCGGTGGATATTAGGTAGCGGTAAAAGGCCGGTCAACGTATCACCTTCCACGTCCGACCAGCGTCAGTGATGGGCCCGATCCGCTCGCGGCTGCTCAACCACGAGCGTGGGGACAGATGGATTACGCGGGCCTTCCTCGGCGTGCATGAGCTGCATCTGATTCTGATAACGGCGAACGCTCAAGGGAATCATGGCCAGGTACAGCACCGTGCCAATACTCAGTGTCGCATAGGGGTAGGTGACGAGAAGTGCGACGAGACCGCCAGCCAAAACGAATGCGGGCATGACCCATTCCCGCGAGATACGCTCGCCGAGAAGCTTGCCCGAATACGTCGGGATGGTGCTCACCATCAGGAAGGCCACCAGCAGGGTGTATGCGAGCACGACGTAAATTGGCCAGCCGGTCCTGGTGCTGAGTAAACCCAGCTGCTCGAGGTAGACCGGCAGGAGCGCGATGATGGCGCCTGCCGGCGCGGGCACGCCGGAGAAGTAGTTGGACTGCCACTTGGGGCGTTCTACGTCGAGGACGGCATTGAATCTGGCGAGCCGCAAGCCGCAGGCCACGGCGAGCAGCAGAACCACGATCCACGCCAGCCCGCGCATGCCAGGGGTCTCCCAGGCTCCCCAAGTGAAGAGCACGATGGCGGGAGCGACACCGAAATTGACGAAATCCGCGAGGCTGTCGAACTCGGCCCCGAATCGGGAGGACGCCTTCAGAAGCCGCGCCACCCGTCCGTCAACGCCGTCGAGCAGTGCGGCGAAAACGATGGCCGCCAGCGCCAGCTCGTACCGGCCCTCGATGGCCATGCGGATGGCCGTGAGACCCGCGCAGAGGCCAACCAATGTGAAGAAGTTGGGAATGAGCATCCGGACCGGCACCTGCCTGTACTTGAACAGGGCCCGACGCCTGCGACGACGCGTTTCCTCCTCCAACCTCGGCAACAGCGGATCCATTGAGGGCATCCTTCCCGATCAGCGTCTCGGCTTACTCGGTCATGTCGATCAGTTGCGGCGCGCTTCCCGTTCCGGCTCGCTCGACTTCAGATCCGCCAGCACGGTCTCTCCAGAGATGGCCCGCTGACCGACCGCCACCAGAGGCCGGCCCTCGGGCGGCAGATAGACATCGACCCGGGAGCCGAACCGAATCAGCCCGAACCGCTGGCCGACACCGACGGTATCACCTTCACTGACGAACGTCACAATCCGCCGCGCGACGAGCCCTGCGATCTGCACAACGCCGATTTCGATACCGGAGGGCATCATGATGACGAGGCCGCGGCGCTCGTTCTCTTCGCTTGCCTTGTCGAGCTCGGCATTGAAGAAGGCTCCCGGCGTGTAGACGGAACGCGTAATGCGGCCTGCTACGGGCGCGCGGTTCACGTGCACATCGAACACCGAAAGAAAAATGGAGATCCTCGGACGGATCTCGTCGCCGAGCCCGAGCTCTTGCGGCGGCCGCACACGCTCGATGGCGCTGATCCTGCCGTCGGCTGGCGCGATGACGAGACCTTCCCGCAGCGGCGTCACCCGGTCGGGATCGCGGAAGAAGTAGGCGACCCAGGCGGTGACGAGGGCGAACACCCAGCCCAGTGGCGGCCAGAGCAGGAAGAACAGCAAGGTCACGCCCAGGCCGATTGCCACGAACTTGTGGCCGTCACGGTGAATCGGCGCGAACGAATCCGCAATCGTGCTGAGAAGGCTACGGTTCTCGGACACGGGGCATTGGCCTCCAGGTTCGGAATGTCGGATGGTCGTGTTTAGCGCCGGGGGCAGGCAGCCGCCAGTGGCAAGTCGCCTCGCGAGCGCCAGCGCAGTGCTAGCGGTAAGCTAACACCCGAGCTGGTGGGAAATTGAGACGGAATTATTCGATCGGGACGGCGACGAAGCGCATGTCGCCCTTGCCGTCCTCGACGCGCAGCAGCACGGCCTTGCGGCCGGAGCGACGAACCTTCTCGACGCTCTTCGCAAGATCGTCTGCGTTCGCGACCTGCTCCTGCGCCGCCTCGACGATGACGTCGCCTGTCTTGATCCCCTTCTGCGCTGCCGGGCTGTCGGGATCTGTCTCGGTTACGAGCAAGCCTTTGATCTTCTTGTCGATCCCATGCTTGCGCCGCAACTCGTCGGTGAGGGGTACAACTTTGAGCCCGATCAGTCCTCGTCCCGGTGCGGGCTTGACGTCACCCTTGCCTCCTTCGGGCGTCGGCCGTGCCGTCTCGTCGGATTTGTCGTCTTCGCTGAGGCGGCCCACCACGACTTTGAAGTTCTTCTTCTCGCCTTTACGCAGCGCCTCGACCTCGACGGACTTGCCGATGGGGGTCTGGGCCACGATGCGCGGCAGCCCACGCATGCTTGTGACCTCCTTGCCATCGAACTTGAGGATGAGATCGCCCGGCTCGATGCCGGCTTGCGCCGCGGGGCTGTCCGGCGTCACGCCAGCCACCAGAGCGCCGGTATTCTCCGGAACGCCCAGAGTTTCGGCGATGTCCTCGCTGACGGACTGGATGCGGACGCCGAGCCAGCCCCGGCGGGTTTCGCCGTAAAGTTTCAACTGCTCGATGACCGGTACGGCAATGTCCGATGGAACGGCAAACCCGATTCCGATCGAGCCGCCGGTTGGCGAGATGATCGCCGTGTTGATGCCGATGACCTCGCCTTCCATGTTGAACAGCGGTCCGCCGGAATTGCCTTTGTTGATGGCGGCGTCGGTCTGGAGGTAGTCGTCGTATGGCCCCGAGTTGATGTCGCGGGCCTTGGCCGAGATGATGCCGACGGTCACCGACCCACCGAGGCCGAACGGGTTCCCGATCGCCATCACCCAGTCACCTACCCGGATGGAGTCGGATGATCCGAACTTGACTGCCTTGAGTGGCCTCCTCGGCGTGACCTTAAGCAGGGCCAGGTCGGTCTTGCCGTCCTTGCCGACGACCCTATCGACCTTGAGTCGCGTGCCATCGGCGAAGTTGACGATGATCTCGTCCGCCCCCTCGATCACGTGCGTATTCGTGACGATCAGCCCTTCCTGGGCGTCGATGACGAAGCCTGAGCCGAGTGAGGAGACCTTGCGGTCGCGACGCGAGTTCTTGCCGTCCTTGTTGAAGAAGTCCTCGAACAACTCCTCGAACGGGGAGCCCTCGGGAACGCTCGGCAAGGGTGTGCCTTCGGGCGACTTCAGCGTCTGCGTGGTCGAGATGTTGACGACGGCGTCGATGAGCTGTTCGGCTGTTTCTGCAACCGATGCGGGGCCACGGGCCTGAGCGGCTGTCGCCAGGGCGAGCGTCCCGAGGGCGACCAGCAGCCCACTCAAGGCACGGCACACCAAGTTGGGATTTCGAAAATGCGCCAGGGCCGTCATGCAACGTGTCCTTTCGACCAGCATGCGCACACTATCCTCTGCCCACGTCACGCGAAAACTGGCTCGACCGACCATCAGCGCTTTCCGGCGCGAGCGCTGCTCAGCCGCGAACCAGCCAGACGATGAATACTCCGGCAGCCACGGCCGTGATGCCGGCGGTTCTCAAGGCTTGCGGCGACGCCTCCGCCGCTGCTGTGAGGAGGCGTACCGCGAAGTCGGGCGCTGCGGCCCAGAGCAACCCCTCGATCACCAGCACGAGGCCGAGGGCAACAGCGAGATCGCTCATTGTTGTGGCAACGCGATGTTCGGTACCGTTGTTCCTGCTGCGGTGGTCGGAACCTTCGTCGCCGACTTGGTCGAATCGGTGATCGATTCCGAGAAGAAGCGGAAGAAGTCGCGGAACGTCGTCGATTCCGGCGATATGACGAGGCGGGTATCGCCCCGGCGCAGCGCCGTCTCGTAGGCCTCCATCGACCGCAAGAACTGGTAGAACTCCGGATCCTGGCTGAAAGCTTCGTTGGAGATGCGCGCACGCTCGGCGTCGCCTTCACCTTTCATGCGACGCGCATCGCGCTCCGCCTCGGCTTTCATGACGGCGACCTGCCTGTCGGCTTCAGCTCGGACGCGCCGGGCTTCTTCTTCACCGCGGGCACGGAACTCGGCAGCTTCACGCTGCCGGTCGGTCTTCATGCGCTCGTAGATCGAGGCCGAGTTCTGCGGTGGCAGGTCCACGCGCTTCGTTCTAACGTCGACGATTTCGATGCCGAAGTTCCGCGCCTCGTTGTTGACCTGCTGCTGAATGAGATTCATGAGCTGCGGCCTGCGGTCCCGAACTGCGTCGGCGAACGACGCGGAGCCCAGCACACGCCTCAGAGAGCTGTCCAGAATCGGGCCGACACGGGAGCGAACGCCCAGCTCGTTACGCACGGTCTGGTAATAGCGCAGCGGGTCGGTGATGCGATACCGGGCGAAGCTGTCTACGATCAGCTTGTTCTGGTCCGAGGAGAACAGCTCCTGCGGGGTAGTATCCAGGTCCAGGATTCGCTTGTCGAAGTATTCGACCGTCTCGACGATGGGCAGCTTCCAGTGAAGCCCCGCCACGTCGACGATACGCTTCGGCTTGCCGAACTCGAGCACGAGGGCCTGTTGGTGCTGATTCACAATGAAGGCCGAGAGATAAACACCAACTGCCGCGAGGCCGAGCGCGACGATTACTGCAGTCAAAGTTGCGCGCATGATCGGAGCCCTCACTGCTGCTGTTGTTGTGTTTGTCTTCTGGGCTGCAACTGATCCAGCGGCAGATAGGGCACGACACCCTGGCTGCCATTGCTGTCGATGATGATCTTGTCGGTCGAGGACAGCACACGTTCCATCGTTTCCAGGTAGAGCCGCTGCCGCATCAGGTCCGGAGCCTTCCGATATTCCTCGAGAACGTTGAGGAAGCGATCGGCCTCACCTTGTGCCTCGGCAATGACCCGCTCCTTGTACGCCTGCGCCTCCTGGAGGATGCGCTGGACTTCACCGCGGGCCTCCGGGACGACCTTGTTGGCGTATGCGTAGGCCTGGTTCACGATGCGCCGCTGGTCGATGGCCGCCGCAGCGACGTCGCGGAAGGCGTCGATAACCTGCGTCGGGGCTTCGGCTCGCTGCATCTGAAGCTGGGTGACGTTGATACCCGCGTTGTAGTTGTCGAGCGTCCGCTGAACGAGGTCACGCACCTCCTGCTCGATCTGCGACCGCTTCTCGGTCAGCACGTCCTGCACCCGGCTCTTGCCGACCACCTCGCGCATGGCGCTTTCGGCCACTTCCTTGACGGTCTTCTCCGGGTTTTCGATGTTGAACAGGTAGGCTGCGGCGTCCTTGATGTTCCATAGCACCACGAACCCGATGTCGACGATGTTCTCGTCGCCGGTCAGCATGAGGCTTTCATCAAGGACCTCTTGCGATTGGACTGCTCTGGCTCTGTTGTCGGTCACACCGCGGAAGCCGACTTCCGTCCGGTTCGCAACGGTCACTTTGGGCAGCCGCACCTCCTCGATCGGGTAAGGCAGCCGGAAGTGCAGGCCCGGCGGCTCTTGCCTGTCGAACTTGCCGAAGCGTAGGACGACGCCGAGCTCGTCCGGCCGGACAGTGAACGTGAACGCGTAGAATCCCACGACGGCGAGCGCCACCGCGGCGAGCAGGAGGATAAGCGGCCCGGGGACGCCGGAGCCGTGCATCACCTGCCTCACCTTGTCCTGACTGCGCTTCAGAATCTCTTCCAGGTCGGGCTGATTACCGCCTCCGCCCCCGGAACCTTGGCCCCACGGCCCGCCGCCCCAAGGGCCGCCACCGCCTCCGCCGCTTTTCCAGCCGCCGCCACCGCTACTTTGATTGTTCCAAGGCATCGAACAGTGTTTCCGTTACCGATATGTGCCGGGAGTGCCAATTCGCGCCTGCCGCGTGTCGCGGGGCGCCAGATCGACCGTATTCGTAGAGAAGGTTATAGGGGACACCCCTCGCCCGCGCAAACTGAACTCCACGAAATGTGGTGCGGCCCATTGGGGCTTCAAGAACTTACTGACCCGAATAAGGTTAAGCTAAGGTTTCCGCTCGAGGATGAGGAGGGTCGCCTCGAATTCATCTTGGTCGGTCTTCGGCAGAGGTTCGCGGCTCCGCTCCACCCACTCGTCAGGGCTGAGTTCCGGTAGGAAAGTGTCCCCCTCGGGGCTCCCGTGGACGCTGGTGAGATAGATCCGCTGAGCCAATGGCAGAACTTCCCGGAAGACCTCGGCGCCGCCGATAACCATGATCTCGTTTTGGCCTGCTCTAATGGCTGCGGTGCGAGCCTCGTCCATCGCCGCTTCGAGGGAGCCGGCAACGATCACGCCGGCGGCGGCGAATTCACGATCGCGGCTCACGACAATGTTGTCCCGCCCGTCCAATGGCTTGCCGATCGAAGCGAACGTCTTGCGCCCCATGACGACGGGCTTGCCCATCGTGATGCGCCGGAACACGCGAAGGTCGGAAGGTATCCGCCACGGCAATGTCCCGCCCCGCCCGATGACGCCATTCTCGGCGGCGGCAACGACGAGGGCGATCGTGACGCTGGGATTCGGCTGGCTCTGATCCGTCATACCGCCACCGGTGCCTTGATGTGCGGATGAGGATCGTAGCCGACGAGCTCGAAGTCCTCGTATCGGAAACCGAAGATGTTCTTCACCTCCGGATTGAGCCGCATCTGCGGCAGCGGCCGCGGCGTCCGCGAGAGCTGCAGGTCGGCTTGCTCGAGGTGATTGAGGTAGAGGTGCGCGTCCCCGAACGTGTGGATGAACTCGCCCGGCTCATGTCCCGTTACCTGCGCCATCATCATCGTTAGAAGCGCATAGCTTGCGATGTTGAATGGCACGCCGAGGAACACGTCCGCCGAGCGCTGGTAAAGCTGACACGAGAGCCGGCCTTCGGCCACATAGAACTGGAACAGGCAGTGGCAGGGGGCCAGCGCCATCTCCGGCAGATCGGCCGGGTTCCAGGCCGAGACGATGATCCGTCGGCTGTCGGGGTTCGTTTTGATGGTTTCGACCGCCTCGGTGATCTGGTCGATGGTTCGCCCGTCCGGGGCGGCCCAGGAGCGCCACTGCTTGCCGTAAACGGGTCCTAGATTGCCGTTCTCGTCCGCCCACTCGTCCCAGATCGAGACCCCATTGGCCTTGAGATAACCGATGTTGGTCTCGCCGTTCAGAAACCAGATCAGCTCATGGATGATCGACTTCAGGTGCAGCTTCTTCGTGGTCACGAGCGGGAAGCCGTCGGCGAGATCGAACCGCATCTGGTGGCCGAAGATGCTGAGCGTGCCCGTGCCCGTCCGGTCCGTCTTGCGGACGCCTTCGGTGCGCACCCGGCGCATGAGGTCGAGATACTGGTCCATGGTGCTACTTTAGCCCGATTCTCGATGCGGCACTCACATGAGCGGCAGGATCAGAATGGCGAGCGTGACAACGCCGTTATAGATCGCGTGGCAGACGAGGGGGACCCACAAGCTGCCCGTACGCCACAGGAGCCAGGAGAAGAGAAGCCCGGCAAGGAATACCTCGACGAGGCCCAGGCCCGAGTAGCCGGCATGGAGCACTGTCCAGGCGAGGGTGGTCACCAGGGCCCCGCCGAAGAAACCCAGCCGCGACCGAGTCAGTGCACTCAACATGAAGCCACGGAACAGCAGCTCCTCCGAAAGCGGCGCGCCGACGACCAGGGCCAGCGCAAACAGCCAGAAGGCATCCGACTGCAGCGGCTCCATGAGCGGGCGGACGTCGTCAACCACCGTCTCGTGCGCGAACGGGAGCACGATGGCGTTGTAGACCACCTGCGCAAGGAACATGACCACGATGGCTGCCAGGAACAGCCGGCTAGGGATCTTGATGTCGAGGGCGAGCACCTCGGCCGTGCGGCCTCCCAACATGCCGGCTGCCCCGAGCACCAGCAGGACGATGACCGTCTGCATCGCAAGCAGCCAGACGGCCATCCTCCAGATCCGGCTCTCGTCGGCAGAAACGATATCCGGATAGGCCACGGGGATCGCAGGGCTGAACTCCAGCGTGCCGACCAGTGCAGTAGCCACGAACCCGGCCACGACGATGATGACGAATACTGCCACCGCGGCCAGAACCGGGCGCCAGGGAGAGCGCGCGTGATAGGCTGGAGGACCCGTCAGCAGCTCGCGAACAGCGGAAATGAGCAAGTGCGGTCACACCCCTTTCATGAGTTCTTTTTTTCGAGCCACGGACGGCCTATATTAGGCATGCCGGATTCGTCCGGCTATGGCGATAAATGGCCGTCGGAATAAGCCTATCGGACCCGGGGGCGGTACCCGGCGCCTCCACCACAGGCCGCAGCTCGCGCGGCGGTCTTTGATGGGGGCGAAATAGGATCGACGAGGGTGTAAAGGACGCGCTTTCGCCCGGCATGGTTCCGCCGTTATCGGGCCAATCAGAATAGTTGCCAATGACAACTATGCTGAGGCTGCTCTCGCTGCGTAATGCGGCGCGAAAGGCCTGAACTCAAGTCCTGACCCCTAGCCTGGTCAGGCGCGGTTTCGGAGGGCACCGGGCAACAGAAGCCCTCCACTTCCTTGCGGCCCTGGGTCTTGGGTCGCGCAGCTGTGTGAATCTGGTCCCTCATGAGCAGCGGGCGCATGATCGACTACGAGGCTCTGGCGCAGGACGCGATGCGTGGCGTCGTGCGTACCGTTTTGGCGCGTACGGCCAAGAGCGGCCTGCCGGGGGATCACCACTTCTACATCTCCTTCGACACGCAGCATCCGGGCGTCGTGCTCTCGAAGCGGCTTCGGGAGAAGTATCCCGAGGAGATGACGATCGTTCTGCAGCACCGCTTCTGGGACCTCAACGTCACCGAGGACCGGTTCGAGGTGAAGCTGACGTTCGATGGCATCCCCGAGCGCCTGGTCGTGCCCTTTGCAGCGGTGAAGATCTTCTTCGACCCCAGCGTGCGCTACGGATTGCAATTCGAGGCTCCTGATTTCAGCCCCGAAGGCCTGGAGCATGCGCAGGTAAGCGGGGATGATGATATCGTTCCTGAGCGACCGCAGCCTACCACCTTGCGCACCAGCACGAAAAGCTCGGCCGAGCGGAAGCTGGCGCCGCGTGCACCGCGCAAGACACGCCCCGAGCGGACCGCTGAGCCGGTCGGGTCGCAGGAGCCGGCTGATCAACATTCGGCGCCATCGAAAGCCCCCGCGGTCAGCGAGGCCTCACCGCGTGACTCGGGCGACGAGCCCACCTCTCCCGGTTCGGCTCCTCAGGGTGCCGAGATCGTCAGACTCGACGCGTTCCGGAAGAAGTAACGCACGCGGCACTCGCGCTCCTCTCTGATTTGCCAATCGATTGGCTCTCGCCAGTGTCACTGCCGGTTGCTCCTTCATGGCGCGAGCAACTCCGGCACACTCCCACCCATCCCGCTTCGGAACTGGCCCCTCCCACAAGCGTTCGTCGGAGGAGAACTACCACCGGCGGAGGCCGGCTATGAGATGGAATGACGATACGGACAACGGGGTGGGGCTGCTCGGAATTCTGCTGGCGATAGTCATCGTGCTCGGAGCGCTTTGGTACATTTTCGGCGAAGGCGTGTCGCGGCCGACGATCACCGCAACGCCGGGGGAGGGGATTATCCAGCCGCCCCCGACAACGCCGATTACTCCGAGGTCTCCGGAGTAGGGCTGCAACGCAGGCCCTTGTGACGAGACCTAATCCTGCAGCGCCCCTGTGGTGAAAGGCGGCTGCTCGGGCTGAACTCCACGGTCGAACCGCAGTGTCAGCAGGCCGTCCTGGAGCTCCGCACACTCCACGGATTTCACGAAAGGATCGGTTGCTTCGATATTGGCGGCCTCGATGCAGGTTTCGGCCGTCGGGAAGGGCTTTACATGCACGCCGCTATCGCCGTTCGGCATAGCGAGCATGATGATCATGACGACGATGGGGGTCACGGGGGCGCGTCCTTGATCGAGTTTCGGACCGGACAGGCGAAGGCTGCCCATGCTCACGCAAGCACTCGTACCGTTGCCCCGGAAGCCGCGTCGCAATTGCATGAATTGCGCTGGCCCTCGCCGCCTACGAATGCCCCAACACCCGCCAGGCGCGACTCGACACGTCAGTACGGGTGAGCACGCGCCAGAAAAATGGCAGGAACGTGAGCGACTTAGGCTCACGTCCGAGATTTGTGGGTAGCTTTTTTGTTCTGCCCCGGCTTCAGCTCAGTTGAGCGGCGTGACCAGCCTCGACATAGCTCCCATTGGTCTTGCCATGAGAATGCTGCTCGATGCGCACCCGCGGAAGAGCCTCAGGATGCTCCTTCTGCAACCAGGTGATCATCTGCTCGCGGATCTGGCAGCGCAAATCCCAGGCAGCGGCAGAGTTCTTCGCACTCATCAGTGCGCGTATCTTGAGCGTCCGCTCTTCCGCTTCGACGACCTGCAGGGCGGCGACGCGACGATCCCAATAGGCGCTCGCGTTGAGAAATTCATTAAGCTTGCGCCGCATCTTTTCGATGGGAGCGGAGTAATCGACGTGCCAGAAGACGGTGCCGATGAGGGACGAGTCCTCCAGGGTCCAGTTCTCAAAGGGTTTCTCGAGGAAGCTCGACAGCGGCAGGACGAGACGGCGCCAATCCCAGGTGCGAATCACCACGTAGGACGTCGTGATGTCCTCGACCCGCCCGAACTGTCCCTCGACTATGACAGCATCGTCGATGCGGATGGGCTGCGTCAGCGCGATCTGCAGCCCGGCGAGAAGGTTCGAGAGCACCGGCCGCGCCGCAAGGCCGACCACGATGCCCGCCGCACCGGCCGAAGCGAGCAAGCTCAGGCCATACTCGCGCATCGAGGGGAACGTCATCAGCATGCCGCCGAAGGTGAGGGTGACAATGATGACGATGGCCGTCCGCCGCAAAACGCCGATCTGGGTCCGCAGCTTGCGTGCGCGCAGATTGTCCTCGACGTCGATCCGCTGACTATGCTCGACGAAGTCCCACCCGATATTCACGATTGCAACCAGGGCGAGGCCGATGAGGGCGACCAGCCCAAGGTCGAGAATACGGCGTGCTGCTTCCTGGACGCCGGGCTCGAACCTCGCTGCAGGCAGGGCGATCTTGATCGCGAGCAGGATGAGCCCGAACCGCGCCAGTCGCGATACGCGGCGGTGGATGCGTTCTCCAACAGTATCAGGCTTAACCCCGTTGAACTTGCGGATCAGCCAGTTCGCCGACGCGTGGACGAGGAGGGCGAGCGTGATAGCCAGAGCAAAGATGAAGAAAACGGACAGCTCAGACCAGTTCGTCGCGGCGAGAAACCGGTAGATGTGAAAGTCAATCCATTGCTGCAGCACTGAACCTTTTCCCCTTTCCCTGGTCGACAGCAGTGAAGGCGTGAAAATCTGACCCGTGCGAGTATACGCACTACCGCCCAGACTGACCCCCTCGAGGGTCCGAGCTGTGAATTACGGCGGTACGGTCTAAGGCTGGAAGGCGGCCCATGCCCTGTGCTAGTGACCCTTAGCTTTCAGTTTCGGCCAAAAGATGAGCTCACCTGACATGACTTCTGCTGACGTGCGCATCGAGACGGACACCTTCGGCCCCATCGAAGTTCCTGCCGACAAACATTGGGGTGCCCAGTCGCAGCGGAGCCTCGGCAACTTCAAAATCGGCTGGGAGAAGCAGCCGAAGCCGATCATCCGCGCGCTTGGGATCATCAAGCGCGCCGCGGCCGAGACCAACATGGCACTGGGGCGCCTCGATCCGAAGATCGGCGAGGCGATCGTCAAGGCGGCGCAGGAGGTCATCGACGGCAAGCTCGACGATCACTTCCCGCTCGTCGTCTGGCAGACGGGCTCGGGAACGCAGTCGAACATGAACGCGAACGAGGTGATCTCGAATCGCGCCATCGAGATGCTGGGCGGGGAGAAGGGCTCGAAGAAGCCCGTGCACCCCAACGACCACGTCAACATGAGCCAGTCGTCGAACGACACCTATCCGACGGCCATGCACATTGCCGCGGCCGAGCAGGTTCATCACGAGCTGCTGCCGGCGCTCCATCACCTGCACAAGGCGCTCGACGACAAGGCGAAGGCCTGGGCGCACATCATCAAGATCGGCCGCACGCATACGCAGGATGCGACGCCGCTCACGCTGGGTCAGGAGTTCTCCGGCTACGCCAAGCAGGTTGAGAACGGCATCAAGCGCATCGAGATGACGATGCCTATGCTGATGGAGCTGGCCCAGGGCGGCACGGCGGTCGGCACCGGCCTCAATGCGCCCAAGGGTTTTGCGGAAAAGGTGGCCGAGCGGATCGCGGCAATCACCGGTCTGCCGTTCACCTCGGCGCCGAACAAGTTCGAGGCGCTTGCGGCCCACGATGCGATGGTCATGACGCACGGCGCCATCAACACGGTTGCCGTCTCATTGTTCAAGATTGCAAACGATATCCGGTTCCTGGGTTCCGGCCCGCGTTCGGGTCTCGGCGAGCTGGCGCTGCCGGAGAACGAGCCGGGTTCGTCCATCATGCCCGGCAAGGTCAACCCGACCCAGTCGGAAGCGCTGACGATGGTTTGCGCCCAAGTGTTCGGGAACCACGCGACGATCACATTCGCCGGCAGCCAGGGCCACTTCGAGCTCAACGTCTTCAACCCGGTGATGGCCTACAACTTCCTGCAGTCGGTGCGGCTTCTCGCAGACGCGGCGCGCAGCTTTACGGATAACTGCGTCGTTGGCATCGAGCCGCGCGAGGACAACATCAAGGCCGCGCTCGAACGGTCGCTGATGCTGGTGACGGCGCTCGCGCCGAAGATCGGCTACGACAACGCCGCCAAAATCGCGAAAACCGCGCACAAGAAGGGCACCACGCTGCGCGAGGAGGCCGTCGGCGGTGGTTACGTCACGGCGGAGGAGTTCGATGCCATCGTTCGCCCGGAGAAGATGATCGGGCCAGACGAGTGAGCGGTGCGAAGGAGCCTCCCATGGCCGAGATCGTGAACCTCCGCCGCTTCCGAAAGGAGAAGGCGCGCGCGGCCAAGGAGGCTCAGGCGGCTGCCAATCGCGCAGCCTTCGGCCGCCCCAGACACGAGCGCCAGCGCATCAAAGCCGAGCGCGAGTTGCAACTGCGGCGGCTGGATGCGCTGAAGCGCGAGGGCGGGGCGGACCAGGAGCCCTAGTGCCTGGTGCGCATCCCCCGTCCGCCATCGTTCCGGACCCGATCACCCGCACTCGCGTGGGTTGACCACCGCTTGGAATCAGCGCCGTGAGACCCGTCAAACGTTCTTTCAAGATCGCGGGGCACAGCACGTCGATCTCACTGGAAGCGCCGTTCTGGGAGGCGCTGAAGGAGGCAGCTTCGGAGCGCGGGCAATCGATGGCCGGGTTGGTGGAAGAGATCGATGCGCGGCGGGGGAACGCCGGACTGTCGAGCGCCATCCGTATCTGGGTGCTCGACTACTATCGCGCCCGGGTCAAAACTCCGACATAAGATCAAGAGCGACCCGGAATGTCATCAATCCAACGTCTTGGTGCTGCTGGTCGCGGCGCAACCGTGCGCGACTGCGGTGTGGATTGCGGCTCCTCGATGAAGAGGTTCTGTTGTGACGGCGTGGCCGCCGGCGGCGAGGCCGGGAATGGGAA
>Ga0180216_1000381_pt1 | contig 48589 bp, 53 predicted proteins | sample eDN3rd37CBELigMG_FD_128879 | JGI IMG/M metagenome (GOLD analysis project Ga0180216, IMG submission 128879) | Enriched Miracle-Growth compost microbial communities from Emeryville, California, USA - eDNA 3rd pass 37_C BE-Lig MG (version 2)... ...
GACGACGACGACGGCGACGCCGCCGAGAGCCGCGCAGGGTACGGCGCCGGCGCGGCACAGGGCCGAGCTGCGTCGGAGGGGATTCCCAGTGGCTCACGCTGCGCGCAGCGGCGCATGCACTTCCGGGGGGCCGCGGGCGGCGCAGATCGGCGGTGGTGCAAAAACTGACGCCGGGCCTGCCGGTGCAGATGGAAGGCAAGGTCAACAAGAAAGACCTGAGCCACAACTTTCGCCGCGCGCGCGTGCGGCGCTGGAACACGTACTGGCTCGTGCTCCAGCACCCGCACGTGCTGATCTTCAAGGACCGCGGCGCGCTCGGCAAGTCGACGCGCGACACCGTGGCCAAGGAAGTGCACCGGCTCACGCCCGAGAGCTTTGTCGAGGTCGCGAGCGACTACAAGAAGCGCCGCAACGTCTTCCGCTTCATGCCAGTGCCGGGCACGGCGCTGCTCTTGGAGGCGCCGAACGAGGAGGACATGGACCTGTGGCTGAAGAACCTGCGCCAGTCCGTCGAGCTGGTGCGTGCTGCTCGGTCCCTTGCGCCGCGCACCGAGCCGCGCGCGACTCACGTTACGGGCGGGGGCTGAGCCCGGTGGCGGGGCGCGCGGGCGGCTCAGCTCAAGCACCCGCCGTCTATGGACATGATCAAGATGGAATCGTCGCAGTCGCACGTGCTCGACCTTTAGACTCGACGTTCGTCCTAGTTCCCGGAAGCAAGCGTGAACAATGGCTGCTGTACAGTATCGGTTGCTGGAGTTGTACAGGGTACCGGTTGGGCAACTTGGTGATCCGCGGCGAGGCGGAGCGATGTTTGTACAATACACACATGTTTCAGAGCGCCGACTGGGTCGACACGCGTGCGGCGGCCGCCACTGCCTCGCGCTCCGTCTGCAGCACGGGCGCGTCGACGCGCACGGGCAAGACCTTTTGCAGGAGCGCGTCCAGGATGAACGCCGTCAGGCCCCAGACCTCGACGGGCCCGCCCGCGAACGTCGGCGACGACAGGCCCGGCCGCGACGGCAGCGCGCGCGTACCGCGCAGCGCGGGGTCGTGCAGCTGCCGCATCGTCAGGGCGAAGACACGGTCCACCTCGTCGCGGTTGAACTGGATGGCCGCCACGTCGACCGCGCCGAGCATGGCCACCACGGGGGTCACGCGGATCGTGCCGGTCTTGTCTGGCACGGCGTGGAACCGGCCGAGCACGTCGACGCGGTCGCGCGGCGTGAGAATCTCTTCCTCGGCCTCACGGAGCGCCGTGTCCACGCTCGAAAGGTCCTGCAGGTCCGTCATGCCGCCCGGAAAGCTGTCGCGGCACCGGCGTCCAAAACAAATAACGCTCCGCGCGCTGAGGCGTCAGTAGCTGCGCCCAGCCGAGCGCCACGTCGCTCGCACGGGGGGTCGGACCTGACTTCGCTGCGGTGATTCCGCAGGCCGGCGCTGCGGACAGTGAAGAGCACGGCGGCCTCGCCGCCGACGTTGCACAGCGGGACGAGCACCGCGGCGTGCCGCCGCGCCTCCTCTTCGGTGGCCCACGGCCGCGGCGGGACCGGCGTGGGCGGAACCAGCCGCGCCCGCACAAAGTCGAGCTCGCGCTGCGTCCACGGCGCCGCCGCAGGGCCGCCCGCAGCGCTGCTGGCGTAGCGTGCCAGGGCAGGCGCCGCCGCGCGAATCAGCGCCGGGGCGAGCCTCGGCAGCGGGGTCCGTGCTGCAACGTGCGCCATGGCCGGCGGCGCCCGCGGGCCGATCCGCGTCCTTGTCCAACGTGCCACGCGCTTCCGGCTGGTCCTCTCCCCTCCGGCTGTCCTCCCGTCCAGCTCCGCCGGGGGTCACCAGCCGCGCTGGGCGGGGCGACGAGGCGCGCGGCGTGGCCGACGCAGGGAGCACGCAGAGCGACGCCCGTCCCCGCCAGACGTCCCACTGGTGACGTCATCCGCGTGCCGATGACGTCACCGCAGACGGCGAAGCGGACGACGCGGCGGACGACGCGGCGGACGGCGGACGGCGGCGGCCACAGCGGCCACCGAGCCAGCGCCCCCGCACACAGTGCGGCAGCAAAACACCGCCAGCGAGCACTGGCAAGGCACTGGAAGGCGCGGCGGGGCAGACTCCGACCGAAGCAGAAAGGGCAGGAAGCAGAACGCCAGACGAACCGGCTGCGTGGTCATGGCGGCAGGCAGGGCTCGCGACGTCATTGCAAAGGACGCGGCGCGCCGACGAGTCCCTGCCGGTGGCGCTGGCGGTGGCACGTGAGGCGAGAGGACAGTAAAGAAGTGCGGAAGAACCAGGAGCGAACGTATCGGGGCGGAATCGCTTGCCGCGGCGGACATACTGCTTTGGCCAGTCGGCACCTGCGCGATTTGTTGTTTGGCGCCGCCCGCCTGGGCGCCTGCGCCTCGCCATGGAGGACGACGGCGTCCCCATGGACTTGAGCCCGACGGTGGAGAACGCCGCGTCGAGCCGGAGCACCAGCGACGGCAGCACGGCGGGGGCGCCGGTGCCCACGAGCCCCGACCGGCTGGTGGCGCGGGCGGGCCGCCGGCACCGCCAGCCGGACCCACCGCGCTCGCCATCGCCGACCGAGGCGGCCGACGCCGCCGGCCGGGCGAGCGCGTCGCCGCGGCTGAGCCCGTTCGCGCACCTGGCCATGCGGCCGTCCCTGGCGGCGGACGCCGGCAGGCTGCCGTCGCCGGGCGTCGCGCACCGAACCACGACGTTCTTTGGCGGCTACGAGTTTCGCGACGAGGACAACGCCCTCTTGCAGGAGGCGCTCGCCGCCACGTCCAACTCGCTCGCACGCGCAGCGGCTGCAGCGGCCTCGGCGACCGCAGACTCGGACAGCGACGCCGAGGCCGACGAGCACGCCGGCGGCCGCTTCCACCGCGTCGCCAGCGACGACTATGACGCCGACTATGCCGACCGCGACGAGGACGCGGTGTACCGACGCCGCGTGGCCGAGGACGCCGTCGCGCCCCTGGGTACGTCCCGCGGATCGCGGCGCACTGCGGCATCAGAGCCGATGTGCTGACAGTTGGTGGCCACAGGCACTCGTCTGAGGCGGCGGCGGCGGTGGCGGCGGCGGCGGTTGCAGTGGGCGAGGAGGCCATCATCGCGCAGGTGCACGAGTTTACCGAGTACTTTGACCGCGAGTTTGGCCCGCACCACCCGCCCTTCAGCATCGGCACGTTCGAAGACGCCATGGAGGCCGCCCGCAGCACGTACAAGCTGCTGCTCATATACCTGCACGACCGCAACAACATGGCGTGCGACCTCTTTGCGCGGTGCGTCCGCGGCCGCGGTCGCTCGCTTGCGGCCGCCGCGATCACGCCCCTCACCACCCCGCTGGCGCCAAACGCCCCTGGTCGGCGCGGTGCCGCAGGGACGTCCTGTGCAACGAGACGGTCGTCGACATTGTGCGGAGCCACTACATCGTGTGGGCGTGGGACATGAGCACGCCCCAGCTGCGGGCGACGATGCGCGCCATCGTGTCGCGGCAGTCGCGCCTGCCGATCGTTGCGCACACCTTCGAGCCCGAGCTGCCCTACATCGCCATTACGGCGGCGGTACGCTCCCAGCTGCCGCGACTCGACGTCATTGAAGGTGCGGCGGCGCGACGCGTAGGCGTGCGAGGCGACGAGGGGCGGTCGGACTGACGTTGACGGACGCGCTATCCCCGCGCCACCGCCGCCGCGTAGGCTACGTGCCCGTGGACGAGGCGATTATGAACCTCTTTGGCGCGGTGGAACGCAACCGCGAGCTGCTTGATCGCGAGCGCGCCCAGGCGATGCAGGTGGAAGAGGAGCGGCAGCGTCGGTACGCGCTGCAGCCCCTTGCGCTCATGGGCGGCAGGACCTCGCACTCACCGCAAAGCGCGATGGCGCGGCGGCGCGCCTCTCCCGTCCCAGCGCTGACATGCTGGCGCAGCAGGAGGCCGCCTACCAGCAGTCGCTGGAAGATGACCGACGCAAGGTGGGCCTGCTGCTCTTTGCGCCTCCGTCGGGGAGTGCGTTGATGCTAACTGCGTCGCTGGGCACCGCGGGACGCCGCTGCACAGGCCGAGGAGCGACGGCGCGCAGAGGAGGAGGCCGAGGAGGCGCGCCGGTTTGAGGAAGCCATGGAGGCCAAGCGCCGCGAGCAGGAAGCGGTATGGTGCTGGCTGGATGGTCACCAGCAGCTGTGCACGTGTTTGTTGCTGACGGACCGGATGGCCGCGGCCTGCCGTTGTCACCTAATGTCGTGCCCAGTTGGAGCGCGCCGAGCTGCAGGCCCGCCTCCCCCCTGAGCCGGCCGAGCCACCAGCACCGGGCCAGGAGGTATGTGCGAAGGCGGAACCGGTCCGCATGGCCGTGCATTTTGCTAAGGCGTGCACATGTCCAACCCGGTTCGGCGGATGCGCCACAGATCTGCAAACTGCTGGTGCGCCTGCCCAGCGGCGACAAGGTCAGCCGCCGCTTCGACGCGACGGATCCCCTGCAGGCGCTGCTGGACTTTGTGGCGCTGCAGGGCTACCCCAGGCACGACCTCCAGCTCAATTTTCCGCTGCGCGAGGTGAGCGCATGGCACCTTGAGTAGTTGCGACCATGCTAAGCCCTGGCTAAATGACATCGAACAAGCGGACATTGTGCTGGAGCTGCGACCCCCCAGCTGTCGGCGCTCGCACCGACCACGACGATGAAGGAGGCGGGGCTCTTCCCCAACGCCACCGTCTTTGTCAAGCCAAACTGAACGGTCGAGCGCGCGGTTCTGGCCCGATGTAGAGAATCGGCGGTGTGCATTTCGCAGGACGTCTGTACACTCTATCGCTCTTGCCAGCGTCACCACTGCCTCGTCGCGAACTGTACAGCATGGCCGGCACAGAACAAACTGTACATCGATTGGTGCTCACACCCCGGTGAGGCCGTACCGCTCATGGATAGCCGCCGCCAGCCGGAAGGCCACCACCGCGTCGGCCGCGGCGTAATTGACTTGCGCCCGCGACAGCGGCCACGTCGCCCAGTCCGACACCTGTATCGCGCGGCAGCGAGGCAGGCTGCGTTTCGCGCCATGAGCGCCTTCGCAGGCCCCGCCGCAGCTCCGGTCCGCGGCGCGCACCGTGATGGCCTTGTCTTTGGGCAGCTGCACTTCCAGAAGCGCCGCCGCGAGGCGTCTGCATCGCAGGAGCCCCTTCGTAGCGGAAGCGACGAGGCTGTCAGAGGGCGGCGATGGCGGACGATCGCAGTCGCAAGGCCGTGCCCGTACTTGGTGCCGGCGCCGGCGCCGAACCCGATCCGTAGCGCCTCGACAGACAGATCGACCATGCCCGCACAGTCCAGGCCAAACTGGCGCTCCAGGTGCTGGATGTCCTGCTCCAGCGTCACGCCCACCTGCGCGCCCGAACCGAACGCGGGTAGGCAAGCGTTGCGGTGCGCCGGCTCAGGCGGCAGCTCTATCCGCCCGCGACGCTCCTCCACAAGTGCTCTCCAGACCTTGAGCACGTGCGTGCCGGTGAGCAGGGCGGTCATCGCCGGGGGCAGCGACGTCGCGCCACGGACGGCGTACACCAGTGCCGCGTTCGCGACTGCCAGCTGCACAATCGCCACGCCAAAGCCGTACTTGGGCGCGTGGCCCCACTCGGTGTCGAAGCCCACGAACGCGGCGCGCCGCGGGCCCGGTGGCTGCTGCGGGTCGCCCACGTGTGCGCGCACCCAGCGGTCGGCCTCGTCGGCCGAGGCCGTCGCCAGGACATCCACGCGGCCCATGTCCAGCTCGGGCAGGCCATCCACGTCGACATTGACGCCGAGGTCCTGAGCACGCCGCAAGCAGTGGTCAGTCTGTGAGTCTGGTGAGCTAGCCGGCGACGGCGACGGCCCACCGCCGCTCCCTTTCCGCTCGTGCCTTGAGGGAAATCTGGCCGTGCTGCAGGTGCGTCTCCCACGCCGCCTTGGCGGCCGCGGACTTCGCGACGCCTTTCGACGGCCCAGATCCTTGAAAGCTCGCGCCGTCAAAGAGCTGAGCGTCGGGCAGGCTCCGCTGGTTCGCCCCGACCGCTCATTAGCCACCGGAGCCGCCGCAGCGGCCAGGCGAGCACCAGCGCACCGTTAGCAGGCAGTCCCATTGCAGGTCCTTCTCGTCGTGCATTCGGAAACTTTCATAGGTCGGCAGCGCGCGCGGCACCACGGGCGCCACGCGCGGCGCCTCTACGGCGGCCGCCGCTGATGCTGCTGCTGGCGGCGGACGCGGCGGCGGCGGACGCGGCGGACGCGGCAGCGGCGTGTGACCTTCGCCGTCCGCTCCGGCCTCGGTAGCTGCGGACGCGGGCGGCGACAGCGGCCGCAGGTCGTTGGGCATGACGTACTCGACGGTGGTTGCGGGCGCATCGTCGGGGCGCACGCCAACCAGCTGCCCCCCCAGGTGCACCGACACGACCGTGGCGGTGCGCCGCAGCGTGCCCACGTCTCGGCCCACCAGTCGGCACGGCGCGCCGGGCACCAGCCACGCGTCGGCTGTCGTAGGCGGCGCGGCTGACGGTGCGGCCGGCGCGGCCGGCGCGGGCGTCCACGCCAGCGGCGGCGGCAATGGCAGCACGTTGCCCAGCTTGGCGAGCCGCGGTGTGTGCCAGTGGGGCGCCTGCACGAGCACGTCGTCTGGAAACCGCTGGAGCACGCAAGCCAGCGCCCACCGGCCCACGTCCACGGGGACGAGGACGGCCGCACCAGCCTGGAGATGGCCCAGTGTGGCGGGGTCGCTGAGCGGCGGCAGCGGCCGCACGGCGTCCCAGGGCACCGCCTCGGTGTCGGTGGCCACGCCGCGGCCGCCGCCGGCGTGTGGCAGCCGGTACGAATGCACTTGCACCATCGGCGCACCGCCGCCGTGGGTGCCGCCATCGTCGGGCGGCCAGACGCAGTCGATGTGCCCGATGGACCACGCACCGTCGGCGGCGTGCCGCCACAGGCACTGCGCGCCCGGAGCCCACGGCTGGCGCGCGACGTCCTCATCACGCTGCGTCAGGCGCGCCGGCACCGTCCACTCGGCCCCGTCCCGCAGGAAGCGCACGCGGGCGGTGCCGTCGGCAGCGTCGGGCTGCAGGTCGGCCTGCTGCCATAGCCGCTGCTCCGGATGCACGGCCCAACCACGGACCGACCGCGCCACCGCAGCCGTGATTCTCTCGGAAGCCGGGGCCGCCGGCAACGACGTGCGCCCGCCCGCAGCGTCCAGCGGCGGCGCGGCCGCTGCCGCAGGCTGCGTCTCAGGCGGCTCGTCGGCGTCCGCCGCGTCCGGCAGCGGCTCAAAGACGGGGCCGAAGCCGTAGTCGACCCAGCGGCCGCGCGCCGGCCGGGATGGGCACGTGCGCATGTGCTGCTGGAACTCCTCCTACGAGAAACGGGTCCCCGCACCGCCGTCGGCGCGCCAGGCACAGGCCGGTGAGCGCGCGACGGTTTGGTGTGGCCCCCCGCAAAGCGGCAGCAGCCGGGGGGCAAACCTTGGGGATGATGTGCGTCTCGTCAAAGGTGCAGACAGTGAGGAGGCCGTCGGGGTCGTAGGTGGCCTTGCACTTGTTCAGGTGGGCGCGGTACCGGCTCGGCGGCACGGTGTGCGCCGGGTCGAACGGGCACCGCAGCCAGCCCTCTGTCAGCTCGGCGCGCCGCGCGAACTGGTACGTCGGCGGCGGCAGGCCGTGCCGCTGGTGCCACTGCTGCAGGAGCGACACCGGGTCCGTCGCGGCCGTCCCTGGCGGTGCCACGCCAGCGTCATTGGCCGTACGTCGCCTGCCCCAGCGCCGCCGCCCAGCCCGGCTTTGGAACTTGTTAGGCTTGTCAGCCCCGGAGATCTCCCGAGGGCTCCGGCGCGTGGTTCGAACAGGGCGCACCCCAGCTGCGGCCGGTGGCCGGTGGTGCCGGCCGACGCCGGCGGCGGCGGCGGCGGGACCCAGTCGACGGGCTTGAGCGTGGCCAGCTCGTCCACGTCGGCGTCCTCATCGTCGCTGGCGCTGCCGGGGCCGCCGCCCGCCCGCCGCCGGCCACCACCGCCGCCGCCGCCGCCGCCGCCGCCGCCGCCAGTGCGCCCCCGTCGCCGCCCGCCCGCCATGGATGACGTCATCGGCGTTCGCGGCGAGTGTGCACGGTTGAACCCCCGACGCTGCACGGTGCATCCAGACGGTCCCTGGCAGCACGCGCGGGGCTGGATGCGCCCTCATAGCCATGCTCGCTCTTTATAGTGTACAACAATGACGATACGCGGGCCAAACTGTACACAGCAAAGCACAAATACGGCAGCCCCCAAAGCACTGCACGCGCGGAGCACGCAAGACTCTACAATCGTTACGCGGCAGCCGCCGCCTCGCCGCCGTCGTCCTCCTCCTCGCCGAGCAGGTCGGCGCTCGAATGCTCGGGTGAGCACTGGGCCGCACCGGCGTCGCCGGCGGCGGACGTACCGGCGGGCGCGCTGCCACGGTCGTCGTCACCGCCGGACTGCGGGGTGGGCACCGTGACGGCGTCCGTCGAGATCGAGATGATCGAAAACGACGGGGACCGCGGCTCCGGCACAGTCGGCGTGTCCGCCACGCTGCTCAGCAGCGACGGCGGCGTCGGCGGCTGCAGCTGCAGCGCCAACTGCTGCGTGGCCGCCACCTCGGCGGGCGTCGGGTGCGGCGGGCGGAGCGTCCGCAGTGTCAACTGGGGGGCGGAGGGCTCGCCAGGTTCGCCACGGCATCGTCTGGCGTGAGCGATGGCGTTGCTGTGGCCTGAGACGGCGACGCGCGTCGTCCACGTACATCGCCGCCCATGGTGATGAGCAGGTGGCACAGGTCGGCGAGCCCCGCGCGCGCGGCCGCGTGCAGCGGCGACTCCCCGCGCGTGTTGATGGTGTTGACGAACGCGGGGTCCACCACGCCGTCCGACTTGGTCTGCCCTCGGACAGGTACGGCAGCGACCGACGACCGCATTAGCCCTAGCAGTTCAAACGACCGCTGTCGCCCTGGCTGGCGAGTCTTACCGCCGCGATGAGGAGCAGCTGGTGGGCGAGCGCGACGCTCTTGCACAGGTGCAGGGGCGTGTCGCCGCGGCTGTTGCGGGCGGCCGGCGACGCGCCCGCCGCCAAGAGCTGCGCCGCCGCGTCGCGGCGGTCCAGCTGCGCCGCGTAGTGGAGCGGCGTGCTGCCATCGGACGCTCAGACCCGACGGTCGACGCAATCCAGTCAGCCACGATGCCCTTCGGCCGCGCCGCCAATGCACCACGAGCGAGCCCTACCTGCCCTGGTCCGTCACGGCGTCGACGGGCGCGCCGGCCTCTAGCAGCAGCTTCACCAACGCCGTCTGGCCGTGCAACGTCGCCACGTGCAACGGCGTCATCCCGCCGGCGCCGCGGCAGTCCAGCGGCAGCGGCGCCGCGGCACGGGCGGCCGCGCCGTCCGCCGTGCCCGCCGCGGCGGCGGCCGCCGAGGTGGCCGCGGCCGACGCGGCCTTGGTCGCCTGCAGCAGGGCGGCCTGCAGCCGCGCGCACTTTTCCGCGCACTGGCACAGCGGGTGGCACAGCTGCGCCTCGATCCACTTGGCCCGCGCGCCGGGCGACTCGATCTGGGGAATGGCTGCGGCCACTGCCGCCTCGTTACTCGATGGCGGCGGCGGCGGCTCCATATCCCCAGCGGCGCTGGCAGCAGGGGCAGACGGGGTGTCCGCCGCCAACCCCAAGTGGAATTTGACCAGCGTCGCGTCGCCGTCTTCAATCGCACGAAAGAGTTGTTCAATCCGCCCGGACCGGCCGCTCGACGGGCGGCGCTGCAAGGGGCCGGCCGCGGCCACGCTGTGGCTGCGGGCGAGCGCCGCCGCGGTGCCGTTGGGCCCGGGCACCGCCGCCTCGCTCGCCATCAGCGATGCTGAGGACGGCTTGGCCGCGACGGTTGCGCGGCGGCCCGTGCGCTTCCGGTCGGCCGCTTCGGTGTGGGGCTGACTGAGCGCCACGGTGGCGGCGGGCGCGGCTTTGTTCGGCGCGGCGGCATCGGGGCCAGGCGCGGCCTCGCTCGTGCCCGGGTTCGGCGGCGGCGGCTCGGATGCACCGGCGGGCGTCGGTGCGGCCGCGGCAGCGGCCGCAGTGAGCAGGTCCACCACGTTACCATTGTGAGCCACCTGTGCCAACAGCCGCGCCTAGGTGCCGCAGCCGACCGTCAGTGCCCCGCGTGAGCGAGCGCGGCGCAGGCCGCTCCGCCCGCGCCGACGTACGTCGGCAGGCGTCCGGCCCCGCGCGTCGGCCAGCGTCAGAGCCGCGGGGTGGTACGAGGCAAGGAGGGTGACCATGTCGGCGAAGCCCCAGCGCGCGGCCACGTGCAGCGGCGTCTCGCCCGCATGGTTGGCCTTCCGGCACAGCGTGGCCAGCGTCATCGTGTCCACGGCAGCGGGCGCCGCGAGCAGCGACATGCTCGCTATGCTGGCGTGGCGCGGCACCGACGGCGCGGCAGACGGCGCGCCCGGCGGCAGGAGCAGGGACCGCGCAACCGATTCGCCGCCGCTGCCAAACAGGCCGGCGGACGCGCCCGCGGGCGGCGGCGTCGCGGCCTGCAGGAGCGTGTGCGCGGCAATCAGCTGCCCGTGAAGCGCCGCCAGATGCAGCGGCGTGTTGCCTGCTTGCAGCTCAAACTAAGCGCGGCTTTAAACGGGATGTGTTAGGCGGGGAGTGATGGACCGGCTGTCCCGGCTGGCGGGCATCCTCTGAACGCACCGTCTTGGTCCTCGGCTAGAATGTCGGCGCCGGCCTGCAGCAAGAGCTGGATCGTGGACGCCTCTGACGTGTACTGGCACGCGACGTGCAGCGGCGTCCGGTACCGCGCGTCGCGCTCGTTCACCAGCGCGCCCGCTTTAATCAGCTCGCTAAGGCACGGGCAACGGACGCATGCCGCACCGCCGCCCTCGGCGTGAGCTCTGGGCGCGAGTCTACAGACCCACGCCCCCCGCGCTCGAGCTTGCCTGATGCTGGCGTCGTGGCCCCAGCGGGCGGCAAAGTGCAACGGCGTGCGGCCGTCGTCGTCGCGGGCGTAGACCGTGGCAGCAGACGCCGCGACGCCGCCGTCGCCGGCCTGCGCCTGCTCCAGCAGCGCGGAGCACTTGTCGCACCGGCACAGCGGGTGGCACAGCAGCCGCTCCAGGTCGATCGCGGCGTTGTTGGCCTGCTGCAGCCGCCGTCGCAGGTCGGCGCTGCGGTCCTCGGCGACGGCGAGGAACAGGTCCCGCACGTCCGCGGGCGCCTGCCGCGTGGCCGCGGCGGCCATGCCCGAGGCAACGAGCGTCGTGCTCTGGAGCTGCTGCAGGGCCGCGCTGAACGACGCCAGGAAGAACCTGGCGGAGCGCGCACAGCAGCAGAAGCGTGACCGTCGGCGTGCGCTTAGCCAAAGGGGGCGGCGGCGGCGGCGGCGGCGGCTACGAAAACGGAGCGCGACGCCTACGGAATGTCGTTGCTGTACGCGTTGGAAAGCTTGAAAAGCTCCAGGTACGCAAACGTGGCGGACCAGTTGGCTTCGTCGCTGCGCACGATGGCCAGCATCAGCAGCGGGATGAGCTCGTCCGACGAGATGGCCGCCAGCTTGGTCGGCTGGCCGTCGGCGCGAGCGGTCGGCTGCGTCAGCGCGTTCAGGGCCTGCTTGAGGTAGAGGATCTTTTCGAGCGGGCTCGCCGCCGTGCTCAGCCGCGAGAGCCGCGCCGCGGCCCGCTCGACGCCAAACGTGAGCTCGTCCGCAACGCCCACGTCCACCGCCTTCAAGTCGGCCAGGTTGCGCGTCGCCTGCGCGCCGGCCGCCAAAAAGAAAAACACAACGCCCACACGCGCGTCGAGCCGTCAGATGCGGTTTCCTTGCCCAACTGGCCGTGGAGGGGCGCCTGGCAGCAGTACCTTGTTGGCGATGCTGTCTTCGCGGGCGTTCGCCGTGCAGAGGGCGGGGAAGATGGTGCGGTGCAGCTCGGCCATGACGTGCGTCTCCAGCGCGAGCCGCACAAACTTGATCGCCGGCTCGCGGCTCGCGCGCGGCGGCAGGCCGCGCAGCAGTGCCTGCAGCGCTTTATCGTACGCGGCAGCCACGTGGGCCTGCAGTTCGGCCGGCGCCGGCGTGAGCGGGCCCTCCAGCAGCGGCCGCACGGCGGCCACGGCGTCGTCGACGCCCTGCCGCGCCTCGACCGCGTGCGCGTCGCCCCACAGGTACGCGCGGCAGTCGGCGGCCGAGCGCAGCTGGACCGAGGTGCCGTAGAAGCCGCCGGCGCCGTCGTCGTGCTGCGCGCCGCCCTCCAGCGGGCCCTCGAGGCAGAGCACGCGGAAGCTCTGGTTGTCGGCATTGTAGTGCGTCTCCTCGAAGAGGATGCGCAGGCGGCGCGGCGTCCGGAAGGCGGCGAGCGTCTTGACGTAGGCGCGCTCCACGCGCACGAGCTTGTTATTGAGCGTCCGGTGCTCGTCGGTCGTCGAGCCCTTGGGCGGCAGGAGGATGTGCGCCTCAAAGTCGTCCAGCGTCAGCGCCACGCCCTCCAACGACGACGCGCAAGGAACGCAGATGGTGCACAGCTGCTCGGTGGCCTGGGCGTACAGCCGCGGGTGCTTGCTCTGCAGCGTTCGCAGAAAGACGTTCTCGCTGAGGTCCTCGTCGTAGGAGAGGCCCAGCACGTCGGTCGCGGCGACGGCTTCGTCCTCGGCGTCCGCGGCCGCGGCCGCGAGGCCGGCGGGCGTACTGGTGGGCAGCGTCGGCGAGAACGGGCCCGCCGTCCGCGGCGACGGCGGCGGGCCCACCGCCACCGTCAGGGGCCCCGCAGAGACCGACGACGATAGGACGCTGCTGGCCGGCCGCGACGACGATAGAAGGCTGCTCGCCGGGCGCGACTCCGACGACAGCAGGCTGCTGGGCGGCCTCGTGGTCACCGCCGCGGCGGTCGGCTCCCAGACGTCGCCGGACGCGTCGTCGCCGTCGTCGTCCACCCACAGCGAGACCGACCGGGCCGTGCGCCCGGCCGGCTCGGCCGCGGCCATCGCCGCCGCGCCGCCGCCCGTTTAGACCGCCGCGCGGCGGCACATCCAAGGGGCCTGCCAACCGACGGCTGGACACGTCCGGCAAGCAGGGGCGGCTCCAACGCCGGCTGGCGCCTCATCTACCGCACACGGCGGCTCCTCCTGCTCCAGCTGCGCGCGATAACGAGCGCGTTTCGTCGATGCCTGCTATGAAGCAGCGCGCCCCTCAGTCTCTCCAGCGACGGGCCGGTCGCTCTACGCTCTGCGCTGCTTGCGCCAGGCAGCCAGCCAGCGGTCTTCTGATGACGCAATCCAATGGATGATATCATTTCTATAGCAATGCCACGTCACTCTATGACGTCATCGTCCGGCGCGCCGCCACTGCGAAACGGGCGCTCGCGCAGCGGACGCGCGTGCGCTGGCGACGGCCGCCCAAACGACCTGAAGCGGACGCCGCCGCCGCCGCGGACCACGCGCCCTGCCACCGCCGCCTGCCGCCGCCCCGCCGCCTCAGCCATCCCCTCGCCGCTGCCAGCCGCTCTCCAGCGTGTTGCGATCCGTGCGGCACGCCGGGATCTCGGGGGAACTAAGCAGAGTACGCAGCGGCCGCTGCGGCCGGATCCGGACTGGCCCCCCCGGTCGCGCTCACCGTGACTCACCGCCCCGCGCCCACGGGGTGCCGCGGCCGCGAGGGTGGGCAGATGGCGTCCAACGCGGCCCGCCGCCTCGAGCAGGTGGCGCGGACACTCACCACCAATGCGGCTGCCGGCGCCACCAGCCGGTCCCGCGGCAGCCAGCTGCTGAAGGAGACCCTGCAGCGCCAGGTACGCTCCGCGCCACGCGGGCCGCCGGGCCGCGCCACGACTCGGAGCGCTCAGGCCTCGGCGGGGCCTGCCGTGTTTGGGTGGGCCGGTTCGGCAGCTCGCCGACATCGAGAAGGCCGGCACGTTCAAGGTACCGCGCCGCGCACGCAGCCGGCCCGCCCAGTGGTAGGCGCCACGCCTGCTGACCGCCGCGCCCCGACGCCTCCTTTGGCGGCGCCCCCGCAGCGGGAGCGCGTGATCACGTCGCCGCAAAACTCGAGCATCTCCGTGGCGGGCCGCACGCAGCCGGTGCTCAACTTTTGCGCCAACAACTACCTGGGCCTCGCGGACGACCCGCGCATCGTCGCGGCGGCCAAGCGCGCGCTCGACGAGCGTGGCAACGGCCTCAGCTCCGTGCGGTTCATCTGCGGCACGCAGGACATCCACAAGGCGCTCGAGGACAAGATCAGCGAGTTCCACGGCATGGAGGACACCGTCCTGTACATGGCCTGCTTCGACGCCAACGCCGGCCTCTTTGAGGCCATCCTCGGCGAGGAGGACGCCGTCATCTCGGACGCGCTGAACCACGCCTCCATCATCGACGGCATCCGCCTGTGCAAGGCCAAGCGGTTCCGATACAACCACATGGACATGCAGGGTGCGGCGCGCCCGCCGGCCGCGCGGGCGGGTCGGGGCGCCGCCGCCGCCGCGCGCCGCTAATTGGGGGCCGCGCGCTGCCTCCAGTGGTGCGCACAAGCAGACCTGGAGGCCAAGCTGCGCGAGGCCGACGCGGCCGGCGCGCGGCTCAAGCTCATCGCCACGGACGGCGCGTTCAGCATGGACGGCGAGATCGCGCCGCTGGACAAGATCGTCGAGCTGGCCGAGAAGTACAACGGTACGGCGCGCGGCCCGACCGATCACGCGCATGACGCTGCCGCTCGGCCAACCGGCGTGCGGCGGTCGCCGTTGTGGCTCGCCCCCCGGGGGGTGCATGCAGCCATCACCTTTGTGGACGAGTGCCACGCCACGGGCTTCCTGGGCAAGACCGGCCGGTGCGGCCCGCGCTGCGGCCCCCGCGCTGGCTGGGGACCCGCACTGACGCGTGCGGTCGTCGGTGCGCGCGGAAAGGTCGGGGCGGCAGCGGCACGGACGAGTACCACAACGTGCGGGGCCGGATCGACATCATCAACTCGACGCTAGGCAAGGCGCTGGGCGGCGCGGCCGGTACGCCATCTCGCCTCCCGCGCGCCGTCGCGGCCCCGGCGTCGCTAACGTTCCCCCGCGCGCGCCGTGGCCACCGGCGGGCGAGGCGGCGCCAGGCGGCTACACGAGCAGCTCTAAGGAGGTGACGACGATCCTCCGGCAGCGGTCGCGGCCGTACCTCTTCTCGAACGCGCTGCCGCCCGCCGTGGTGGCGGCGGCGTCGGCGGCGTTCGACGTGCTCATGCAGTCGACCGAGCTGCGCGACCAGCTGCAGGAGAACACGCGGCACTTCCGCGACGCCATGACCAAGGCCGGCTTCACCATCAAGGGCAAGGACCACCCGATCGTGCCCATCATGCTGGGCGACGCGCGCCTCGCCGCCGAGTTCGCCGAAGACATGCTCAAGCGCGACATCTACGTGATCGGCTTTTCGTATCCCGTCGTGCCGCACGGTACGGCCGACGACAGCGCCCACCGCCACGGCGCGCGGGGCGAGGCTGATGCATCTGGGCCGCCGTTCCGCGTGTGCGCGCGTGCGGGTCGCGCAGGGCAAGCGCGCATCCGCGTGCAGCTGTCGGCGGCGCACACGCGGGAGCAGATCGACCGGGCGATCCAGGCGTTCATCGAGGTCGGCCGCGCACGCAAGGTCATCCCGTGAGCGCCTGCAAGGCACCGCCGGGGCCCTGTGGCCCATGGACGCAAAACTGTACTGCCTGCGGTTGGGTGGGTGGTTCGGTGGTCTATCGTCTATGCATGCACCGTGGTGGAGACCTTGCCGGCCCGCCGATCCGAATCCCACAGCCAGTCTAAACGCGCAGGCCCCCCTCGTTCCAAGCACGCGGGCGCGTGCCCCTTATAGGGTTGCGCGGGCCGCGTGTGCCGCGCCGAGCGCGCGTGCGTGCGTATGTCCAGTCCTCGCATGCGTCTGTCGGCTGACGCGTTCGCGGCGCGCGCCGTTGGGGCACGGGCCAGGGTGGGCCGCGGCGGGCGTCCTCGTGATCCTCGCCCGCGTGGCGCGCTCCGTGTTTGTCGGCTCGGCGTTGCCGCCGCCGTCGTCGTCGTCGTCGTCGTCGTCGTCGCCGTCGTGGTGCAGTCGGTCAGCGGCGGGGACGGCGCGCGATGCTCGGGCGGCCGTGGGCGGATGGACGTTTCGCCTGTCAAAACCCGGCGTTCTCTGCGGCGCTCTCAGTGGGCGGGGACGGTTTGACACACTGGGACCGTGCTTGGCCGCCTTGGCGCTTTCCATATCGGGGCTTGGCGGTGCGGGGGCGTTCCCCGTTCTGGCAGCACCGTTGCCAAATCGGGCATGGCAATCGCCATTTGACAGACAGGCCCCCTGTCTCGTCCCCGCCCACTGTGGCACCGGCCCCCACGCACTTGGGGAACGCCAGAGTCACAGTCACACGCCGCGCCCAGCCCGAGAAGACGAGTGAGAGTGCAGACGCGCCGCAGACGCGCCGCCGACGCACCGCCCGACGCCGCCGAGGCGAGCCGCCCAGCATCGCGCACGGCGCAAGCGCCCGATCGCGCAGCACATCCTCCGGCCCCGCATCAGCCCGGGCCAGCGGCAGCCGCGAGCGCGACGGGAAAAGGAGCCAATGACACGCGCTATCGTGTTTAACACTGTGGCCCGTTCGTTTGCCAACTGCAACTCGCACCCGCTCGACGCCCGGCCACGCCGCCGACAAAATCCGCTGCCGCTCGCCGCCGCCAGCCCGCCGCCGCCCGCCCGCCCGCCTGCCAACCGCTACGCGCGCAGCTGCACGGCATCATCGCCTCGGCCGTAAAAAAGCTACATGTACTTGGCGTCGCGCGCACCACCAACCACGCCGCCGCCGCTGCCACGCGCATCCGTCCACCTCAGTGATCTTTAGCCTTTCCCCCGGCCACGCCACCTGCGCCACGCCGCATCCCACGCCGCCTGCACCCTGCGCACGTCGCCGCTGCTGCCGCTGCCCAGGATCGCCGGCACCTAGCGCGTCGTTTCCGCATCGCCGCCGCCGCACCGACGCGCAAGCCCTCGTCCCTTCGTGTAAGAGCGCGCATCCTTATCGCCGCCCTCGCACATCGCGGCCACGAGCACCGTCGCGCCGATCGCTGACGCGGCCGGGATCGACGGCCTAGTACCTTCTCGCCCTGCAATATTAGGCCCCTGAGCCGCCAGCGCCGGCATCCCCTCGCCATGGCGCCCAGCCGCTCGCGCCCGTCGCCCGTGGTGTCGGACGCCGACGGCAGCGCCGACAACGCCAAGCCCTGGAAGAAGTGCCGCAACAAGGCCGCCATCTACGCCGCCCAGCTCAACGAGGTCGTCGACGAACTGAAGCTGGTCCTACACTCGCTGCCCACCGAGTTTCGGCCCGAGTTCGTCGCGCAGGTGCGCCGCAACGTCGACAGCCTCCTCACGAGCTGCCAGCTGCACGGCACCGTCACCAACGACCGCACGGTCACCGGCAACAAGCAGGCGGCCATGACGCTGCTGGCCGACGTCGAGCCGCTCCACAAGTTCGCCGCCGCCCACGCGCCGGCCAGCCAGTGCTGCCGCGTCCTCGCCAAGGCTGTCGGCGTCCTGCGGCCGCTCCAGATGACGCCGCGCGACCAGAAGCACGTCACCGCCGCCGAGAAGCGCAAGGCGCACGCCCGCGGCAAGCACGCGGCCGCGCCCGCCGCCCGCTCGCGCACGCGCTCACGCGGCGAGGCGCGCCCGACCAAGGCGGCCACCCCGGCGGCGCTGGCCCAGCGCATGTGCACTGCGATGCGGCGGCCCATCGAAGACCGCACCGACGACGACGATAGCAGCGACAGCAGCAGCGACACCGATTCGGACGACGACGACGCCTTCCTCGCCGTCAACAAGGCGCACCGGCCGCACCCCGCCGTCTCGCTCGAGGACAGCCTCGCCGAGAGCTCCGCGCGGCGGATGGCGGCCGGCCACCTCGTAGCCACCGCCAGCGACGGCGACGCCGACTACGACGAGGACGAGTCGGAGGACACCGACACGTACAGCTACACCGACACCGGTGCGAGCACATCGGACATGCAGTCGCCCGCGCACCTCGGCGCCGCCGCCCCCGAGATGACCCTGCCGCCGTACGACTACGCGATGTACGGCGCCGAGGCGTATGCCGGCGCGGAGGCCGCCAGCCTCCTCCCCAGCCTACCGGTCACCTCGGCCGGGCCGGTCCTGGCCGAGCCGAGCCTGCCGCCCACGCACGACTCGCCGTTCTACCCGGTGCGCAGCGGCTCGAGCATGCTGCCCGTGCTGAGCGCGCGGCCGAGCACCGATACTATGTTCGAGAGCGTCCACCCTGCGGGCACGACCCAGGCGGCCGGCCGCCAGGACTCGTGGTCGCTCTTCGCGCGCGCGCCCGGCGCGTTCTCCGAGTTTACCACCCTCAGCAACGAGTCGCCGTCGGTGCTCTACCTGACCGACGACCTGTCGACGCCGTACGCGGCTCCCACGCTCTAGCAAACTGCAAGCCAATAGGTGCTTATGGAACGGCAGCGTTTTTTTTGGCAAGTTGTTCTGGCTGGGCGCGCAAGAACTGTACATATGGAGAGGGTTAGCGGCGTGCACGCGGATCGCGAGGAAGCAGCCTTGAGCGTCGGTGCTTTGCGGCTTTTTGTTTTTTATTGTTGCTGCATCTGTTATATAGGGGAGCGGCCGTCGATGCGCAAATTACTTCTTGGCATCCATTTTCTTTCGGTAACCTGCAACTTGTGTGGTCTTTGCGCCTGTGTGTACGGGGGGTCGCCGTTTTACCAGAGGGCGAGCGTGCACTGGCAGGCCCATGCACCGTCCTCGTCGCCCGACTGCCGCGCCCACCCGGCGCGTCCGCATCTGTTGTCTGCTGCAAAAGCGCAAAACGTTTTCGCTGTTTGTCGTCTCTCAGCCTTCGCACCTGGCGTGCCTGCCGTTTTTTTCGCGCGCACGGTGCGAACGGCGCCTTTGCTTTGTAGAGTTTTTTTCTACACCCTCGGTGGCGCGGGGCGCTCCAGCCCACCGCATGCGCGCCGGCCTGCGTTGCTGGACAACGCGGCTGGCGCGTCGCGCAGCTGGCAAGCCCCGGCGCGCCGACCTAAAGTTCCACTTTGTGATGTCTATAGCACGTGTGTACTTTGTTGGCTACTTCGGCGGTCGAATGTATAGCTAATCGACCACGGCGAATAAAGTGCGTGGATTAGGCACACGTTGGCAGCTGTACAATGCAGCAAACTTGTCTAGGGCGGCGCGTCACGACCGCGCCACTGCCAACGTTTGCGCACCAGCGCCCCGCGAACAAGTGCCACCAGTGGTGAGCAGACTCATCCGCGACCAGCTCTAGATGTGCGTGGCGCGCGCAGCGTACCGGGGTAGTTGGTCGGCACGGGCTCGCGGTTGGCGTAGCCGAGCCTCCGGCGCAGCGGCGGCACCGTGGCGAAGAGGGCCGGGCCTGCGCGCCGGGCAGAGACTCGAGGCGCATGGCTGGGGCGTGAGAAACGGTGGGCGGTGAGGCGGGCGGGCGAGAACACTTGTTTGCCGCCATACCGAGAACGCCCAGGAAGCAGGAGAGGAAGACAACGGGCTCCTGCGCCCACGCGCGGCGCAGCCAGGTCACGGCACCAAGCGCCATGGTGAAGGTTTCTCGTCGCTCCAAGACGACCTGCGCATGCGGCCCGCGGGAGGGAGTGAAGCTAGACGAGCACGGTCAGTCCATCGCGAGCACAAGGGCGCGGCGTGGCCCAGGAAGGCGGCACGGGACGGCTTCGCCTGCAGCGCTTTAGCAAGTGCTCCAACCCTTTCACGTTCAGCCCATGGCTGGCCAGGTGGTTGCGAGCACCTGGCGTCGATCTCCCCGCGCTTCGGCCGGCAGCACGAATGGGCAGGGAGCACCCATGGCTCCCACCTATGCTCCTCTGCCTGCATCAGAACGCACGCCGTGACTACGTCGCGGGCGCACATGGCCGCACTTCGCCCCCCGCCCAGCGGAGACGCGCATGGCCGCACACCCCTCCGGCCCAGCGGAGGCCCACGGAGGCCCGCGGAACCACAGTCGTCAATGCGAACGGGTCCGTCGCGCGCTTTTCCACGCCCCGTCCGTCGCGTCTGCCTCCAGTACACCTCCCGGCACCGGGCGCACGTCCCTCCGCCGAACCGCCCCTCCGCCGAACCGCTGCTCCGCCGACCTGCCGCGCCTCGCCGCCGGCGACGACACTCGATCATCCAAGCCGCATGGCTTCATCCTTTTCATCTCCGCGCTTCAGTGCCGTGCTCCGCCTGCCCTGTGTCTGCAATACGGCGCGCCTGGCCGGCAGGTCCCGTTCGCCGCCAGTCGCTGGTCGCCCCTCGCCTTCCCTCAGTGCGTACCGCAGCGAAGCGCGCGACGGTGCGAGGGAAGAATAGTGGCAGAACCGCGCCGCCAACGCAGCGCGCGCCGCGGCACAGCGACCGGCAGAACGGCGGCAGAACGGCAGAATATAGGGTTAGGGCTGTGAGTCCGCTTGTAGGGTTAGGGCTATGAATACGCCTCTAGGGCTAGGGCTATGAATTTAGGGCTAGGGCTATGTAGCTAGGGCTTGGGGCAGGATCAGACCGGTAGTCGCGCACCTTGGACTGGCCGCCCGACGCCACGATGGCCGCCCCGACGACCGCCGCCGCCGCCGCCGCCGCGGCGGTCGCGGCCGCGCACGGCACGCTGCACGCCGGCTACAGCCTCCTCCACCGCGCGGCCGCATCGATGGCCATCTCGCTGGACCGGCTCCTCTACCCGCTGCGGAGCGGCTTCGACCACGGGCGCGGGCCCACATGGCTCGCGCCGCCGTTCGGCGGGCCCGGCGCCGCGCCGGCGCTGGCGCTCGACGGCGTGGGCCTGCCGCTCCACGGCGCGCCGGACGCGGAGGACGCTGCGATGGAGCCGGAGAGTCCCGCGCCGTCGTCGCTGTGGGACGCGCTGCTGCGCATGGCGGTGCCCAAGAAGAAGACCTCTCATATGAAGAAGCGCCAGCGGTCGGCGCACAAGGGCGTCGAGCTCGCGCGCAACATTGCCAAGTGCCACATCTGCGGGGGGCCGCGCCTGATGCACCACCTCTGCCCGAGCTGCTTCAAAGCGGAGCGCAACGTGCTGCCGGCGGCGCCGGCGCCCACCGCCGCCGCCGCTGCCGATGCAGCCACCAAGCCCTCCGCGCAGTGAGCGGGCGGACGAACGGAGCGACGCGACGGGCTTGTCGGGATGCTCCGCCTTGTCTACCTGCCGTGGCACTTGTACAAAGACTTTCATGCGAAATGTAACTAGACGCGTTGCAAGGTTGTCCGCCTACGCGCGCCGTGCCACGCGCGATGCAACGGTATATGTGCGCTGTACATGGGTCGTGAAAGGGAGGGGGCAGCGGCCGCGCGCTAGGACTTGGCCGCCGCCGCGCTTGGGCCGGCGGCCGGCGCGGCCGTGGACGCCGGCAGCGCGGGAGCCGCGGCCCACTTGGGCGTGAGGCGGCCGCAGATGCGCCAGGGCGTCTTGGAGGTGATGGTGCTCTCCACCACGATGAACTCGATGCTCTCGCGCGTGCGGGCCGGTCCAGTCCCGCCCGCCAGCGTCTGCCGGCAGTGCAGGCGGACGGTCACCTGGGCAAACTCGGTCTTCTTGTCCTGCAGCGGGATCACGCGCGCGTGGACAATGCGCGGCCGATCCAGGAACTCGGCCAGGCGCCACTGCGGCTTGGACGGGTCGTGGTTCTTCAGCTCGCCCTTGAGCGCCTGCGCGCGGCGGCATGCGATTGCGGCGGGCGACGAAGCGAAGCAATGCGAGGTGAGCGTGGGGTCGTCCCATTCGGGTTCGGCTCACGACCGCCCGGCGCGCGTACCGTGTAGACCTTGTCCGACACGAGGCTCTTCAGCGTCGTCCGGTCGCCGCTGGCAGGGCCGCGAACCAACGCAGGGTTGAGCAGCAGGGGGGCCGCCGTTAGGCTCGGTCAATCCCAAAGAGTCTTGGGGGCACACTAGCGTACGCGACAAAGGCGCGGTTCATCTGCTCAAAGAGCTGCTGCACCTCCTCGGCGAACGGGATGGGCTTCCAGTCCGGCAGGCGCTGGCGGATCCGCGCGACGCTCAGCGTCGACCGCACGAGGCCCTTCAGGTTCGCCCACCGGAGGGCCCAGCCGGCGCCGCTGAAAATGCTGGGCATAACGTTCTTGGGCACCGGCACAAACTTGTCCACGACATAGCCCGGGCTCGTCTGCACGAGCCGGATCGCCTGCGACTGGCGGATGCCGCCAACGCCCTGCGCGCAATTCAGCAGCGGCGGCAGAGGGCCGACTGCGGGTGTGAGCCGCAGCGTGGCCACCGGACCCGGCGCAGCAGCACCGAGGGCGCCGCCGCGCTTGGCGTACCCGCGACAGAAGCATCGGCGCGGCTGGCCGCAAGGCCCGGGCGCCCAGCGGGGCCAGCCGACGGCCGACGGCGGGCCGGGCGGCCGCCACAACGGGCACGACAGCGAGCCGCATGGCGCCGGTCCGCGCGGCGGCGGCAGCCATCTTGCCTTGGCGACCGAGCGCGGAATCCGGCAGCGCGTCCGCCAGGCGTCCTCTCAACGCAGTTACCAGCGCCGCGGGCCGTCCAAACCACGGCTGACGGCACCTTGCTAGTCTTCCGATCCGAGCGCGCCGCCCCACCGCGCACGCTGCAGCAGCGGCGCCGGACAGTCGATGACGTCATCAGAGGAAGCGACGGCGCCGCGTGGCCGCTGCCTGCTGCCCACCACCTGCCCCCCGGCCGCCTCTGCCCTGCCGCCGTTGGGCGGCGCCCAGCGCGACCACACGCGCCCCTGCAGCCAGAGTGCTGCAGCCGCGACCTCCCGGCGAAAGAACGCTCGGCGGGAGCGGCGCGCAGAGCCACGATGGGCCGCCTGCGGAGGAGCCGGACGACCAAGGGCAACCGCGACGTGTCGCGCAAGGCGCGGACGCGGGCCCGGACCAAAGATACGGCGGCACGTCACTGCTGGGCGCGCGCGGTCCTAGCGGGCGAGCTAACGGGGCGCCCTGGCTGAGGGACGCGCTTGGGCGAGGAGCTCTACATCTGGACCAGATCCACGAAGACCTCAAGCCGGAGAACGTGGCCAAGCTGCTGAAGCAGCCCGAGGACGAGGACCTGCCCGGCCTGGGCCAGTTCTACTGCATCGAGTGCGCGTACGTCGCAATGCCGCAGGCAGGGCCCGGGGCCGGCCGCGGTGCGTGGCTGACCCGAAGCGCGGCCCGGCCGGCGAGGTCTAGGCGGTGCCGTGACGGCAGGCGGTACTTTGTCGACGAGGGCACGCTGGCCGCGCACCAGGCCAGCAAGCAGCACAAGCGGCGGTACGCGCCGCGCGCGTGCCGGCCCCTGTGAGCGCCAGCCCGTCCGCTGACGCGCGCCGTGCGCATGTTGTTATTCTGCCTGGCTCGGTGCAGGCTGGCCAAGCTGCGGGACGAGCCGTACACCATTGAGGAGGCCGAAGCCGCAGGGGGTGCGACGCCGTATCCGCGCGGCGGTGCAGGGTCGCGCGCGGCGCGCTGACTTGGCCTGGCGTGGCAGGTATGCTTGATGGACGCGGACGGGGGGGCCAGGTATCCTGCGCGACCGGCGACGGACCGACCCGCCCGCCGGCGGCCCGGCCTTTGAGTAAGGGAGTTGCCCGCTGTTCCACTTGCCTTCTGCTGTACAGGTCCATGGTTTGATTGGATGTACGATTACAACAGTCCCGCTACGTGGCGCACGCATGGTACTGTACCAGCTAGGCGTCGGTTGCGATCGTGCCATAGTCAAGGCAGCCCTACAGCCCAGACGCTGCAGCAGCTTGCCGGCATTCCATCCAGTGCTCATGGCATAACGCCTGGGTGCCGCTCGAGATGGCAGGTGCATGGATCAAGCAGCCAATCAGCATGGTCCACGCGCCCACGGGCTGTCGCCATACATCCGCATTGCACGGCGAGGCGGCAGCATGTCAACTGCGGCGCGGTGTGGGCGCCAGCAGGAATGCTTCTACGAAAAAATTTTCTTTTTTTGTGTGCGCGCTTGGCGCGTGCAGGTCGATCCCAGGTGACTGCGCGGTCGCCGCTGATCCATGCGTGAGAGCTTCCCGCTTGGCGCCGTGTCCTTTCCGGGGTTGAGCAAATTCATGTTTCGCCTGCCCTGCCCGACCTGGCGGTGCCTGCCGCCCCTTGTCCGGGGGTCTGCGGCATCTTCGCGAGCCAAGGGCTGTGCGGATGCGGCGGAGGATGCCGCCCTGGGCGCGGGGCGTCAACTCCGCCTCCTGGGTCGTATGCGCCTCGGCTGATTTTCCGCTAGGGGTGATCTGGTCTGTCGGGCCGATGGCGGGCGGTCGCTAACCCTGGCCCTTGCCGCGGTCAGGAGGCGCGTCGCCTCCGCGGGCGCTCAGCTGGCGGCCGTGGCGCAGGCGCGGGCGGCCCCGTCAACGCGGTGGGCCCGCGGGACCGTGGTGCGCCACCGCTGAATTTACCGGCCGCCCACACGCGCACCATGACATCCTTTCGGTCAAAAAAATTGTTGCGCCCCCGGTCAGCCGTGTCGCCGCCGCCCGCACGCCGCCATTACGCCCGTCCTGCGGCCTTTCCCCCTCGCCGCCCTGCAGCCAAGCGGCGAGGGCCCGGCCGTCGCGTCAACTTGCAGAGACCCGTGATACGGCCGCCGCCCTGGTAGAGTGCCTGGGCGGCTACGTAGCCGCTTGCTTCAGGCTGGGTGGACACCGCCAGAGCAACGACGGTCGCCGGGGACGCTTCGTGCGTGCCGACTCGCCGCCGCCGCGCAGGCGGCACGCCGTGGATCGCGCCGAGCAGGCGCGGGCGGAGAGAGGGCCTCGGGGGGCGAGGCACCGCCACGGCCAAGTGTACCGAGGCCGGCTGCGTGGGTGACACGAGCTCGGCTGAAGCAGGGGAGGGGCGAGACTGAAACGAAGTGGACGGCCGTTGCCGCACGAGCGCTGGCCGTCGCTGACCGTGACGTCTTCAGCAAGCCGTCCGGTGGCGGCTCGAGGGGGGGACGCCTTTGTCAAGGTTCCGGACCTAGCGTGCCTGGGAGGTGATCGTGCGGTGCCGACGGTGGCGAGATCATCTGGAACGCTGGCGCTGCGTCCACCCCGCGTGCGGCGTATACGACGACGTGCGACGGGTCGACCGACGACGATGACGACGGCGAAGTTTAGCTGTCCTTAATTTCCTAAAGGTGGCGAGATCGTTTGCCGCAGCGTGCCGGCGCGGCGTGCGCTTCGCCAAGCGGAAGAACGGCTACGTGACGTGCGTCTCGCCAGAAATGCCGTAGCGACGCCGTCGTACGCACGACGCTGGAGGATTGGACTGCGGCGGCGATCTTCTCACGACTTGGAAAGTTGCACGCTGTGTGGCCGACTGCAGGTCATCCAATGGAAGCGCGGCCGGTGGGCGCGGCGGCGTGGTCGACGCACGCGGCTGCTGCGACGTGGGCGACGCCGGAGGCAGTCTCCAGCCCGCTTCATGGGCGTCGACCCACTTCGTAAACTAGAGGGAACATCGCCTCAACGGCCTTGCGCGCTGGAGCGGGCAGGGCGACACGCGCCCCGCCGCCCAGCCTGCTCCTGCGCTGTGTGCGCCACTGAACCACTAGTCTCACCGGGGGTATCCTGGTGCCGCCGCGACGTTTTTATTTATTTTTCTCTTCCCGGCGTCGCGTTAACCCCCCGGGTTTTCGCCGCACGCTCTGGGCAGGCGCGAACACAGGTAACGGTCCTGTGAATGCCCTGTGGCCGGGGGCCGACGGTCGTTCTGTAGGCTAGTGAACAGAGTTGCCGCGCTGCCCGGGACAGTAGCGTGGACGGCCGTGACGACTTGTCGCTCGTGCGAGCTGGTTTGTCGCTCATCGGCAGCGCTCCCCGCTGGGTTCCATCGCCTGGCGAGCGTTGAAATCAAACAGATCGTTGCGGCCGCGTCGCTTGGGGCCGCGGCCGCGTGCCGGTCATCGTGGGCTGCGCCCTAGTCCGGCCCGCCACCGTGGACAGCACGCTGCATGGACGACGCGGCACGGCGCAGTAGACCGGAGGCGCCATTGTTTCAAACTTCGACGTCCTAGACGCGCCAGCGCCGCCACCGCGCCGCCATGGCGGACGGCTCGGGAGACGACGGCCTGCTTCACGACAGCGACGACAACGTCAAGGCAGCCGCCGAGAAGGCACTGGGATCGTCGCCAGCTGTCCGGTGCGTGTGCCAGCCAGATTATTTCTGTTTCCGTGCACCACGTAGCATCCACAATTTTCTCTTGGCGACAACTTTCGGGGGCGCTTTGTGCGTGTCGACATGGGCCGCTTAACGCTGCGGCGGGAACGCTCACGCCTGTGCATGCTAGTACATCATTGTTGGGCCGTCGACCGTTAGTGTCCACTATTTGTTGACCGTCCTGAAGAGTTTGTCAGCGGCCGAGCGCAACTTTGTGCGCCTCCTGCTTGAGGCCGACAGCAGGTGCGGCCTGCACCACGCGCGTGCGAGGCCACCGTGGTGGTGGTCTCCACACGACGGCTCCAGTGGAGGGCATGAAAATTAACCGACGGGTGTCGCGCCGCGGTTGGGCCGGTCGCCCCGCCGAATTTTCATTTTGTGTACCACTCCGCCGCTGCAGGCACGATGGCGCGCCCGACACGCCGTCTCTGCCCGACCTCGACAACAAAGACCTCTGGTGGATGGCCGGCGTGAACCTGGTGCACCCTGGCCCACTCAGCATGGCGGCCGTCAACGACGGCTCACCTACGGCGTCGACAACCGCGCCAGTGGACCGACGCATGGTTGGTACGCCCCGACCCGAAACCATGCGCCATGTCAATGTTGCGTAGCTCGCTGTGTCCAACGGCTCTGACGCGCCGCGTGCGTGCCGGCCACCGAGTGTGGGCGGGATTGCCCGGCACTGGGGCGATCACTGGCAGAGCTGCTCCAAGATGTGCTGGACGCCCCAACGCCGTGGCGCCACGCCGTCGAGGCACTCCGAGGGCTGCCACACCGCATGGCCGAGCTGCACCACCAGTTCATTCGCTCGACCACGGCGACACACGTGCCGACCGGGGAGACATCGACATCCGCGACGCCGTCGTCGTCCATGATTTGGCCGGACGGCCCGACGCCGTTGTCGGCGCTGCCCGCGTCGGTGGGCGCCGCCGTTGCGCCTACGTTGCCGAACGCCACCTCGACACCGGCGGCGTTTTCCCTGGGCCCGTCGCCGCAGCTGTTTGCGTCGCCGACGCCGGGCACGTTGCTCGTGCCGCCGATCCAACAGCACCTGCCCGCCGGCGCGGCCAGCGGCGCGCCGAGCCTGCCGCCGTACCCGAGCACCTACTGGCACCCCCAGCACGCGGCCGGCCCGCGGCTGTTTCCACCACCGGCGACGGCGGCGCCAGCGTACCCGCCCAGCGTCATGTCGCTGCCGCCGTTCGACCACCTGCGCGACGGCGGGTCGAGCTCTGACGACGTCGACGAGTCGGCGAGCCCGCTCGAGCACGGGGCGGCGAGCGACGGTAGCCGCGCCCGGCGGCGGCACGACAGCCGCCCCACCTTCCGGTGCATTTTCCCCGGCTGCGAGAAACTGATCAAGGGCGGCCTGTCTAAGATGCGACGGCACGAGCGGGTGCACGCTGGCCACCCGTGGCCGTGCCCCGTGCCCAACTGCGGCCAGCTCCTGCCTAACCGAGTAGCTTTGGAAACGCACTGCCGCGGCCACGACGGCGTCGGGCCGCGCATGGTGCCCGTGCACCCGGTGCACCGACCAAGCCGCGGGCCGACTTGGCCGTCGGCACCGCTTCAGTAATGTTTTCCGTCTATTGCGTCTGTATTCTAGGGCGGCGCTGGCGCTGCACGGCGGGGCGATCCGAGTGGCGACAATGCGCGCGTGTTTTCTCGCGCGCGCGCGACGTCGGCTCGAGCTCTGCCACCATTACACGCGTGGCCAAACGATGGCTTACAATCTTTTCTTCGTGGTTGATTTGGTTGACTAAACGCGCCGCCGGCACGGCGGCGACGACGCACCGCATTGACTGCGTGCGCATCGCGCTGGCCGCATCCTGATCTACGATTGTTATGCTGCTTCCGGAGGGCGCCCCGGACGAATGCGCACTGCTATAGTACGCCTGGCCGTCACATGTACTATTGAACGCATGCGCTGCGGCCTTGTGCTGGAGACAGCGCCTGCGGCGAGTTGACTGTATGTACGTTTAACCGTGTATACACTTGACTTCTGAACCTAGCTTGGCGCGGCGCCATCTCGACCGCGGCTTCGTGGATGCGCGCCGGTCAACGCGCGGTCGACAACGTGTTCCACGGCTGCCTAACGGGCGTTGGCGGGGCACGGAGCACGTCGATCCAGTGCTCGAGCGCATGGGGACGCGCGCTCCGCCGGGACCCGTTGGCGGCGACGCCCTAAACACGGCCAAAGTGGGGCGGCGTCGGCACGGCAGAGAATGCAACATGCCACCTCATGCGGCCTGGACCATAGCCATCCAAGCCCAGGCCGCTCCACCGCTCCGTTCTCAATTCATGGTATTGGCCGAGCCGTCGCCGTCCCTACGATAGTGGCCATGCGGATGGCCTCGGCCCACGCACCCGCGCCTCATCCGGCGCCTCCCAAGCCCGCCGCACGCACATCGGTAGCAGGCCGCTCTGTGAATACGCGCGGCATCCGCGGGCCGGCCGCGGTCCGCCGCACGTTGGACTTTGGGCCGCTGCGACCACACGAAAAAAGGGCAGCAGAAGGAACCTTGGCCCGAGCGGACGGCCAGCGGCGCCGCGGACGACGCGCGGCCGACGGCGCAGCCACCAGACCGCACCAAGCGCCGCTTTTGGGCGTCAGCTCGCCGGGCCGCCTGCCGTACCAACAGTCAGCTGCCATCGCTGGACGCAGCCATGGCGGGGCCCAAGGCCGACGCTCGGCCGCCGGTCACGACCCTGCTGGGCCAGAAGCTCCTCGCCGGCTGGACCATGCTCGCCGACGAGTGCCCCATGTGCCCAGGCGTACGTAGGCTAGGCAGCGCAACGCGCCCGGTGCGTTTCGTGCCTGGGCTGACGCGAAGGACTGCATGCGCCGCTGCCTGCAATCGCTTCCTACGCGCGTCCTCAGGTGCCGCTCATGCGCGATCACAACGGCCGCATGTACTGCTGCTCGTGCGACCGCTACTTTGTCCGCGAGAAGGACGCCGCCACGCTGGCGGCTGAGCCCTCCAAGGCCGCCGCGCCCGCCGCCGCGCCAACCGCCGCGCCAACCGCCCCAGCCCCAGCGGCTGCTGCGGAGCGCCCGCCAGCGGCCGCTGCGCGCGCCGGCCCAGCGCGGGCGGCGGCGCCTGCGGGCGATGGCGACGCCGTGGAGCGGAGCCGCCAGGCGCTGCTGCGCAAGCTCAGCGACCTGACGGCCGAGCTGGCCGCCGAGACCAGCCCGCGGCGGACGCGGCAGCTGGCCAAGGCGGTGAGCGCCGTGGCCGACGCGCTGGACGCGCTAACCCGACTGCCGGCGCCGTGAAGACGCGGGTGTGCGCACGCAGGTGTACAGCAGAACCTACAGACGCCACTGTAATACTGTTTCAGGATACATTGTACAATCCGCTCGCCGCGCTCCCTCCTCTCTACGTTGGCCAGGGGCCGGCTATCGCCCCGGCGTCGGCATCATCAGCTTGCACAGGCGCGCCAGGAGGCCGCTGAGCTGCAGCGGCGACTGCACGCCCTCGACAATCCGCAGGTGGGTCATGCCCACCTCCTGCACGAGCGCTTCGCCAGCGCAGCTGCGGCGGGCCCGGGCATGTCAGAAGGCCGCTTCGGGTCGACCCACCCGTGCGTCAGGCCCGCGGCGACGGCAGACCTTGATAAACTCGAGCTTGGCGTGCTCGGGCATGGGGTACGTCTTGATCACACGGAACAGCGTGGTGATCACGTCCACGGGCGAGTAGCCCTCGCGCAGCAGTTCGTTCAGGTTGGCGTACGCCTGGTCGATGTCGGCCTGCAGGCACGACTGGACAATCATCTGTTAGGGCCGCGCGGCGGCGCCGGTCGCTCGCGCGGCTATTAGCACCGCAGCGCCGCTGGTGACGGCGCGCCGGGGGTTGGCGGCGGTGCGCACCTTGACTACGAGCGGGTGCGGCTGGTCGCACACCTTGAAGACGTTGTCAACGTCGACCTTGCCAAAGCCGTGGTAGGTGCTCTGCAGGTTGTTGAGCGCCTGGCGCATATCGCCCTCGGCGGTGAACACGATGGCCTCGAGGCCCTCGTCCGTGCGCGGCACCTTCTCCATGTCCGCGACTTCGATGAGCCGCTTGAGGACCTGCGCGTCGGTGAGCTTGGTGAAGCGCAGGATCGCGCAGCGGCTCTGGATGGGCTCGATGATCTTGTTCGACATGTTGCACGCCAGCGCGAAGCGCGTCGTGTGCGAGTAGATCTCCATTGTCCGGCGCAGCGCCTGCTGCGCGCCCGCCGTCATGCTGGGCGCGCGCGGCAACACGAGCACGAGGAAGCACAGCAGCCGCAACGGTAAGAGAAACATGCAAACGCAATTTGCGCGGCGCGAAGTGCGCCCGCACCTGTCGGCCTCATCGAGGATGACGATCTTGTGGCGGCCAGGCGGCAGGGTCACCTTCTTCTGAGCAAACATCTTGATCTTGTTGCGGACCGTATCGATGCCGCTGAGACCACCCGACGCGCGGCCTTGGCCGAAGCAATTCCCCAGTCAGGCAAGCGACCGTGCGACACGAAGCATGCGGGGCAGCGACTCGCACCGGTCGTCCGAAGCGTTCAGCTCCAGGACGGCCTCCTTCATGGCGTCGCCGAGCAGAGCGCGGGCCAAGCAGAGGATGCTCGTCGTCTTGCCCGTGCCCGGCGGGCCCTGCTCCCCCGTGGCGACGGCTGCAGCGAGCGACCGACTCGTGAGCAGGGAGCGGGGCTGCCAGCGTGCGTGGTCGGCAGAATGCCCAGCGTACGGAAATGATGAGGTTGGGCATGTTGCCCTCGCGCGCAATGACCTGGAGCCGCGCGTTCGTCTCCTCGTTGCCGACCGTGTCCTTCAGCTCCAGCGGCCGGTACTTTTCGACCCTGCGGCGTCGCCGCCCGCGAGGACGACGACAAGACGTCAGACGCACGCAGCGCGATTAGCTTGCAATCTCCGCCCGCTGCGTCGCGGCCCCCGGGACGGCGGCGCCCGGTGCGTACCACGGCATGTCCGAGTGCTCCACGCCGGACGCGGCGGTGGCGGCCATCCTCGTGGTCTGCTTTGCGGCGCTCCTCCGCGCGCTCTCCAAGCCTTCGATCGACACACTGGCCGCGTGATGCTGCCGTCGGCGCCGTCGGTGGTGGTGGTGGCCTTGTCTCTGCCCTGCGTCTTTCTCTCGCTCTCGCTCGCTCGCTCGCGCGCGCCCAGACGCCGCGTTTGAAAGATGAAAAAGGTTTCGCGCCAAAACGCGTTTTCGCGCCCAAAAACTTTGCCGCAGAAACGCGCGCCGGCGCCGCCGCCGCCGCCGCGGACGTGGAGCGCCGCCGAGACGACAGGCGACACGGACCTTTGCGGGCGTCTCGTGCGGACCGCGCGCGCTGCGGGTGGAAGGAGACGGCCCACACAGATCCACCTGCCAGTCCTGCGCAGCGTTCAGACGGGCTGAGCGTGAAGAGCAGGGACGCGGGCCGACGACGACCTGGGTCTAGCCGGCATTGATCATCTCGGCGTCGACTGTGGGGGGTGCCGCCAAGGACGTCTACAGCTACCAGCACTGGAAGGCCAGCCCGCGCGTGGGCCTCACGAGAATGGCCACCGAGGTGGCCCCGCAGCCGGCGCCACCGTACGTGGAGCCTGGGCGGCGGGCGCCGTGCCCAGCGCGAGGACTGACGGACCCATGCGACCTCGTCGGCGCGGCTCCGGGCCCCGGGGGGGCTCTCAGGCTGCCGTCAGAGCCAGTGCGGGGCGTCATCGACGCGCTCGGTCGCCACGACTATGCCACCGCGGCGAAGCTCCTCAAGGCCATTCCGGTACGACTGCAAGTTCAGCTTGGTCGCGCACGACGCGGATCTAACCGATACACATGGTCCCCGCTATTGCCCGGACGACGCCATAGACGGCCCAACCCGCGACGCCCCCCGCGTTTGCGTCTGCCCTGGTGCGCCTCCAGGAAGTGCAAACGCTGCACCACAGCTTTCAGTTCATGCGCAAGATGCTCTTCCGCTCCGACGTATGCCAAACAGCGCCACTGCGCGGATGGCCAGGCATCGACGCATTTGACGTCGCCGCTTTCCATCGAGGGCCACCGCGGGGGGGATAGCCCTACGGGTCGGCGCTCGCGGGCATGCTGGATGACTTGCAGCGAGCGGCCGCCGGAGGGCCGCCGTGGGCGCAGTGGTGCACCGAGCTGCGCCACTTGGAGCAGGCCAGTCAGCGGCTCTGCCAAACGTACGCGCCCAGCGTAGCGGCGCGCTCCGTGCAGTTTGAGTTCTCAGTCAATCACGGCCGGGTCTGTTGTGACGGCACGCAGCTACCGCACGCTGTCGCATGCACCGGCGAGCGAGCCGGACTGGGCAGCGCTGGCGCAGGCCGCGTCGGATGACTTGACGGCGACGGAGCGGCAGGTGACCTCGGAGCTGTTCGCCCCCCTGCTGGCCCTGTATCGGTAGGAGGGCGGACCGGCGTGGACGGACGCAGTGACATGGCATTTGCTCAGCCGAGCCAGGCCGACATGGCCGTGCTGCACCGCCAACGCCGTCGCCGACAGGCACGAAGTCACCGCGCTCGGCAGCTTGCTTCGCGCCAATGCGGCGGCGCTGCTGTACGACTACAAGGAGGCCATGCTATCCGTTTTCACCGCCCGGCGTGCCATCGACGCGTGGCACGCGATCGTGCTCCACGCCAAGGTGCGACGCGGGGTCCGCGCACGCTGGTCCCTGCCGTGGTGCTCACGGGATGTGCGCGGGCGCCGCACGGCAGGCACGGCGCGGGCAGGTGCCCGCGGCGGACGCCGTCCCGCCCCTGACTCTCACCTGGCTGGACAGCCTGCATACGGTGGTCACCGACAAGCTGACGCTCTACTTTCACGCCACGCTCTCCGCCATGGAAGCGGCTGAGCGAAGTTCTGTCGCGGCGCGGCTGGCGTCGACGCGGCACGCCGATCTGGCGGACAAGTACGACAAAGGCTGTGACCCTGTGCGCTGCGCTCCGTATCGCGCACGCCTTTGACCGTGCGCCTGCTGCAGCGCGATGGGGCTGGGGCTGGGCGGGCAGGTTGCGCACGCTGCAGCGGTCCACGGGCGCCACACAAGTGTGCGTGCTGTATCAGGTACCGTCCAACTCGTCTGGGCCGCCGTTCGACCCGAGCGGCTACCTGCCGCCCGGCCTGCCGTACACGCCGCCCACGGGCATCAACAGTTTCAAGACCATCTTTGGCCATCCCGAGGTACACATGCGAGCAATGCCGAAAGCGCTGCGGCCCCTGCGTCGCCTGTTAATGTAGACGCGGCCCGCCGCCTCGCCTGGTCCCGATGCAGGGGACGCTGGCGATGACGCACTTGCCGAACGTCATCTCGCTCGTGAGCGACCGCCGTAAGAGCGAGCACTTGGCAACTCAGCTGGGCCCCATCCGCTTCTACGACCACGTGCTGCGCTGCACGTACTTTGTGGCGCGCCTGGACGCCACCGCCTTTGTGGTCGTGATCTGCGCCGACCAGGCGGCGGGACAGGACGGCCCGATCAACGAGGCCCTCACCGCGCTCCAGCTGGCGGTCCGCGGCACCGCCGTGTTCAAAGCACTCAGGCAAGGGTAGGTTTGAGCACGCGCAATTGTACAAAAATCGGCATAGATGTACAGGGTCTGGCTCCACTAGCTAATGTACAGCTCGACGTCACCGCTAGAGCTCCGCTGCGTCCGACGACGAGGGCGCTTCGGGCATGCGCATTTGCAGCACCGCGAGACCGCGCCGCAGCGTGCGCTCCGTGGTCTCCAGCATGTGCTGCTCCCACTCGGACGTCGCCAGAGCGATCTGCTGCTGGGTCGCCTCGAGCAACTCCTGGTACAGGGCCTGCGTCAGGCGCAGGCGCTCCACTGCCAGGACACACGCACGCATGAGGCACGCCTGAACGCGTCGTGAGCACCGAGCCGCCGTGGAGGCGAAGCCGGGCTCCGGACGCGTGACGTACCCTGCGTCAGGCCCGGCCGGAGCAACTGCGACAGCGAGGACAGCTGCGCTGCCGACGCCGCCTCGGCCGCGACCGCGTCGCTGCCGGCGCTGTCCTTGGCGCCGTCCTGCTCGCTGTCCTTGTCGTCATCGTTGTCGTCGTCGTCGTCGTCGTCGTCGTCGTCGTCGTCTGGCTCGTAGTGGAACCACCCGAGGTCCTCGTCCAGCACACGCGCGCCTTTGCTGGCGATCAGCGCGCCGACGCCGAGGCCCACCGTCATCACCCCCGCCAGCTTCAGCACCGTGCCAAAGCCGAACGCGTCCGTCTGCACGCGGGACAACCCGGCCGTCGCTGGGAGACACGCGGTCAGCGTCGGCGGATCTGCGGCATTATAGTGGGCGAGTGCGTCGTACCTGATCCACCGCGGCGTTCCCGCTGGCCTTGGTCGCACGCGCACGCACTGCGACCACCGGCAGGATCGGTTGTGGGCGCAGGCTCCGGGTTAGCGCCGGCGCGCAGCGGGTGGCTGCTCGCCGCAGCAGCGTGGACGCCATCGCGTGCGCCGGTCCACGCGCTGGAGCGGGGTCGGCCTCAGGATCAACGATCGAGGTGGCAGTGCCGTCCCTGCTCGTGTCCTACCCGGTGGAAGGCCCGGCACCGGCGCCGCGTCAGTCCAGGGTGCCCGGTTGTTGGCCGCGTCCGTTAGAGGCCGCGTACGCACCTCGACGTGCGTGCGGCCGAACAGTGCCACGCTTCTTCCGTCGCGTGCCGCAATCCAACGCCGCCGCTGTTCGCGTATCCTACGTTCAGCGCGGCATGCGCGCCCTATCGGCGTTCGCGCTGTCCCCAAGCTGCGCGGCGTCCGGCAGCGCGTGGGCGCCGTGGGCGGCCGCGCCGGCGCGTCCTCCCACCTGCGGTTGGCACGATGACGTCATTCTGGCGACCGGCGGCCAAGCTGCGGGCGCGGTTCCCCACCTTGCGAGCTGCGGGGCCGACAGGCAATCCCTGTGGCCGCGGTGCGCAGACCGCGGCAAGCATGCAGGTGCGGCCACTGTGTGGATTGGTGACGCACCCGCCGGTCTGTTGATGCCAACGACCTCGTGCGACTTCAGGCAAGGGCGCGTACGCGTGTGCGATCGCGGGGACGCTGGCGTCGGGCTTGGTGGACCGCGCATCCTAGCTGGGTGCCTTCTATGATTCCGCCCCTGGCCTCCCGCCGATGCCTCCTTACGCGTGGGCAATTAATGCCGTGTGCATGTTCCAGGACACCATTTCCGAAGCGTCCAACATCCTCGGGTCGGGCGTTGTGGCGATCGCCGTGTTGCGGCCGGATGTGGACCAAATCCGCCTGGTAGGTGCCAATCATGCAGGCGGGCCCCCTTCTTCCAACGCGAGCGTCTGGTGAAGAACAAGCGCGGTGAACCGCACGCGACCCGGCGGCCGCGCTTACTCGTGACATGCCGCACTATGTACGTATTGTGCGTGGCCGTAGAAGGCCCGAAACGAGGCCTGTGCATGCATGCATGCATGCATGTTTTTGTGTGGACGTGCTTCTCATTACTTTCAGACTAGACTATATGGCGTATAGCTAGAGCCTGAGCCTCCCGCAGCCCACAAGAAGAGAGGTTACAGGAAGAGAGCCATCCATAGTAGCTGGCCTAACCGCTCGCAGGCAGGCAGGAAACCGATCCGCCATCGCAGACGTCGTCATGTTACTAAAATTTTTCTCAAGTTTTTGGGCGCGAAAAAATAGTAACGGCGGCGATGGCGGCGCCGGCCGAGACTTCGCGGGCGGCCGCGCGAGCGGCGGCGGCCAGAGAGGCCGCAGAGGCCTTTGACGACATTGACGAAGAGGACGACGAGCTCATCGACCAGGAGGAGGATGGCAGCGATGACTTGGAAGACGCCGACGAGGACGAGTTTCAGGAGCAGGACGATGCCGCGGGTGACGGCTCCGATGCCGCCGCGTCCGCGGGGGCGGCCGGCCTGGCCGCCTTCTACCCAAGGTCGCGAGCGGACAGCTGCGGCAGCAGCGATTCGCGGGACGGAACTAACGGCTCTGCTGCGCGGCCGACGAGGTTTGCCGTTCGCAGCGGGGCGAGCGAGGGCGGCGCCCACCGACCCGCCGGCAGCGCCAGCGGCGGCGCCCTCAGCCTACTGCGCTCCATGGGCACCGCCGGCACGACGGCGTTTGGCAACGCCGACATGGAGCGGATTCGGCAAAGCATCATGGCCAACCGAAACAAGCGCCAGAAGGGCGCCACCCGTGGGGTACGCGCGCGGTCGCCGCCCGAAAAAACGCGTTCGGATCACGGCGCAGCCAACGCCGAACGGTGGACTCCGTACTGTGCTGCGGACTGCAGCGCCGGCCGGCGTCCATGCTGCCGCCGCACTTGGAAGGCGTCATGGGCGAGGCCAACATGGCGTTTATGAACAACGACTTTGCCACCGTACGCGGAGGTCCGACCGAACGGGCGCAGCTGGTTCGCGTGCGCTGAAGTGCCGTGCTCCCGTCGCCTTGCGCGCCCTTGGGCGGGGATAGGCCACGCGGCTGTTGGTCGAGGTCGTGCGGCATGCACCCGGCGTGACGGCGCCGTACTCGCTGCTGGGCCTCATCGCCGAGCAGCAGGGCGACCGTGTTAAAGTTCGTCGGTGTCGCGCACCCAGGACGCAGGGCGGGTGCCGGGGCGCTGACAGCGCATCCATGGTAGTCCGAACCTGGCCGCTTCTGAATACAGGCGAGCCAGTACTTTTTCATGGAGGCGCTCGTGAGCAAGAACGACCTCGGCTGCTGGCGACGCGTGGCCGAGTACTTCCGGTAGGCGGGCGCCTTGCTCGCGGCCTGCCCCCAGCCACTCTGGGCTCATATGGCCTCTCTGGACCACGTCGAGGCGACCACTGCTTACAGCGAACTCGGCAACCTCAAGGAGGCCGACTACTGCTATGCACGCATCCTGCGCATCAATCCGAACGACCTGCAGGCGCTCTTTGACAAGGCGTCGGTGGCAACGTCCATGCAGCAATCGCGCAAGGTGCGACAGGGAATTCCTGGGCCTGAAGGACGCCGCGCGTTGGTGCTCACCCCGCTGTTTCCATCTGCAAACGGTGCTGGACGGCGTAGGCCATTGACCTGTACAAGCGCATCCTGGAGCTCCGCCCGAACGATCTGCAAGTCGTGCACCAGCTGGCCAAGGTGGGCACGCGCACCCGCACACCCGCGCCGATTCAGCGGAGCGTTAACACTGGGAACGCGTCGCCTGCCGCGTCTGCCCTATCCCCTCGCTAGCTGCTGGTCGAGCGGCGCGAGATTGCGGCCGCGACGGCCTACTACGAAGCAGCGCAAACGGCGCCGGCCGACGGCGAGCCGTTCTCGCACGTCCATGTCAACGCGCTCGCCGAGCTCTACCTGATGCAGGGCATGTACAGCAAGGCGCTGACGCTCATCGCGTCGGCGGAGGCGCCTGACGCGGAGCTGCCGATCGACCTCGTCGCCAAGAAAGGCATCGCCCTGATCCACCTGCTGCACTTTCCGCAGGCGGCGGTACGGCGCCGCACACGGATCACCGCCGTTGGAGGGCGGTTGCTGAGCGACGGTGGGCGACCAGTACCGACGGTGGCTGGCGGCGCAGGATGCGCTGGCGCCCTTGCGGGCCCAGCGCGCCGACGTGGCCGCCGATCTGTTCATCGACGTGGCAACGGCGTACATCGAAGAGTCTCGGTTCGATGTGGCGGTGCAGTGGCTGCACGCGGCCATCGAGAACCCCGAGGTGCGTTATCGCCGGCGCGGGGAGGGGCAGAGCGCTGCTGTGCTGTTTGCTTACGAGACTGGCCCGTTGGTCACACGTGAACAACCCGGACCGCGCAGTACGACGTGCCGGCGTTGTGGATTCGGCTGGGCGAGTGCTATGAGCAACTCCAGCAAACCGACCGCGCGATCGAGGTCTACGAAGCCGGTTCGTGGCTTCCCCTTTTGAAGCACGCTTCCATTGTCCCCCTGCCAATGGCGTTCCCGGTGGCACGCTGCCTGCGCGACACCGGAATGGCAGCGATGCAAGCCGCCCCGGACGACCTGCGGCTGTCGAGCACGCTGGCGCACCTGTACCGCCAGGCCGGCCTGGCCGCCAAAGCTGAGGCCCTCGAGCGCCAAGGTACGCGCCGCAGTAACGCTGGCCCGGTTCTACCGAGTGCTTGAACTCACGTTCTCTCCTAAACCCCGGCCTGGCGTCGCATGCTGGTGACAGTGGCCAAACTGGTGGACCATCAAGTCGCCGCCGGCCTCGCGACGCCGGCTAGCCAGGCGCGTGCGCGAGTACGCTGAGCCCCAGTTGGATGGCAAACGTTCCTTCGTGCCGCTCACCCCTACAATGTTTGGCGCTCTTGCATTGTGTGTGTGTATGTGTGTGGGGGGGTCCACAGGAGGGTGCCGCAACGCGCGGCAGCGGGCTGGATGCGCCGCGGGCAACGCCCGCGCGCCGACGCGGTCGGCGGCCAGCGGCCGAGGACGCGGACGCGGACTACGAGCCGCCGACGCGCAAGGTCGCGCGGTCCGCGACGGGGCGCCGTGCGGCGGCATCCCGCGGAGAGAGCCCCTCCGACGCCGAGTCGGCCAGCTCCGATGACAGTGCGAGCGAGGCGGATGACGAGGTCGGCGCGGGCCTCGGCGCCGGGCCGCGCGCGCAGCGCAAGGCGGCGCGGCTCACCGGCAAGCGGGCGTCGCCGTCCGTGTCAGACGCGAGCAAGCGCGCCCGGGCGTCCTACGAAGCCGCCGTGGCCGCCATCGCCTCCGGCACAAGCTCCGAGGTAGGCGCATTGCCCTGGTTGGCCCTCTGGCAGCGTGCGTGGCTCAACTGTGGTGCCGTTGAGACCCGTTTGTTTTGGCGCTTCAGGTGGAGACGGAGGCGGCGCTGGACCGTCTGCTGGCTGTGTTTGGCGAGGTCGGCGATAATGCCGCGGTGGAAAAGGTTCGGGGCGCCCGGCGCACCAGCAGTCAGGAGCGGCGCAGGGGATGCGCTGACAGGGCATGGAAGCGTTCCTTTCGGTTGACACTTGTGGTGCGGACGCAGGTGGCGCTGCCGGCGGGCCTGTCGCAGATCGAGGCGGCGTCGAGCGAGCGCACCACGGGCCTGACGCCCGACGAGTGGGTCGACGCGTTCGTCAAGGCACGTCGTTGCCGGTCGCAGCGGCCGTCCCGCGCTTGCCAGGGGCTGACGGTCGTCTGGGGAACGCCATTATGTGGTCGCCCAAACCGCGGTAGTACGCCACGTGGCACCGCGATCACGGCAAGGTCGGGAAGGCCATCGCGACGCTCGAGCGCGTGCTGAAGCTGCGGCTCTTTTCGCTGGACGACGTGCGCTCGGCGTCGCTGCGTGCCGTCCTTCTGTGTGCGTGTCTGCAGACGCTGCGGTGGAAGCCCACCGCCGCTACTCACGTCGTTGCCGTACGCACGAGGCTTGCCTGTCCCCTCCTCCCAGCGCTGGCGCTGGACCAGCAGGACACGGTGCGCTGCGCCGAGGTGGCGCGATGGTTTGTCACCCGCCGGCCGGAGGCGCTGCTGGGCTACAGCATGTTCTTTGCCGCGCTGGCGAGCGGGCACGCCGCCGTCGAGGAGGTCATCGGCACGCCGCACACCAAGTTTTTCACGCGCATCGCCAGCGGCATCGGCAGCCGCCTGCAGACAGCGCCGCCGTGGGCCGCCAACTGGGTCGCGGCGCAGCAGCTGGTGCACAACCGCAGCTACGGCGTCATGATGGGTGCGCCGTCGGGAAGCGTGCGCTCGGGCAGCGGACGCGCGAACGGAGGGTAACTGTTCCCACGGGCTAGTGTCTGGTTGGGATCCCTGCAGCCGGCCTGCTGCGCACGTGGCTGCAGCAGCCCGACGTGCCGCTGGTGAACCTGACCGTGGGCGTTTCCTGTCTCAACCAGGCGATGCAGCGCACGACGCTGAACCGGCACGTTCAGCTGCTTCAGGGCTTCGCGTTCTTGTTCCGCTACCTGGAGCTCTGCAAGGGCCACCAGGAAGCGCAGTACAACCTTGGGCGCGCCTTCCAGTCCGTCGGTACGCCCTGCCGACCACGGCAACTGAGATAGCACGGGCATGCGCTGACGGGGTACGCGGGCACGCGGCGCAGTCGGGCACGCACAGGCCTCAACTTCATGGCGGTGCCGTACTACGAGCGGGCGATTGCCGCGGCGCCGACCGTTCCCGGAGCGGGCGAGGTACAAGCCTCCGTCGCCGCATACAGGGTCGCTCCCTGCGGCGGGCTCAGTGCAGGGTGGTTCGCCCCGCGGGCGGCTCTGGACCCCCACAGGCCAACGGCGACACCCAGGCGTTTGATCTGAAGCGCGAGGCGGCGTGGAACCTGGCCGTCATCCATCTGTTTGCTGGATCGAATGCGGCGGCGCGCGCTCTGATCGCCGAGCACTGTTCGGTGTAGCGATAAGCTGTATTCCTGTACACAAGTTGGTGCGCTAATGTACACTAGCATGTACAGCAAAAGTGTGAAAACGGGAGGCGCAAGCCACCGGTTCAGTCGCCCAGCTCGGGGGACTGGCGCCCGCTCGGCGGAATCATGGCGAGCGCGTTGGCCACGGGCTCCATGCCCAGGGCGCCCTGCGCATCGTCCGCGTTGCCGTCCGTCTCGGCGTCGCCGTCGCCGTCGGGGTCCTCGTCGGCAATGTCCGGCAGCGGAAATCGCAGGATGGCGGCGATGCCCGTCAGCTGTGCTGGCGCCGCCGCCGCGACGGTGTGCGGGCGGTTTAGCGCGGCCTTGCCAGCGACCACCGGGCAGCGAGGCGCGGTGCCCGCCCGCCCTCCCATACCTGGCCAAGCTGCTCGCCGGAGACGTGGGCGGACGAAAAGATGTACACCTGGCCGCCGTGGTCTTTCACCGAGTCCACGAGGTCGACGTACTTGCGGCGCTGCGCCGGATTGGCCGAGCGGAAGAGGGCGTCCGTGATCAGGAGCTGGTCGATGGCGCCCTGCTCGTTCGCCAGGGCGACGTGGCGGTAGCCGTAGAACGCTCGGTCCGGGTCCGAGTGCATCATCTAGGGCGCGCAGCGAGCTCGCGAGCGGGCCCGACCGAGCATTGGCTCCGGGTGTGCGGCCAGCCGCACAGTCGGGGCTGCCGTCACGGTGCGCACCTGGAAAAAATCGCCCAGTGCCCTGACTTCCGCCAGGGCTTTGGTGTCGCTCATGCGCGCGATGACCGTCGGATCCTGCAGCACCTCTGCGCGTGCCAAGCCCACGCGGCCCGGCCGAGGCCGCGGCGGGCCATCAGGGGCGGGTCCACGAACGCATCACAATGTCCGGCCGCGCGGACCTTTCAGGGCGAACTTGTGGCCGCTGGCTGCGCTGGCGAGCAGGAACTTGGCCTTGTTCTCATGCAGGACCTTGATGTCCAGCTTGGTGGCTTGCTCGTAGATGTAGTGGAAGAGCTGTTCGCGGTAGAAGCCGGGGCTGGCCAGGATGATGCATTTGACCACGCTAAAGTCGATCACGCGCAGGATCGCCTGCAAAATCTGCTCAAAGAACCTAGAGGCGGGCCTCATTGTCCGAGGTCGGCGCGGCCGCGTGCGTGAGCCCGACGGCGGCGTCAGCGTTCCCTGCCGCGGCGCCCCGCGGCGTCCGCACGCACCGCTGCATGGCCTTGTCGTGCTGCGTGGTGTCGCCGCGGCGCTTCTTGGGGATCGCCACCTCGATCCGTTGCCGCACCACGGTCATGCTCGGAGTGATGAGGCACACGTGCGCCAGGCCCTCCTGCAGCACCTGCGAAAGGCAAGTGGAAGGGGTGGCCTTCCGCGCGCGCGTGCGCGCCGTGTCAGCCAACGCATCCAATGTCAGGCACCAGACAGCCGCGGCCAACGTACCACCGCCGCCACGTCGGCGGTCCGCGCGACGTCGCACGCCTCCTCGACGCGGCCGAGCGTGACCGAGTCCCACTCGGCCTTGTAAAGCGTGAACTTTTGGTTCGGCTCCAGGTTGATGGTGTGGAAGGCGCCGAGCTTCACAAACTTGTTCTCCTCGACGTTGCGGCCGTTGAGCCGCACGGCCGACACGTTCATGTCAAACTCAATCGCCGTCACGCTGATGGTGAGCATCACGCGGACGCGGCTGCTGTCCACCGTGCCCGTGGAGCTCTCCGTCTGCACCCGTCTGTGGCGGGCGCGAGCCCAAGCATGCGCGGGCGTTGGTGTGAGGTTCGCGAGGCCGCCAGGCGCAGCAGCCCTCAGCCCGCGCCGCCGTACCGAATGGTGGACGCCCGCACCTGGTCGCCCACGGCGATCAGGTTGTAGACATGCCACATGTCTTCCGCCTCCTCGGGCAGCAGGGTCACGTAGCCCGAGCGGTCCCGCTCGATCTTGCGCTGGAGCTGTTTCATGGTGGCGGCACGGCCAGCGGCGGCGGCGGCGACAACGCCCGCCGGCCGGACAAAGCGGTGACCGACCGCCACAGACAACCAGTCCGCGTCCGCGAACGCAGCGCCGCCCTTGGCGTGTCCTCGCCAGTGCCCGTGCTAGGTCGGGTTCGGCAGCGGGCTGGCGGGCCCCTCCACCTTGCCTGCCCGACAAGGCAAGCACCTCACGCCTCACGCACGCCTGCTCTACTGCGCATCCACCGCCGCACCTCTCAGCGTCACTCCTGCGTCCTTCGCCGTCGTCGCCGGCCTCGCCCCGGCCCTTCCGGCCGGTCCGCGGGCGGCGCGGCGCAGCAGACCCAACACGGCGCCGCCGCACGACGCGCAGCCCAGCGAAGCGCCCATAGGTGACGTCACCAATGACGTCATTGGATGACGTCATCGAGTGCGGGCGCGGGCGATGGCCGACGCCGCCGCCGCCGCCGACGCGGCGGGTGGCGGTCGCGGCCGTGGCGCCCCCGGGAACCGCGCGTGGGCGCTCGCGGTGGCCATCCCCGACGGCAATGGCCGGCGCGCGCGCTGGCTGCGCAAGCAGCGGCTCATCGCCCTCGCAGCGGTGATGCCAGACCCCAAATCAGCGTCGTGGGCCGAGCAGATCGCCGCCGCCGCCGCCGCCGCCGCCGCCGCGCCGGCCGCGCCGGCCGTCAGCAGGAGCGGCAGCGCGGCAGCGCCGAGCCCTCTGTGGCGGCTACCGGACGCGGCGTGGGTGCTCATCTTGAGCTGGCTCGACGACCCGCGCGACGTCGCCCGCGCCGCGCGCAGCTGCCGCCGCCTGCTTCGGTGCACGCGGGACAACTCGCTGTGGCGCACCCTCGCGCTGCGGCGCTGGCCGGAGAAGGTGCGCATGTTCGACCTGGACCTGGACCTGCGCCAGTTCAACTGGAAGACGCTCTACTCCAAGCTGCACCGCCGCGAGGCCGCGGCTGTGCGCCGCTCCGCTCGGGAGTTGCGTTCCCGCACGCCCGAGGCCGCGGCGGCCGCGGCGGCCTCACCGCCGTCGCCGACCCCAGCGCGGGCGGCGCCGTCGCCCAAACCCCTGCGGGCCACCTGCGGCCGCTGCAGGTGCGACCACATCCCGGGGCCGTGCGTGCTTTTGCCGCTTGACTGTGCTGACTGCGCCTCGCCCGCCCGCGAGCTTCTTGCGCGGGATTGCCAGCCGGCCGCCCGTGGCCTGCCTGTGTCCGGCCCTGCCGGCCGCGCCGCTGGACAACTCGCGCTGCCCGATCGTCGTGCTGCAGGACCCGCGCACCCAAGTCAATATCGGCACGGTGCAGCTGCTGTCGCTCGGCTTCAGCCACTGCTCGGTGCTGCAGGGCCAAGAATTCCCGGAGGGCCAGTACCCGGGTAAAGCGGGGTTCCGGTGTGGACCGAGCAAGCTTGGTCTAGGCTGACACCAGCGTTCCGCGGGTGGACGACGCTGCTGGAGGCCAGAGCTGGATGCGGTGCTGGAACGGGGCCACCCGCTGCTGCTCTTCCCGACGCCGCACGCGCTGTCGCCCCGCGCAATCCGGGAGCGCTTGGGGGAGCTCTCGCTGCACGACGGCGACAACGAGCCGCGGGCGCCAGCAACGACGCTGATCGGTATCGACTGGCTTGCTGCGTTGACGTCACCCGCATTGGCAGCCCCCACGGCTCACGCGGGTGAGCGCTGGGACGCGTCCTGGCCGTGAACGCAGCGATCGACGGCAGCTGGCGATACGCGAAGAGCCTGTACAAGGCCAACCCGCGGGTGGTGTCGCGGTGTACGCGCGTTGCCGTGAAGCCCACGGCGCCGAGCATATTTGGCGAGATCAAGCGCGAGCCGTCTACCACGGCCGTCTCGACCATGGAGGCGGTGGCGATGGCGCTCGGCGAGCTCCTGCACGACGACAGCGCCTACTATTTGAAGGTTCGTCGGGGAATCGACCCGGGCGACGCAGAGGATGCGTCTGACCCCTCGGCGCTCCTGCCGGCGCGTCTCTTGTGGCTGCCTCCCAGGACTTGATGCCATCGCTGCGGCGGCTCGTGGACATCCAGATTCAGTTCCGCGACCGCCGCGCGAGTCCCGCACCGGCGTGACGCGGCAGGGCGCTTCACCGCCACGCCAATCGTCCTATGTACATGTATAGGTGCACCGCATAGTACAGATTGTACAGATATGCACGGGATCCCCCGGACCCACTATATCATACGCCTCGCACAGCATGTGCCTATCCCGCAGGAGGTGCGGAAGGGCCGCATGCCGCGTCCACGGCCGCCACTAGTGTCGGCCGCCAGACGCACGCCTAGCGAGCGGCCGCCGTCGCAGGTCGCGCGGAAAAAAAGTTTGGCGCGCTCGTGACGTCATCATCGGCGGCGGTGAGGGCGGCGACGGACCCCTAGGCGGACGCCGGTGTTGGTGGCGGCCGGTCAGCGCGCCGGGGAGCTGCCGGCAGGGCTGCTGGGGCACAGCGTGGGCGAGGACGTGACGGTAGGACGCCGCAGGTGTCGCCCCGCGTCGTGCTTCCCGCGCCTGGCGAGCCTCTCCTGGTCCACCACGACGCGGTCCCAGCCGGCCGGCCCCGCGGCGGCGGCCCCTGGGCGCGGAGCGTCGCCATCATGCCGCTATGCATCTGGTGCGTGCGCTCACGCACTTCACCGTGCGCCTGGCCTCGCTGTCCCCAGCTGACTCGGCCGTGTGAACGCAATGGCGCGGTGCTGGTCGCTGCAGCATGGTCTCGGACTTTTTCTACCCAAACTTTGGCGGCGTGGAGACGCACCAGTACCAGCTGTCGCAATGGCTGATCAAGCGTGGCCACAAGGTGGGCGGCCCCGCGGCGCCGGTGCACCGGCGGGGAGGGCGGCTTGGCTGACGGTCGGGCTGGCCGGGGTGCGCCGTCGCTCGCCAGGTCGTCATCGTCACCCACGCGTACGGCAACCGCAAGGGCGTGCGGTACCTCTCGAACGGCGTGAAGGTGTACTACCTGCCGGCGATGGTCGTCCACAGCGCCGCGACGCTGCCGACGCACTACGGCCTCTTTGCCATCTTCCGCAACATCTTCATCCGCGAGCGCGTCGACATTGTGCACGGCCACCAGGCGCCGTCCAGCCTGTGCCACGAGGCCATCCTGCACGCCCGCACCATGGGCATCAAGGCGTGCTTCACGGAGCACTCGCTCTACGGCTTCGCCGACATGAGCAGCATTGTCATGAACAAGGTCCTCAAGTACACGCTCTCGGACATTGACCATGTCATCTGCGTGTCCCACACGAGGTGCGCGCTCGCCGCCACGGCGGCAGCAGGCCACCGGCAGGTTGGGCCTCACGCACGGGACGCTCCCTCGGCGGGTTGTGCGGTGACGACGCGAACCGCAGCAAAGAGAACCTGGTCCTGCGTGCCGCGCTGAATCCGGCCAACGTGTCGGTGATCCCGAACGCCGTGGACGCGACGCAGTTTACGCCGGACCCCTCGCAGCGCGACAACCGCCGCGGTACGCTTCCACCACCCCGCGGAATCGGTGGAAAGGCGCAGCTGAACGCATTTGCGGCTCGCTTCCTGGCACGCCTACTCGTCCAGTGACGATCGTCGTGCTCAGCCGGCTGGTGTACCGCAAGGGCATCGACCTCCTGGTGAGCGTGATCCCGGAGGTGTGCAAGCGGCACGAGCACGTCCACTTTTTGATTGGTGCGCCTGCCGCAGCGGTGGCGCAGGGAGTTGGGCCGCTGCTGACGTCGGCGTCAACGGCCTCGTTGGACAGCGCGCGCGCGCCATCAGGCGGCGACGGGCCGAAGCGCATCGACCTGGAGCAGATGCGGGAAAAGCACCACCTGCACGACCGCGTGGAGCTGATCGGGGCCGTCAAGCACTCGGAAGTCCGCGATGTACGGACGCCGCGCACACATGGGTCCCTTGGCGACCGCGCCACGGCTGACTTCGGAATGCAGCCGCATGAACGTCTCCGGGCCTGTCGGTGGGCCAGGTGCTGGTGAAGGGCCACATCTTCCTCAACACGTCACTGACCGAGGCCTTTTGCATTGCCATCGTGGAGGCCGCCAGCTGTGGGTACGCAACAGAATTTTACGGAGCACGGCCATTGGCAGTGGCACAACGCCAACCGCGCCTGCGCACAACGGCTCCCGAACATGTTTGCCCAGGCTGCACGTCGTCAGCACGCGCGTCGGCGGCGTCCCCGAAGTGCTGCCGGCACACATGATCCGGATGGCCAAGCCGGATGTTGCTGGTGCGTGCGAGCGCCCGCGTCGCGTCCGTGGTCGACCCGTCTCCGGCGACTGACATCGCCGACACGGTTCTGAGAGGCGCGGGACCGCTGCCAGAGCTGGTGAACGCCGTGTCGGAGGCGGTGGCCATGGTGCACGACGTGGTGCCGCTGCGCAACCACGAGGACGTGCGCCGCATGTACAACTGGCGCAACGTGGCCGAGCGCACGGAAAAGGTGCGGCAGCCGCGCCGCGCGACGGAAATGAACGCCGTCTCCCCGTGGGCTGATGGCCAGTCGTCCTCCGTCCCGAGCGGGCGGCGTGTGCGCGGGGGCCAGGTCTACTACGAGATGATGAAGCAGCAGCAGCCGCCCTTGATCGAGCGGCTGCGGCGGTACTACGGCTGCGGCCCGTTCGCGGGCAAGCTGCTGTGCGTGCTGGTGGCCATCGACTACCTGCTGTACATGCTCCTCGAGTGGCTCTTCCCACGGAGCGAGATCGACATTGCGCCCAACTTTTCGCTGGAGACGTACCAGCGGCTCTGCCAGCTGGCCGACAAGTCCGGCAAGGACGACGACGACCGGCACGGCCCGTGAGCCCCGCCCGTGTATAGCGCCCATCGCCCGTCTCTGTATGACATTGTATCATCTGTACAGACGCACGCACGCATGTACCATGGCAAAGGAGCATCGTTGCAGGCACAGCATAGAAGGAGCAGCGCCGACGAAGGAGCAGCGCTGAACGTGTTGCAGGTGCAGCGGTGCAGGTGCAGCACTGAGCACTGCGGCGTGGCAGGACCGTCCGTCGCCCGTGACATGACTGTGCGCCCACCGGGTTGACGTCATTCGCAACCCACGGATGCGGGAACCGCCGACGTCGTCGTCGCCGCCCTCCCGTGGGCCGAGGGAAGCAGCCACAGGACACGGCTGCTCGCGTCCTTGGAGGGGTCGCGCGTCGCTCTTTCCGTCCGCGCTGCCTGCCGCCAGGCGTGCTGCGCGCGGCGGACGACGGTGTCAGCGATGGCGCTGCCGGCCATCCTCGGCGTCACGGCCGCCGTGGCGACGCTGGCCGCGGGCGCCTTCGCCCTGCTGGCATGGGCGTCGCTACGCACGTTCGCCTACGGGCCGCACCGGTCGCCCGCCGGGCGGCGGCGACGCAACGCGGACAAGGCACGCACCCTGGTGGTGCTCGGATCAGGTACGGCGACGCGAGGTGCCTGCCGCCGCCCACGCCGGGGCGCGGCGCCAGCGGACTCACGGCTGCGGCACCTGTCGGCCGGACGACCGTGCAGGCGGGCACACCACGGAGATGCTGCAGCTGCTCAGCGGCGTGAACCTGGACAAGTACTCCCCGCGGCTCTACATTGTAGCCGACACGGACCGCATGAGCGCCGACAAGGCGCGCGCCTTTGAAACGGCCGTCGGTCGCGGCGCCCCCAGCGCGTCCTCCGCGTCCGCGGTTCGTGCCGGCGCCCATGCCGACGCGGTCTGCACCCGGCGTGGCCCGCTGACGTGACGAGCCGGTGCCCCCCGGGCCAGCGCGCGGCAGCAGCCGTTCGAGGTGGTGACGGTGCCGCGGAGCCGCGAAGTCGGCCAGTCGTGGGTGTCGACCGTCTTAACCACGGCGCACGCGGCCGTGGTATCCGCGGCACACGTGTGGCGCTTTCAGCCGGACGTGGTAGGTCGGCCGGGTCCGAGGGTGCTAGGGCGGGCCGCGACGGCCGCGCCTGACGCGCCGCCGGTAACGCGCCTGCATGGGTTGGCCTGCCGCTTAGGTGCTGTGCAACGGGCCCGGGACCTGTGTGCCCATCGCCGCGGCGGCCTTGCTGCTCAGGGTGCGTTGAACGGCGCGGCGGGGCTGACCGGGCCGCGCGGAAGCTCTAACGCGCAGCGGCCGCCCCCCCGCCCCCCCCCCCCCCCCCCCCCCCCCCCCCCCCCCCGGGGC
>Ga0180216_1000382_pt1 | contig 48583 bp, 55 predicted proteins | sample eDN3rd37CBELigMG_FD_128879 | JGI IMG/M metagenome (GOLD analysis project Ga0180216, IMG submission 128879) | Enriched Miracle-Growth compost microbial communities from Emeryville, California, USA - eDNA 3rd pass 37_C BE-Lig MG (version 2)... ...
ACCAAGGATGCCGGCAAGATCGCCGGCCTTGAAGTCCTGCGTATCATCAACGAGCCGACGGCAGCGGCGCTCGCCTATGGTCTCGACAAGAAGCAGTCGGGCACCATCGCGGTCTATGACCTTGGCGGCGGTACCTTCGACATCTCGATCCTCGAGATCGGCGATGGCGTCTTCGAGGTGAAGTCGACCAATGGCGACACATTCCTTGGTGGCGAGGACTTCGACATGCGTCTCGTCGATTACCTCGCGGACGAGTTCAAGAAAGAGCAGGGCATTGACCTGCGCGGCGACAAGCTGGCGCTGCAGCGCCTGAAGGAAGCCGCCGAAAAGGCCAAGATCGAGCTGTCGAGCTCGACGCAGACCGAAATCAACCTGCCCTTCATCACCGCCGATGCCTCGGGTCCCAAGCACCTGACGCTGAAGCTCTCGCGCTCCAAGCTCGAAAGCCTGGTCGACGACCTGATCCAGCGCACCATCGCCCCCTGCAAGCAGGCGATGAAGGATGCCGGCGTTTCGGCATCGCAGATCGATGAAGTGGTTCTGGTCGGCGGCATGACCCGCATGCCCAAGGTCCAGGAAGTGGTCAAGCAGCTGTTCGGCAAGGAGCCGCACAAGGGCGTCAACCCGGATGAAGTGGTCGCCATGGGCGCCGCCATCCAGGCCGGCGTGCTGCAGGGCGACGTCAAGGACGTGTTGCTGCTCGACGTGACCCCGCTTTCGCTCGGTATCGAGACGCTGGGGGGCGTGTTCACGCGCCTCATCGATCGCAACACCACTATCCCGACCAAGAAGTCGCAGGTCTTCTCGACCGCCGAGGACAACCAGTCGGCCGTGACCATCCGCGTGTTCCAGGGTGAGCGCGAAATGGCCGCCGATAACAAGCTTCTCGGCAATTTCGACCTTGCCGGCATTCCGCCCGCACCGCGCGGCGTACCGCAGATCGAGGTGACGTTCGACATCGACGCCAACGGCATCGTAAACGTTTCGGCCAAGGACAAGGGCACCGGCAAGGAGCAGCAGATCCGCATCCAGGCCTCGGGTGGCCTTTCGGACGCCGACATCGAACAGATGGTCAAGGAAGCCGAAGCCAATGCCGAAGCCGACAAGAAGCGGCGTGAGGCGGTCGAAGCCAGGAATCAGGGCGAAAGCCTGATCCACTCGACCGAGAAGTCGTTGAACGAATATGGCGACAAGATTTCGGCGGATGAACGCTCTGCTATCGAGACCGCCATTTCGGACCTCAAGGGCGTGCTCGAAGGCGACGATGGCGAGGCCATCAAGGAAAAAACCACCGCGCTCGCCGAAGCCTCGATGAAACTGGGTGAGGCCATGTACAAGGCCAGCCAGGAAGAGGCCGAAGCCAAGGCTTCCGGTACCGGTGATGCCGAAGAAGACGTCGTCGACGCCGATTTCGAGGAAGTCAAGGACGACGACCAGAACCAGAAGTCGGCCTAAGGCCCGGTTTCACGTGAATCAGCAAGGCCCGGGAGCAATCCCGGGCCTCCTTGTTTGCGGGTTCAGCTTTGCGGAAGACGCAGTGCCCCCTTACCTCTCCCTTTGGGGGAGAGGTCGGCGCGTAGCGCCGGTGAGGGGGCCTTCACCACTGTTCATCAATGCATGCAGTGCTGTTGAACCCACACCCACACCTTGCTAAGCACCGGTCGGTCCGGATTAACGGGGGCATAGGTGTGCTCAGCCCTTGCAGGCCGGGCGGTTCGTTGCCATCTAGGCAGGAGATTTCAGAGCGGCGGTCTGTCCGGCGCAGGTAGTTTTGTTGCGCGCCTCATATCGGCGCGAGGAGATCGGTTCTTGTCCAAACGCGATTATTACGAGGTTCTTGGGTGTCAGCGCCAGGCTGACGAAGCAACCCTCAAGAGCGCCTATCGCAAGCTCGCCATGAAATACCACCCGGACCGCAATCCGGGGAACGCGGAAGCCGAAACCTTCTTCAAGGAAGTCAGCGAAGCCTACGACACGCTCAAGGATCCGCAAAAGCGTGCGGCCTATGACCGCTTCGGCCACGCGGCCTTCGAGAATGGCGGGATGGGGCGCGGTCCCCATGGCTTCGGCCCGGAATTCGCCTCCTCGATGTCGGACATCTTCGAGGATATCTTTGGCGACTTCATGGGCGGCGGGCGCGGCCGCCAGGGCGGTGCGGCGCGGCTTCGCGGGTCGGACCTGCGCTACAATCTGGAAATTTCGCTTGAAGAAAGCTTTGCCGGCCAGACCGTCGAAGTCGATGTGCCGACACTGGTTGGCTGCACGACATGCGACGGTACGGGGGCAAAGCCGGGTACCGGCACCCACACCTGCCGCCAGTGCAACGGCTACGGCAAGGTGCGCGCGGCTCAGGGGTTCTTCACCATCGAGCGCACCTGTCCCGTCTGCCAGGGGCGCGGCGAGATGATGGACGAACCCTGCACCGATTGCGGTGGACAGGGTCGGCGCCAGCAGAACCGCAAGCTCTCGGTCGACATTCCCAAGGGCATCGAGGACGGCACCCGCATTCGTCTTGCCAATGAGGGAGAAGCGGGCCTGCGCGGTGGTCCGCCGGGCGATCTCTACATCTTCGTTTCCATCAGGCCGCATGAGCTCTTCCAGCGCGACGGTGCCGACCTCTATGCGCGCGTGCCCATCGCCATGACCACCGCCGCACTCGGGGGCGAGTTCGAAGTGCCAACGCTCGACGGCGCGCGCGCCAAGGTAAAGGTCCCCGCCGGCACGCAGCCGGGCCAGCGTGTGCGCCTCAAGGGCAAGGGCATGCCGGTGCTGCGCTCCAAGGATGTCGGCGATCTCTATGTGCAGCTCGATATCGAAACGCCGCAGAATCTTTCCAAGCGCCAGCGCGAGCTGCTTGAGGAATTCGCGCGCCTCACCACGCAAGAGACCAATCCGACCTCGGACGGGTTCTTCCACAAGCTCAAGCGCATGTTCGAGGTTTAGGCGCGCGCCCGCCACATAATTTCGTCCTTCGAGGCCCGCTATGACGGGCACCTCAGGGTGAGGGCTCAGCTTGCCTCATGTTGGTGAGCCCTCATGGTGAGGTGCGCCGAAGGCGCCTCGAACCATGCGGGTGGATAAGCCGCTACCCTGCCAGCCCGTGGCTGCGGGTCAGTTCTTCGAGGTCGACCAGCGGGCGCGCGCCGACATGGCTGATGACTTCGGACGCTGCCAGGCAACCGGTCTTGAGCGCGCTTTCCAGCGTCTGTCCACGGGCGGTGCCCAGCAGGAACCCGGCGGCAAACAGGTCACCGGCGCCGGTTGCGTCCTCGACCTTGTCGACCGGAAAAGCCGGCACGGAAACAACTTCGCCATTATGGACCGCCATGGCCCCTTCGGCGCCCATGGTGATCGCCGCCAGTTCCGCGTCCTGGGCGATGGCGCGCACGGCTTCGCCCAGGTCCTCTGTCTGATAGAGCGACTTCAGTTCGTTCACATTGGCAAAGACGTAGTCGATGGTCTTGGAGCGCATCAGGTCGAGGAATTCGGCGCGAAACCGATCGACGCAGAACGGATCGGAGAGCGTGAAAGCTGCGGCGCGCTCATGCTTGTGGGCGAAGTGAGCCGCCTTGACGAAAGCGCGCTTGGCTTCGACCGGGTCCCACAGAAACCCTTCCATATAGGTGATGGAGGCGGCGCCGATCTCGTCCTCGTGGATATCGGCCTCGGTCAGTTCGTGGCAGGCCCCGAGATAGGTGTTCATCGTGCGCTCGCCACTGGGCGAGACCAGTATCATCGAGCGCGCGGTCGCCGCGCCGTGAATGAGGCGGCTCGTGGTATAGTGCACGCCAATGGCGTCGAGATCGTTGGCAAAGACATCGCCGAGCTCGTCTTCGGCCACCTTGCCGACAAAGGCGGCGCGCCCGCCAAGGCTCGCCACTCCCGCCGCGGTGTTCGCGGCACTGCCCCCCGAGATCTGCTGCTTGGTCGCCGGCATGCGCGAATAGAGATATTCGGATCGATCGGCATCGACGAGATGCATGATGCCTTCCGACAATCCCTCCGCTTCCAGAAACCCCTCCTCGACTGGGGCAATGACATCGACGATGGCGTTGCCGATGGTCAGGACATCGAAGCGGGTACCGGCCATGTGTGGAATTCCTTGAGTTTTGGGGGGAGGGCCGTCAACGCACTTAGCCTAAAGCGCGCCCTGCCGCAACGCCGCAGGGTCGTGCATGACCGCCCAAGCAGCTAAGCTGGCCCCAAAACGAATCATTGGTGCCAGAAATCCATGCTCGACGTCCTCCTCGCCTATGCCCATCACCTTGCTGTCTTCGGCCTTGTCGGGCTGCTGTTCGCCGAGTTCGTGCTGGTCCGGCCGGGCCTCTCCGGTCCGCGGCTGATGCAGGTCTCCGGCATCGACCGCGCCTATGGCAGCTTTGCCGTCCTCGTTATCGTCGCCGGCGTCCTGCGCGTCTTTTTCGGAGCGGCCGGGCCGGGCTTCTATTTCACCAATCCCGTGTTCTGGACCAAGATCGCGCTCTTCGTGCTGGTCGGCCTGCTTTCGCTCCGCCCCACCTTCTCGGTCCTCTCCTGGCGCAAGGCGGCGATGGCAGATGAAGCCTATTCCGTTCCCGATGATGAAATCCGGGGCGTACGCCGCTGGATCCATATCGAGCTTTTCGTGCTGGCGCTGATCCCGCTCGCTGCCGCGGCCATGGCGCGCGGGGTCGGGCTCTAGCGTGCTGCGCGGCACCATCGCCTAGGCCCTAGGCGGGGGTCTTGGGCGGCGGGGTCTTGGGCGGCGGAGTTTTGGGCTCGTAGCGGCACCACTCGGCAATCGGGCAGCGCCAGCATTCGGGCTTTCGTGCCTTGCAGATGTAGCGCCCATGCAGGATCAGCCAGTGATGGGCGTGCAGCAGGTATTTTTCCGGCACCGTCTTCAACAATGCCTGCTCGACGGCGAGAGGGGTTGCGCCCGGCGCCAGCCCGGTTCGGTTGCCGACGCGGAAAAGATGCGTGTCGACGGCGATCGTTGGCTGCTTGAACCAGATATTGAGCACCACATTGGCCGTCTTGCGGCCCACCCCCGGCAGGGCCTCCAGTGCCTCGCGCTCGCCCGGCACTTCGCCGCCATGCTCGGCGAGCAGCTTCTGGCTGAGCAGGAACACGTTCCTGGCCTTGTTGCGATAGAGGCCGATCGTGCGGATGTGATCCTCGATGCCGTCTTGTCCCAGGGCAACCATGGCGGCCGGGCTCGGAGCCGCCTGGAACAATTTGCGCGTTGCCTTGTTGACTCCGGCATCCGTCGCCTGGGCCGAAAGCACCACGGCGACGAGGAGCGTGAAGGCGTTGAGATATTCGAGTTCGCCTTTGGGCTCCGGATCGATCCGCGCGAAGGTCGCGAAAATCGATTCCACATCTTGGGCAGGCAGGGGTCTCGGTTTTTTTTGTGTTGCCATTCTCTCGCCCCGGATTGTGGGCCTATACTGCGTTCGGGAGTCGTTTGCCAATGCAAGTCACAGCCGCGCCCCTGTTTTCCGCCCGCCTGACGCCGCACCGCTCGATGCGCCAAAAGGGAATGCGTCGGGTGATGACGCTCGTCGTGTTGCTGGCCATCACGCCGGGCCTTTTTCTGTTCTCGCTCGGGTTCTGGCCCGTGGTGGCGATAATGGGCGTCAACCTCGTGGCGATCGTCGTGGCGCTGCGCGGTGCGTTCACCGACGGCAAACGGCAGGAATCCGTCAGCGTCTGGTCCGACAAGATCGAGCTCGTGGCCAAGGGTCCCAAGGGCGAGGAGACGCGCACGCGCTTCGACCCGGCCCAGGTCAAGCTGATCGTCGAGCGCGATTTCGATGAATACACCACCGGCCTGAAGCTGCGTACCGTCGATGGCGATACCGAGCTCGGCGCCTTCCTCTCCTCGGAAGAAAAGGCGAGTTTCGCGCGCGCTTTCGGCGCCGCCCTGCGCAAGGCGCGGGTGCGCCAGCCGGCGTCAAAATCGGGTCGCGGCGCTTGATCGCGGCGCCTATCATGGCGCCATGAACAAGTTGATGACCGCCATTCCTCAGTCCGACTACGAGACGGTGAAGGCCGCGATCCGCTATCTCAGCGAGAACGGGCCCGACACTATCGATCTCTCGCGCTTTGCGAGCGCACTGGGCCTTAGTGAGCGCGCCTTGACGGATCTCTTTCGTCGCTGGTGCGGACTTTCGCCCAAATCCTTCGCTCAGGCCGTGGCGCTCGATCACGCAAAGGCACTGCTTACGGCCAATGCCAGCGTGCTCGATACCACCTTCGAGGTCGGCCTTTCCTCCACTTCGCGCCTTCACGACCTGTTCGTGACCTATGAGGCGATGCCGCCGGGCGTGTTCCGGGCCCGTGGCGGCGGCATCGACATGGTCTGGGGGGCGGCGCCGTCTCCCTTCGGCACAGCCATTGCCACCATGACCGAATATGGACTTTCAGGCCTCGGCTTTGCCGACGAGACGACGAGCGTCAAGCAGGCCTTTGAGGACCTCGCCAATCGCTGGCCCAATGCCCGGTTCACACGCGACGACGCGCGCGTTGCGCCGGCTATCGCCCATGTGTTCGACCCGTCGCGCTGGTCGCCGGAGCGGCCGGTGCGGATCGTACTCATCGGCACCGATTTCGAGGTGAAGGTCTGGGAGACCCTGCTGAAGATCCCGGTGGGGACGGCGACGACCTACGGCAGTGTCGCGCGCCAGATCGGGCGCCCCTCCGCCTCGCGGGCCGTGGGTGCCGCGGTCGGCAAGAACCCGATCTCCTTCGTCGTGCCCTGCCACCGCGTGGTGGGCAGTTCGGGCGCACTCACCGGCTATCACTGGGGTGTGCCGCGCAAGCGCGCCATTCTCGGCTGGGAAGCCGGAGTGATCTCCTCACGCCCTTCTCCCCTCGTGGGAGAAGGTGCCCCGAAGGGGCGGATGAGGGGGTCTGACGTCCCCGAACGCTGAGTACGGGGGAGGATATATCGGATTCACGTGAAACGCTGCGCGTCAAGCGAGGCGAATCACTGTTCCACGTGAATCAAGGCATGCGACCCGTGCAAGCACTAGGCCATTCACCCGCCCCGGCCGTCATCCCGGCGAAGGCCGGGAACCAGCCCTGACCACATCGACCAGCGCCGGGAGGACGGCAGACCGCGTCCTGGCGCGTTCATATACTTTACGGCTGGTGCCTTATCTCAGGGCAGGCCCTGGCCTTCGCCGGGTGACAGCCGGTGGTGTGTTAGAGCATTCAAGCACAACCACCATGGCGAGCGCTAAGCCGCCACCCTCTCGGCCAGCTTCCCATCCGCGCCGATCCTGTAGATCGTCGGCTCGCCGGTCGCGATCTCGCGCTTGACGATCTCGTCGGACGAAAGCCCCTCGATTGCCATGATCAGCGCACGCAGCGAGTTGCCGTGAGCAGCAACAAGCACGCTCTTGCCGGCCTTGAGGTGTGGGAGGATTTCGGCCTCGAAATAGGGCAGGGTGCGCGCCGCCGTATCCTTGAGGCTTTCACCGCCCGGAGGCGAAACGTCATAGGAGCGGCGCCAGACATGCACCTGCTCCTCGCCCCATTTGGCGCGCGCATCGTCCTTGTTGAGGCCGGAGAGATCGCCATAATCGCGCTCATTGAGGGCGACATGACGGGTGATGGTGACATTGGTGATGCCCATTTCCTCGAGCATGAGGTCGAGGGTGTGCTGGGCCCGCTTCAAGGCCGAGGTGTAGTAAAGGTCCGGCACGATGCCCTTGGCCTTGAGCAGCTGGCCGGCGGCGCGGGCCTCCTGCCTGCCTTTTTCCGTCAGGTCCGGATTGCGCCAGCCGGTGAAGAGATTCTTGAGGTTCCATTCGCTCTGGCCATGGCGAACCAGGATCAGCGTGCCGGTCATCGATGCTTCCTTATGCGTTGAGGCCGAGCACGTCGGCCATGGAATAGAGCCCCGGGGCCTTGTCGCGCGCCCAAAGGGCGGCACGCGCGGCGCCGTGGGCAAAGATCATGCGGTCCTCGGCGCGGTGGGTAAGTTCGATCCGCTCGCAAGGTCCGGCGAGAATGACGGTGTGGTCGCCAACGACGGTGCCGCCGCGAAGCGTCGCAAAGCCGATACTGCCGGGCTCGCGCGGGCCGGTATGGCCGTCGCGCACCCGCACCGACTTTTCGGCGAGCGCCACCTTGCGCCCCTCCGCCGCCGCTTCGCCAAGCAGCAGCGCCGTTCCGGAGGGTGCATCGACTTTCTTGGAGTGATGCATCTCGACGATTTCGATGTCATAGGCGGTGAGCGCCGCGGCAGCCTTGCGCACCAGGTCGGCCAGCACATTGACGCCCAGCGAGAAATTGCCGGATTTGACGATGCGCGCACTTTTCGCGGCCGCAGCGATGTCCGCCTCTTCGGATGCGGTGAGGCCCGTCGTGCCGATGATGTGGATCAGTCCGCGCTCTGCCGCATGGCGGGCAAATGCCACGCTGGAAGCGGGAGCGGTGAAATCCACGATGACGTCGGCGTCATCCAGCGCCGCATCGACGTCCTCGCTGATGGCGATGCCGAGCGGGGCAAGACCCGCATTTGTGCCGGCATCGATGCCGATATGGCTCGACTCGGCCCGATCGAGCGCAGCCTTGAGCGTGAGGCCGGTGAGTGCGCTGATGGCACGGATATTGGCCGCGCCCATGCGCCCGCCCGCTCCGGCAACGACGACCTTGAGGTCCGCCTTGGAGTCCGGCTTGAGGTTCGCCGTGGAGTCCGTCATGGCTTGATGCCTCCCATGCTCTGCGCGCGCTATAGCAGCGGCGCGCGCAAACGCCAACTCCAACTCCAACTCCTTGTCCTGACGAGGCGGCTGCGAACATGTTATGCATGAGCGCGAAGCAGTCTTCGTTGCAACGAAAGGACCGCCCGCAATGCCGATAACCAATGCGCTCGCCGGAATTGCTGTCGAGGATATCTCCGCCTCGATACCCTTCTATGAGCGTCTTTTCGGCCGTCCCGCAGATGCGCGGCCGATGTCGGAAGTGGCCGAATGGAAGTTCCCCACCGGCGGCTGGGTCCAGGTCTTTGCCGATGCCGACCGGGCCGGCTCCTCGCTCGTCACCCTCATCGTCTCGGACCTGTCCGAAATGCTGGAAGATCTCGCGACGCAGGGTATCACCCCCGTCGCCAAGCGCACCGGCGATTTCGCCAAGACCGCCATCTTCCGCGATCCGGACGGCAACCAGCTGGTCTTCTCGCAAACGCTGCGGAATACCTATTGAGGATAAGGCTCAACAGCGCCAGAGGACTTGAGTAACCCTCATGGTGAGGTGCCGCGAAGCGGCCTCGAACCACGAGGGGGTGCACTACGCCAGCCTCGTTCCCCCGGCCATCTCGGAGAGTATCGCGCGTGCCGCCAATGCCGGATCGGGCGCGGCAACGATCGGGCGCCCGACCACCAGATGCGTGGCACCCGCATCGATCGCCTGGCGCGGTGTCATCACCCGTTTCTGGTCGCCCGGCGCTGAGCCTGCCGGGCGGATGCCGGGGGTGACGATCGCCAGTTTGCGCCCGACGATCTGGCGCACCATTTCAGCCTCATGCGGAGAAGCGACGAGACCGCCAATGCCGGCATCCTTTGCCTGCTGCGCCCGCAGCGCCACGAGTCCGGCCGCGTCGCGGGCATAGCCGGCTTCGGCGACGTCCTTGTCGTCCATCGAGGTCAGGACGCTGACGCCGAGCACTGTCAGGCCCGAGCCTTGCGTGGCCCTGGCCGCGGCTCGCATTGCCTTGGGATAAGCATGGACGGTCAGCATTGCCGCACCGGTCGCCGCGATCGCGGCAACGCCCTTTTCGACCGTATTGTCGATGTCGAGCAGTTTTAGATCGAAGAACACCTTCTTGCCGACAGCGATCAGCGCCTTGCCCAGTGCATAGCCGTCGCCACCATAGAAGAGCTGATAGCCGATCTTGTAGTGGCTCACGGCATCGCCGAGCGAATCGACGACGGCCTGCGCCTCTGCCCGCGAGTCGAGGTCGAGCCCGACGATCAGGTCCGCGCCCATGCAAAGCCTCCCAATGTCCGTTGATGCGCTTTTCCCCTCACATATTCGAAGCGGGTGCGCAATGCCGGTGCAACTCAGGAAATGGTAACACGGGCCTTTGCTTTGGCCTTGCCCATCGGGCCGAGATGGGTTTGCCCGGACCCGCCGGGATATTTGAGGCCGTAGCCGAGCATGCGGTCCATGCCGATATGGGCGAGCCAGATCAGCCCGACATGGAAGGCAAGATCCTGCCCAACCGCCCAGGCGCCGGCAACCAGCACCACCGGCGCGACTATCGTGTGCGCAGCATTGTAGGTCATCGCCCCGAGACGTTCGCCCGCGCCATAGCCGATGAACGCCAGGTCCGGTGCAAGCAGCAGCACCAGATAGAGCCACCAGGCTCCACCGTCGGCGAAATAGGCAAGCGTTGCCGCCAGGAAGACAGCAGCGCCTTCGAGGCGCAGCAGCGTGCGCACGCCCCCTGTTGGATATCCGAAACGGTCCGCTTTCATCGTCAAATCCTTGCCTGCTTGCTAGCGGGGCAAGGATAACGCGCGGGAGCGCCCTGTCACTTCACCAGGTTTGTATGGCCGGCCTGCAAAAAGGGTTCACCCCCGGCTGAAATGCGTCAGCTCGTGCACCATCTGCTCGACCTTCTTGATGATCGCCGGTTCGACCGGATCGCCATTCTCATCGAACGCAGCGCTCGCCGGGCCGACGCCGAGCAGCGTCGGCACCATCAGCGAACCGAGCTTGGAAAGCGAATCTCGCAGGTGCGAAATGGCCCATATGGTACCGTATTTGCCCGAGGAAACGCCGCCAATGCCGAAAATGGCGTGACGAAACGGACTCGGCTTCTGCCGGCTCAGCCAGGTGATGGTGTTGATAGTCAGCGGCGGCACGCCGCCATTATATTCGGGGCTGGCGATGAAGACGATGTCGTGCGTTCGCCAGAGCTCGGCCAGCCGGACCGCCGCTTCGGGCACATGCTCGGCCTCTAAATCCTCGTTGAAGATCGGCATCTCGAAATTGGCGAGATCGAGCTCGGTGACCTCCACCCCGGCTTCGGCGAGCTTCTTGCCGACATGCCTTTGCAGCATGCGGTTATACGAACCCTTGCGGATCGAGCCGGAGAGGGTGAGGGCGGTCGGCATGCGTGTTGATCCCGGAAGTTGCTGATTCGTCATAGTTGTCCGGCGGGCAGCTTCGGGCAAGGGCGGCCCTACACCCGCCGCAACAGCACTTCCTCGATCAGGTGGCTCCTGCCCTTTTTCAGCACCAGGTCGGCGCGCCCGCGGGTCGGCAGCACATTGTCGCGCAGGTTCTTGAGATTGATCGTCTCCCATACCCGCCTTCCATAGGTGCGCGCTTCCTCTTCGCTCAGCTCACTGAAGCGATGAAAGAACGAGGTCGGATCGCGGAAGGCGGTTTCGCGCAGCCGGAAGAACCGGGTCATGAACCACTCGAAAAGGTCTTCCTCATCGGCATCGATGAAGATGGAGAAATCGATGAAATCCGAGGCAAAAAGGATGGGCTTGCCGGTGCGCGGCAACTCGCCGGGCTGGAGGATGTTGAGCCCTTCGACGATGAGGATGTCTGGCCTGTCCACCACCAGTTCTGCTCCCGGCACGACGTCATAGACGAGGTGCGAATAGGTCGGCACCGCCAGCTGCCCCTTGCCCGACTTGATGTCGGCCAGGAACTTGACGAAGCGGGCCCGGTCATAGCTTTCGGGAAAGCCCTTCTTCTGCATCAGCCCGCGCTCTTCGAGCACGGCATTGGGATAAAGGAAGCCGTCGGTGGTGATGAGATCGACCTTGGGCGAGGATTTCCAGCGCGCCAGCAGCGCCTGCAGGATGCGCGCCGTCGTCGATTTACCGACCGCCACCGATCCGGCCACCCCGACGATGAACGGAACCTTGGCAACAGGTCGGTTGAGAAAGCGGGTCGAGACGGAATGCAGATCCTGCACGGCCTCGACATAGAAGGAGAGCAGGCGCGAGAGCGGCAGATAGACCTTTTCGGCCTCATCGAGCGATATCGGATCGGAGAGGGAGCGCAAACGCTCGATCTCCTCGGCGCTCAGCGTCATCTCCTCGCCGTCGCGCAATCTCGACCATTGTGCCTTGGTGAAACGGTGATAGGGCTCGAGCCCGGCTTCCGACCTGCCCATCATCACTTCGGCTTGCGTGAGGCTTTTTCGGCCAGACCCGACTGAGCGGTGCGCTTTTCGAGCTCGCTCATCACCTCGGCAAGCGGCACGTTCGAGGCGCGCAACAGCACCAGGAGGTGATAGAGCACATCGCCAGCTTCCTTGGCCAGTTCGTGCTGGTCGCCGATGACCGCCGCCACGACCGCTTCCGTTGCTTCCTCGCCGAGCTTTTGCGCGCATTTGCCGACACCGCGGCCGATGAGCTTGGCGGTGTAACTCTCCTCGGGCGAGGCATTGGCCCGGGTCTGCACCCGGGCATCGAGGTCTTCGAGGGTAAAGGGCATTGCGCCAACTCTCCCAACTGCCCTGCTGTCATGCAGGCCTTAGAACAAAATCGCGCCGAACCGTCATGCGCTTCTTTCGTCTACGCTGCGGCTCGGTCCATGCGAACGGGAATGCCGTGCGTGGCAAGGTGCTCCTTGGCCTGGCGCACGGTGAAGGTGCCGAAGTGAAAGATCGAGGCGGCGAGCACGGCGCTGGCGTGGCCTTGCTTGACGCCTTCAACCAGATGATCGAGCGTGCCGACGCCGCCCGAGGCGATCACCGGCACTTCCACGGCATCGGCAATGGTGCGAGTCAGCGCAATGTCGAAACCGGATCTGGTGCCGTCCCGGTCCATCGACGTCACGAGGAGCTCACCGGCGCCGCGCTCGACCATGCTGATAGCAAACTCCAGCGCATCGAGCCCGGTCGGATTGCGGCCGCCATGGGTGAATATTTCCCAATCCGAACCGCCGCTGCCGGTGCCGACCTGCCGCTGCTTGGCATCGACCGAAACGACGATGCACTGATTGCCGAACTTGTCGGCGGCCCGGGCGATGAAATCCGGGTCGCGCACGGCGGCCGAATTGATCGACACCTTGTCGGCACCCGAAAGCAGCAGCTTCCTGATGTCCTCGAGCGTGCGCACGCCACCACCGACCGTCACCGGCATGAAACAGCGCTCGGCGGTGCGTGCCACCACGTCGAGAATTGTATCGCGGTTCTCGTGGCTGGCGGTGATGTCGAGAAAGGTCAGTTCATCGGCACCCGCCGCATCATAGGCAATCGCCGCCTCGACCGGATCGCCGGCATCGACGAGGTCGACAAAGTTGACGCCCTTGACGACGCGGCCGTCCTTGACATCGAGGCAGGGAATGATGCGGGTCTTGAGGGTCACCGGCCGCGTCCTTTCATCGGTGCGCGTCCTCGCGGCGTTGCCGCTGCGGGCGTCGCGGGGCGGCCGTCCTTGACATCGAGGCAGGGGACGATGCGAGTCTTGAGGGTCATGCAGCCTCCTTGAGGCGCTGCAATGCTTCACGTGAATCAATGCGCCCGTCATAGAGAGCGCGCCCGGAAATCGCGCCTTCGAGCACCTGCGCATCGGGCTGGCACATGCGCTCGATATCGGCCATGGAGGCAAGCCCGCCCGAGGCAATGACTGGGACGGAAACCGAGCGCGCCAGTTCCAGCGTTGAATCCCAGTTGATGCCGATCAGAATCCCGTCGCGGTCGATATCGGTATAGATGATCGCGGCAACGCCGGCGCCTTCGAAGCGCCTGGCGAGTTCGATGACGGAAAGCTGCGAGGTTTCCGCCCAACCCTCGACCGCCACCATGCCGCCGCGCGCATCGATGCCAACGGCCACCTGGCCAGGCCATCTGGACGCCGCTTCCTTCACCAGCGCCGGATCGCGCACCGCAACCGTGCCGAGAATCACGCGGGAAAGGCCCTTGTCCAGCCACGCCTCGATATGGTCGAGCGTACGGATACCACCGCCCAGCTGCACCGGAAAGCTGACGGTCTTGAGTATGTCTTCGACGGCGCGCCCGTTGACGCTCTCGCCGGCAAAGGCGCCATTGAGGTCGACGACGTGCAGATATTCGAAGCCCTGCTTCTCGAAGCTCTTGGCTTGGGCGCTTGGCGAATCGTTGAACACCGTCGCTTGATTCATATCCCCGAGTTTCAGGCGAACACATTCGCCATCCTTGAGGTCAATTGCAGGAAAGAGGATCATTTTGTTCTCTTTTAGTTCACGTTTAATGCCGGAACAACCGCCGAACATAACATGATCTATGCACGAATGTGGGCAAACCGACCCATCTCCTTGACAGAGTGGCGCGCAGCGATCACCGTTTCCGTGCAATAGCAAAAAGCCGGGCTGGACCCCGGCTTTTTGTGCCCGCCAACAATGGAGCGTCGAGGGCGCATAGGATGGAACCTACGACTGGCACAGTGCCTCAGGGCATGTCACCACGTCAACCTGGAATTGCTCGACGCTCCGGTTTCGCAGAAAGGCGAGTCGATGAGCTACTTTAGTGACGATCAGGCTGTGGATATCTGGATTTCCAAATGGTTGGGTGAAAAGAAGCAGGCGCTGATCGCCAAGTACGGAGAGAACAATTTCCGCTTCTACGAGGTCTGGACCGAGGAGCGAAATTTTGGCACCCGACTGAAGGCGTGGGCGTTGTTTCAGCAGCGTTATCCTGATCTGGTCGCATCGGTCGACCCGTCTCCGCACGTCCCCACACGCCGTGTAGTTTCCGCCCAGTTATCCGTTGATGGTGACCAACTGTCCCTATTCTAAGGGCTCCAGAGTAGGAAATTTTCTATGAGAGCCAGGCCCAGCGCCTGGCTCTTTTCCGGATGGAACTGGGTACCAAAAAGATTGTCGCGGCCAACGCAGGCCGTCACCGGCCCGCCATAGTCGGCGGTGGCGACGAGGCTCGAGGCGTCGTCGGTGACGAGATGGTAGGAGTGGACGAAATAGGCATGCAGCCCGTTCGGTCCGTCCTCGATACCCTCGAGCAGTTTGTGCGGGCGGGTGAAGGTCAGTGTATTCCAGCCCATATGCGGGATCTTGAGGTTCGGATCGTTCGGGGTCAGTTTCTCGACCGCGCCGGCGATCCAGCCGAGACCGGGCGTCGTGACCTTCTCGCGGCCCTCGCTTGCCATCAGCTGCATGCCGACGCAGACGCCAAGGAAGGGTGTGCCGCGCGCAATGACCTTTTCCTCCAGCGCCTCGCGCATGCCGGTGACCGCGTCGAGCCCGGCCTTGCAGTCGGCGAAGGCCCCGACGCCGGGCAGCATGATGCGGTCCGCCTTGCGCACGCGGTCCGGATCGGCGGTGACGGCGATTTCAGGCGCCTTGTCGAGCGATGCGGCCACGCGTTGGAAGGCGTTCTCGGCCGAGCGCAGATTGCCCGCCCCATAGTCGATAATGGCAACGAGGCTCACCGCACCCCTCCCAGCTTCAGCCACACCAGGCGGGCGGTGTCGGCGGCCGGGGCGATGAGGTCGGCGCGATAGCGCCAGCCGCCGCGGCGCAGCCCTGCGGCGCGGATCGAGGGCGCGGCAAAACCGAGCCAGGCGACGAGCAGCACATAGAGCCAGAAGATCGCCGTGCCGCCCACATAATCGCCGGCAAAAAACAGCCCGACGACAAAGGCCACAAAGACGATCAACTCGAACCAGAGACCGTGTCGCACGAAGAACACCGGCGGCAGGATGGCAGCCAGCCAGGAGAACGTCTCGGGCACGGCAGAAGGGGCCAGCCCCGTCTTGCCGAATTCGGGTTCGTAGATCGCGTAGAGGGTCATGGGGTCACTCCAGGCACAGGGCAGCACTTAGAGCAAAAGCCCGCGCCTTTAAAGGGCGTGTTGGTGTCCCGAGAATGTGCCGGAATTCGGATCAGCGCAGGCTAGAGTGTGCCCTTGGTCGAGGGCACACGGTCACTTGCGCGCGTATCGATGGCCAGCGCCTCGCGCAGTGCCCGCGCCACGGCCTTGAAGCAGCTCTCGGCGATATGGTGGTTGTTGTCACCGTAGAAGGTCTCGAGGTGCAGGGTGATGCCGGCATTCATGGCGAAAGCCTGGAAGAACTCGCGGAAGAGCTCGGTATCCATCTCGCCGACCTTGTCGCGGGTGAATTCGACGCGAAACACCAGGAAGGGACGACCCGATACGTCCACGGCGCAGCGCGTCAGCGTGCCGTCCATCGGCAGGTCGGCGCTGGCATAGCGGGTAATGCCCTTCTTGTCGCCAAGCGCCTGCCTGATCGCCTGGCCGAGCGCAATGCCCACATCCTCGGCGGTGTGGTGAAAATCGATATGGAGGTCCCCCGTGGCGCGCACGGTCATGTCGATCAGCGAGTGGCGCGCCAACTGGTCGATCATGTGGTCGAGAAAGCCGATGCCCGTCGCGATGTCGTGCGCGCCGGTGCCATCGAGATTGACCGACACGGTGATGTCGGTCTCGTTGGTCTTGCGGGCGATCTCGGCGGTGCGCATTGGGCAAAACTCCGGTCTGGCGCGGCTCGTTAGCATGTAGCGCCAAAGGGATAAAGATGCAGTGAAGGGAGCGGAGCGAGGCCGAGAGCACCAAACCCGCCCCAGCCACCGCAGATCATGCCGCCGTCTGCACGCGTTCTAACCGCGGGAGAGGACCCCGGGCGCATCGACGTGCCCGCAACATTGCAATCGTGCGACGCGAGCCTAAATAAGGCACAACAGTTCAGGAGTATCCCCCTCATGCGTGACAACGATTTTCCCGGCTGGCACGGGACCACCATCGTCTCGGTGCGCAAGGGCAACAAGGTTGTGGTTGCCGGCGACGGACAGGTATCCATGGGCCAGACGGTGATGAAGCATGGTGCAAAAAAGGTGCGCCGGCTTGCCGGCGGCAGGGTCATTGGCGGCTTTGCCGGTGCCACCGCAGATGCCTTCACCCTGTTCGAGCGGCTGGAAGCCAAGCTCGAGCAATATCCCGACCAGCTGATGCGGGCTGCGGTCGAACTCGCCAAGGATTGGCGGACCGACCGATACCTGCGCCGGCTCGAAGCGATGATGATCGTCGCCGACAAGAACGAAACCCTGGTGCTGACCGGCACCGGCGACGTGCTGACCCCGGATCACGAGGTCACCGCCATCGGCTCGGGCGGCAATTATGCCATGAGCGCGGCGCTGGCGCTTGCCGAGGCAACGGAGCTCGATGCCGAGGACATCGCCCGGCGCGCCATGAAGATCGCCGAGCAGGTCTGCGTCTATACCAATGGCAATGTGACGCTCGAAAGCATCGAGCTCGACCGGTGAGCTTTACGGCACCGAACTCGCCAGCCTCTTCGTGAACGGTCGATTTATCGACGAACACCTGATGGTGCGCTTCCTGGACCGCAAATGCGCGGCCCTAACGCAAGGCACCCGGAAAGAAGACAGACAATGAGTGAAACCAATTTTTCCCCGCGCGAGATCGTTTCCGAGCTCGACCGCAATATCGTTGGCCAGAAGGACGCCAAGCGCGCCGTGGCCGTCGCGCTGCGCAACCGCTGGCGGCGCCAGCAGCTCCCGCCTGAGCTGCGTACCGAGGTCACGCCTAAGAACATCCTGATGATCGGGCCGACCGGCGTTGGCAAGACCGAGATTTCGCGGCGTCTTGCCAAACTCGCCCAGGCGCCGTTCATCAAGGTCGAGGCGACCAAGTTCACCGAGGTCGGCTATGTCGGGCGCGATGTCGAACAGATCATCCGCGATCTCGTCGAGGCCGGCATTTCGCTGCTGCGCGACAAGCGCCGGCGCGATGTCGAAGCCCAGGCACATCACAATGCCGAGGAGCGCGTCATCGATGCGCTGGTCGGCGCATCGGCAACGCCTTCGACACGTGACAGCTTCCGCAGGAAACTGCGCAATGGCGAACTCGACGACAAGGAAATCGAGATAGAAGTGTCGGCGGCGGCTGCCGGCGGCATGCCGATGTTCGATATTCCCGGCATGCCCGGCGGCAATGTCGGCATGATCAATCTTTCCGACATGTTCCAGAAGGCCATGGGCGGGCGCGGCGTCAAGCGCAAGATGAAGGTCAAGGACAGCCACGAACTGCTGGTTTCCGAGGAGGCCGACAAGCTGCTCGACCAGGATCAGCTGCGCCAGGAGGCCGTCGACCTCGTCGAGAATCACGGCATCGTTTTCATCGACGAGATCGACAAGGTTGCGGCTCGCAGCGAAGGCGGCGGCATCAGCGGTGGGCCCTCGCGCGAAGGCGTGCAGCGGGACCTCTTACCGCTTATCGAAGGCACGACGGTTTCGACGAAGTATGGACCGGTCACCACCGACCACATCCTCTTCATCGCCTCGGGCGCCTTCCACGTCTCCAAGCCTTCCGACCTCCTGCCGGAACTGCAGGGTCGCTTGCCGATTCGGGTGGAACTGCGGGCGCTGACGCGTGAGGACTTCATCCGCATCCTCAACGACACCGACAACAGCCTCATCAAGCAGTATGTGGCGCTGATGGGGACCGAAGGCGTGACGCTCGAATTCACCTCCGACGCCATCGACGCCATTGCTGACGCGGCCGTGCGGGTCAATTCCAGCGTCGAGAACATCGGCGCGCGCCGTCTTCAGACGGTGATGGAACGGCTCGTCGAGGACATCTCCTTCGAGGCGCCGGACAAGCAGGGCGAGACCGTAACGATCGACAGGCAATTCGTCGAAGCAACGGTCGGCGCCATGGCGGCCGACGCGGATCTCTCGAAGTTCGTGCTGTAGGTGTCTCGTGCCACGCCTCGTGGTTCGAGGCCGCTTCGCGGCACCTCACCATGAGGCTACTGAATACACACGGACTCCCAGTAGCCTCATCCTGAGGCGCCCGCGTAGCGGGCCTCGAAGGGCGAGGCGTGGCACTATCATAGCCGTCCAGAGGGCACTATCCCCTCCTGCCTACCCGGCGCACCACCTCGTCGCGGATAATGCGCAAATCCTCTACCGACAGGCGCCCGATATCACGCGCCAGCCGGTTGGTGAGCTCCGTTGCCTCGGGCACCATGCCGCCGGTATCAATGGTGATCTTCGGGTCGGAGAGTTCGGCCAGGCGCTGCAACTCCTCGGCATCGTCCCAGATGACGTTGAAATAGGCGATGATGCGGTGGAGCATGAAACCGGTGGGCTTGCCGCGCCGGCCATGTTCGAGCGCCGAGAGATAGGCGCTCGACACCCCGAGCGCCGTCGCCATTTCCTTTAAGGAAATGCCGCGCTCCTCGCGCAATTGCCGCAGTTTGGCGCCGAGGGGAGTCACGGACCTGTCCTCATCGCGGTTGCCTGAGGCGAACATAGAAGGCGCCCTCTCCGCCATGCGACTGGGCAGCAGTGTTCCAGCCCGAAACGAGAGGCGCCAGTTGCGGTTCGGAGAGCCAGACCGGAAGCATCGAGCGCAGCACGCCGCGCTCGACAATGACGGTCGCGAATTCGTCGGCCTTTTTCAATCCCTTGCCCGTGATCACCAGTACGGTGCGGTCGCCGCGTGCCGCCCGCGCAGGGATGAAGCGGTTGAGAGCGGTGCGCGCCTCGTCCTGGCGCATGCCGTGCAGATCGATGGTCGCGTCGATCTCGACATGTCCGCGCCGCAGCTTGCGGCGCAGGCGCGGTTCGATGGTCGGCTCGCTCGGAATCCTGCCCTGAGGCGGAGCCTGGTAGGGCGGCAGGGCAGGCGCGCGCGGATGAGCGACCTTGGCCCGGGGCAGGGCGACGAGCATGCCGGCCGGCTCGGGTAGAGGCAGCGGCTCCTGGCTCTCCTTGACCCGCCGCTTGCGAGCCTTGCGCAGCGGATCGACGGTCTCGGTTACGGCGGTCCACAGATGAAAATCGGGAACCTCGTGTTTGCGATCGCGCCGCGCCATCTGCCAGAAAGGTCCGGACTGGTCAGATCAGTCGAGCTGATTGGTGGCTACCAGCTTCCAGTTGGGATCGCGCGATTTCGGATTGCGCGCAAAGGTCCACTCGTCGGCAATGTTCTGCACCTGCTCGGCGTGACCTTCGATCAGCTGGCCGGTCTTGTCATAGGTGGCCGAGACCACTTCGGCATAGAAGCGCACGGTGATCGCAACCTGCTTCTTGTCGTATTCGGCTTCCGAGATTTCCACCTTGGGCAGACCGACAAAGGTGAAGTCGACTTTCTGGCCGGCGGCCTCGCGCTCGGCGATGGCGCGCTGGAAGCCGTCGAACACGTCCTTTTCGAGCAGCGACTTCAACGTCGCGCGATCGCCCTGGGCAAAGGCGGTAACGATCATTTCATAGGCAGCCTTGGCGCCTTCGAGGAAGGACTTGGGCGTGAAGGTGGCGTCGACCTCGCTGACGGTCTTGAGATTGGCCGCGAGCGTTTCATCGCCATGGGAGAGCTGCTCGATCTCGACCTCGAGCTTGCGGGCACGCCGTTCATCGTCGAGAGTGGGCGCGGGAGTGCTTTGCGGACGTATCGGCACGACGGTTTCCTCACCGGAGCGCGCAGGGGCCTCGCCGTTGCGCCGCCGCTCGACCGGGGAACGTTCATTGCCCGTTCGCGTACCGAGGACTGAGCGCAAGCGGAACAGGATCACCACGGCGACGCCGATGACGATGAGGGTCGGAAGGTCGAAAAACTCGTCCATGAAGCCAAAACACCTGAAATGAGCTCGTGCGGGCCGGGAGCGCTCGTAGAGCGCCTGATCGTTCCTATATATAGGCAAAGCAACACGCGAAACCAGTTTGCGTTTCGACGAATTGCCCAAAAGCTAGGTCACAGGGCCTTGAATCGGAGAAAATCGTGGCACGTCTGCTGCTCCTCGCCATCGTCGCGCTACCGCTGATCGAAATCGCGGTGATGATCAAAGTCGGTCAGGCCATCGGCCTTCTGCCCACGCTCGGACTGCTTGTCGGGGCGGCCATTCTGGGCGTAGTCCTGCTGCGCCAGCAGGGCTTTTCGGTGCTGATCGAGATGCGCCGCAGGGTTGAGGAGGGCCGCGTTCCGGCGCGCGCCGTTGCCGATGCCATGATGATCGGGTTTGCCGCCGTGCTGCTGGTGTTGCCGGGCTTTCTCACCGATATCGCTGGCATCGCGCTTTTGCTGCCGCCCTTGCGCACGCTCATCTATGGCGCGCTCGCCAGGCGCTTCGTCGTCGTCAAGGCCGGCGGCTACCCGCCGGCAGGTCCCTCCGATCCGCGCCTTTCGCGGCCGGGCACGATCGATCTCGACGATGAGGACTACCGTCCGCACTAGAAAGCACGCTATGGGCGCCAAGCTTGTGGGCCCGGCGCAAAGATGGTAGCGAGACCGCCAATTGCTCAAGCCGACCAGACAAGCGCTTTACGAGGACGAAGACCATGGCTGACGACAACCAGACCGCGAGCGCGGCACCGGCCAATGCCGCAAATGCCCCATCGATGAACCTGCTGGGTCAGTATATCCGCGATCTTTCCTTCGAGAATCCCGGCGCGCCCGGCTCGATCATGCTTGGTGGCGGCAATCCCAATTTCAACGTGGCGATCTCGGTCGCGGTCAAGAAGCAGCAGGACGATGTCTACGCGGTCGAACTGAACCTCAATGCCAAGGCTAACCGGGCCGAGCAGGTCCTGTTCAATGTCGAGCTCGTCTATGGCGGCGTGTTCCGGGTCAAGAACGTGGCCGAAAATCAGCTCTCGACGCTACTGATGGTCGAATGCCCGCGCCTCATCTTCCCGTTTGCCCGTCAGGTACTGGCGAACGTCACCCAGCAGGGTGGTTTCCCGCCGCTGATGATGGAGCCGGTCGATTTCTTCGCCATTTACCGGCAGAATCTGGCCAAGCTCGCCGCGCAGAAAGAGGCGCAAGGCGCGCCGGCCGCCGCCAATGCCGAGACCCAGTCGGACGAGACCCCGAGCGGCAAGCCCAATTAAGGCTTTATCACGCTAGATATCAGGATGCCGCGGCGATCGCGGTATCCTCCTCGCCGGCATCGTAGAGCGCCCATAGCGAATCGGCGATCGTTTCGATGAGCTTGCCATGGGCTGCCAGTTCCTGCTCGCTGAGGCGAGATGGCAGTGGCTGAGGACGGGGCCGTGCCGGTGCAAGCCTCGTCACGGCATCGGCGCCCGACACTCGGGCTTCCGTGATCAGCGCCAGTCCAACCTGGCGGCCACCGATCAGTTCCAGATAGACATCGGCCAGGATTTCGCTGTCGAGCAGCGCTCCGTGCAGCGTGCGGCGCGAATTGTCTATGCCATAATGCCGGCAAAGCGCATCGAGGCTCGCGCGTGCTCCCGGATTGACCTCGCGCGCCAGCGATACCGTATCGATAACCTCATTGACGAGGGCTGGACGGCCGGCCCGCTCCAGCTCGGCATTGAGAAAGCCGATATCGAAAGCGGCATTATGGATGATGAGCTTGGCATCATCGATAAAGGCGAGGAAGTCGTCGGTAACCGCCGAAAAAAGGGGTTTGTCGGCGAGGAACTCGTTGGTCAGCCCGTGAACGCGATAGGCTTCCTCGGGCATGTCCCGCTCGGGATTGAGATAGACATGGAATGTCTTGCCCGACGGGATGTGGTTGATCAGTTCCACGCACCCGATCTCGACCAGCCGGTCGCCCGTCGCGGGCGAGAGGCCGGTGGTTTCGGTATCAAGAACGATCTCGCGGTTCACGTCTATCCCTGGGCGCGGATTTGGGCGACTACCGCCTCGACCTCGGCGCGCGTCGCATCGATGCTGTGCGAGGTGTCGAAAACAAAGTCGGCACGTTCCCTCTTTTCGGCCTGTGGCATCTGCCGGGCAAGGACAGTCTCGAGCTTTTCCACGGACATCCCCGGCCGCACCAGTGCCCGGCGGCGTTGCTCGGCCGGATCGCAGGCGGTGACGGCCACGGCATCGAAGCCATAATCATAGCCGCTCTCGAACAAAAGGGGAACCTCTACTACGCTGAGAAAGGCGCCGGCCGCTTCGGCCGCATCCATGAACGCCCTGATTCGCTGGCGCACCATGGGGTGGATCAGCGCTTCGAGTTCACCGATGCGCTCCGGGGCAGCCGCCAGCGCAGCGCTGAGCCTGGTTCGGTCGACGACACCATCATGGGTGACACCGGTAAAAAGCTGCTCAACCGCTTCGACCGCAGGCCCGGCATAGAGTTCGTGTACCGCCGCATCGGCCGAAAACACATGCGCGCCGAGATCGGCGAAGGCCTGCAGCACCGTCGATTTGCCGGTCGCTATCGATCCGGTGAGCCCGAGCCGGAACATCGCTCTAGTGCTCCAGCGTCGCTTCGACACGGGCGCGCAAGGCCGGCGAAACCGTCGGCGTCACCCCGAACCAAGCGGCAAAACCCGGCACGGCCTGATGCAGCAGCATGCCGAGGCCATCGACGGTCCTCAAACCCAGCGCCCGCGCATCGGCAAGCAGCGGCGTGACCAGCGGTACATAGACAATGTCGGTCACCAGCGCGGTTTGCGGCAGGCGTTCGAGATCGAGTGCCTCAAAGCGCGTGCCATGCATGCCGATGGAGGTGGTATTGACGAGAAGGCCGGCGCTCGGCGCCAATTCGGCATAAGTCTCGATGAGGCCGGGGACGACCGGTCCGCCGATCTCCTCAGCCAGTTTTTCAGCATTGGCGAGCGTGCGGTTGAGCAGGTGGATGCGTTCGATGCCGCGCGATTTGAGCGCCACCAGCACCGCGCGCGCGGCACCTCCTGCACCAAGGATGATCGCTTCCTTGAGAGTTTCCGACCAACCTGGCGCACCGGCGTCGAGATTACCGAGAAAGCCGAGATAGTCGGTATTGGTGCCGTGAACGGCCCCGTCGGCGACCACCAGCGTATTGACCGCTCCAATCGTTCGCGCCAACGGATCGACGCTGTCACAAAGCGCACGCACGGTCTCCTTGTGCGGTATGGTGACATTGCCGCCCACGAACTCGCCACGGCGCAATCGCTCGAAAAATGCCGGCAGGTCCTCGGGTGCGACATCGATCGGCTCGTAACTGCCATCGATCCCATGCTCGGCAAGCCAGGTGCCATGGATGAGCGGCGAGCGGGAATGGGCGATCGGATGGCCGATCACAAAGGCCTTGCGGGTCAATCGGGTCGTCCCGTCAGGAGGTGTGGCGCGATCTCGCGCAGGGCAGCCAGCAATGGCAGGAGCGGCAGGCCGAGAATGGTGAAATAGTCGCCCCAAACCGTCTCGAAAAGCCGGATGGAAGGTCCCTCGAGGCGATAGCCGCCAACCGTATCGAGCACGGCGCTACCTTCGAGCGCCAGGACCTCGTCGCGCTCGGCTTTGGAGAAATTTCGCATGGTCAGCTCGGCCATCTCGACCGCCGACCACAGGATCTCGCCGTCGCGCACCAGGGCGATGGCCGCATGCAGGCGGTGGGTCTTGCCGCGCAGCCGATCGAGTTGGCTTGCGGCTTCATCCAAGTTCTGCGGCTTGTGGAAAAGTTCGGTGCCCAGCGCCAGCGTCTGGTCGGCACCGATGACGAATTGGCCCGGATGACGGGCCGAAACGGCCTTTGCCTTGGCTCCGGCGAGCAGCAAGGCGATATCGCGTCCGCCCGCCCCGGCCGCTTGCGCCGGCTCTTCGATCTCGCGTTCATCCACAGAGGCAGGAGCGACCTCGAACTCAAGGCCCGCCCCGGCCAACAGGGCTTTGCGCGCGGTACTTTGCGAAGCAAGGATCAGCATGGGCCAAGCTTTTCCACACTGTTGTCCTTAGCTCAACCCCCTGCCTGTGGGCTGGACTCATGCTTTGGGCCGGGCCGGCGAGTTGTTCGACATGGCTAAAAATTCATTAACAGGCTGACCCGTGCCGGGGGCGTGGAAACGTCACTGCGAGCTATGGGGACAACGCCGTCTGGACCGCCCTGGCCAGGGGTTCAGTTACACACAGGCTTGTCGACTCCTGCCACACAGCCGGCAGAGCCGTTAACGCCCGGTTAACCTTGGCTTCACGCTCTCTCCCCGCTTGCAAGGGTGCGGCTATTAACAGCTCGTTAAGGATTACCCTGCGCGGTTCTGTCACCAACAGTCGCGATTGTCGGCGCCCATGAATTGGGGCAAAACACTGCCATGATAAAGAAGATAAAAAGAAAAGAGTCTTTTCTTGTTTGGAAAGGGCTCACATGAGCACCGTGACCAAACCGCTCCTCGAAACCGTCGTGGGCAGACGCCAACCCCGGCCACCGCTCTGGATCATGCGCCAGGCCGGACGCTACCTGCCCGAGTATCGCCAAACGCGCGCCAGCGCCGATGGGTTCCTTGATCTCTGTTATACGCCGCAATTGGCGAGCGAGGTCACCCTGCAGCCATTAAGGCGTTTCGATCTCGATGCGGCGATTCTCTTTTCCGACATTCTCGTCATCCCCGATGCTCTGGGCCAGACGGTGTCCTTCTCGCCCGGAGAAGGTCCATTACTCGATCCGGTAAGCGCGAAAACCATTGGCGCCTTGAAGCCGGAACGTGTGCTCGATCATCTCGCCCCTGTGCTCGAGACGCTTTCACGCGTGAAGGGTGCACTTGCCCCGGACAAGACCATGATCGGCTTTTGCGGGGCGCCGTGGACGGTTGCGACCTATATGATCGGCGGGCGCGGCTCGACCGACCAGGCCGCCGCCCGGATGTTCGCCCTCAGCGAGCCGCAGGCCTTTGCGTCGCTCATCGATATTCTGGTTGAAGCGAGCATCGACTATCTCGTTGCTCAATTCCAGGCTGGCGCCGATGTCGTGCAGATATTCGAGAGCTGGGCGCTCAATCTCGACGAGCCGGCCTTTCGCTCGCAGGTCATTGAGCCGAACCGGCGAATCGTGGAAGGGGTGCGAGCGCGCATACCTGATGCGCCGATTATAGGCTTTCCGCGCGGCGCAGCCGGATTGATCGCCGACTATGCGGCCCAGACCGGCGTCAACACCGTCGGCCTCGACTATGCCACGCCTGCCGGGTTTGCCGACAAGGCCTTGCCCTCGTCTCTCACTGTCCAGGGCAATCTCGATCCGCTGCGGGTCGTTGCCGGCGGCGCGCAGATGGAAGAGCGCGCCCGCCACATAATTTCGGCCTTTGCCGGCCGTCCGCATATCTTCAATCTCGGGCACGGCATCGTGCCGCAAACGCCGATCGCCCATGTGGAGCGGCTGATCGACATTGTCAGGAACGGCTAGGAACGACGCGATGGAATGGGTCAAGGCGCTGCATGTGATTTCGGTAATCGCCTGGATGGCGGGGCTGCTCTATCTGCCGCGGCTCTTCGTCTATCACGCCGATGCTGAAATCGGGTCGAAGCAGTCCGAGACCTTCAAGGTCATGGAAAGGCGCCTGCTGAGGGCCATCACCACGCCCGCCATGATCGCGACCTGGGTGTTTGGCCTGTGGATGGTGCTTGGCTTCAACGTCGTTAACTGGAGCCAGGGCTGGCCATGGTTGAAGGCTGCGTTGGTGATTGTGCTTTCAGCCTATCACGGCCTGCTGGTGCGCCACTGGAAGGCGTTTGCAGAGGACCGCAACGACAAGGCGTCGAAATATTTCCGCATGATCAACGAAGTGCCAACGCTCTTGATGATCGGCATCGTCATCGCAGTGATCGCGCGGCCGTTCTGATCGGGGCCCGCTTGTTAAAGCGTCCTGGTTTTGCGCTTTCCGGCATAAGCGTGCCGCCCTGTTTCACGTGAATCGCGGTTGTTTCAGGTTTGGTCCTTGAAACGAGGAAACGAAGCGGCTATGTGAAGACAAGCATCCACGAGCCTTGTTCGGCACCTCAAGCCGGCCGCCTGAGCGATGCGCCTCCCCTCCTTCCCGCCTTTTTCAAAGATTTCCCTAAAGGGTCATCCACCACATGCAGAATCTGAAGCTCAGCGAGCTCAAGGCCAAGTCGCCGGCAGAACTATTGGTGTTCGCCGAACAGCACGAGGTCGAGAACGCCTCGACCATGCGCAAACAGGAATTGATGTTTGCCATACTAAAGGAATTGGCCGCCAAGGATGTGGACATTACCGGCGAAGGGGTGGTCGAAGTTCTTCCCGATGGTTTCGGGTTCCTGCGGTCCCCGGACGCCAATTATCTGCCCGGCCCCGACGACATCTATGTCAGTCCCTCGCAGATTCGACGCTTTGGCCTTCGCACCGGCGATACGGTGGAAGGTCAGATCCGCTCCCCCAAGGACGGCGAGCGCTATTTCGCGCTCCTCAAGGTCAATACGATCAATTTCGAAGACCCCGACAACGTCCGCCACAAGATCAATTTCGACAACCTCACCCCGCTCTATCCTGAAGAGCGGCTGCGCATGGAACTGCCCGATCCAACCCTCAAGGATCGTTCGGCCCGTATCCTCGATCTCGTTGCTCCGCTCGGCAAAGGCCAGCGTGCGCTGATCGTCGCGCCGCCGCGTACCGGTAAGACCGTTCTACTCCAGAACATCGCCCAGTCGATCGCCACCAACCATCCGGAATGCTATCTGATCGTCCTTCTCATCGACGAACGTCCCGAGGAAGTCACCGACATGCAGCGTTCGGTGAAGGGCGAAGTCATTTCCTCGACATTCGATGAGCCGGCCTCGCGCCACGTCCAGGTCGCCGAAATGGTCATCGAGAAGGCCAAGCGCCTGGTCGAGCACAAGCGCGACGTCGTCATTCTCCTCGATTCCATCACGCGTCTCGGGCGCGCTTACAACACCGTGGTGCCCAGTTCCGGCAAGGTGCTGACTGGTGGTGTCGACGCCAATGCGCTTCAGCGCCCCAAGCGCTTCTTCGGCGCAGCGCGCAATATCGAGGATGGCGGTTCTCTCACCATCATCTCGACGGCGCTGATCGATACCGGAAGCCGCATGGACGAAGTCATCTTCGAAGAGTTCAAGGGCACCGGTAATTCGGAAATCGTGCTCGACCGCAAGGTTGCCGACAAGCGCGTCTTCCCGGCCCTCGACATCACCAAGTCGGGTACTCGCAAGGAAGAACTGCTGGTCGAGCCCGATATCCTCAAGAAGATGTATGTCCTGCGCCGTATCCTCAATCCCATGGGGACGATCGATGCCATGGAGTTCCTGATGGACAAGATCCGGCAGACCAAGACCAATGCCGATTTCTTCGAATCGATGAACACCTAAGGCCGATCCACCGGACCATTGCTGGTCCGGACGACGATCCGGGAGCGTTGATGCGCCAAAGCGATACAATCGTTGCGCTCTCATCCGGAACGCTGCCCTCAGGAGTCGCCGTTATCCGTCTCTCCGGGCCGCTGGTTCGCGACCTTCTGCACAAACATGTCGGCGGCGTACCGGAACCACGCCGCCTGACACTGATGCGCATCGGGACCCAGACTGAGCTCGATAGCGGCTTGGTCGTCTACTTCCCGGCGCCGAGGAGTTTTACCGGCGAGGATTGCGCTGAGCTGCAGGTCCATGGCTCGCCGGCCGGGGTGCGGGCGATCCTGCGTACGCTTACGGCAGAGGCGGGCGTTCGGCTGGCCGAAGCCGGTGAATTCACCCGCCGCGCTTTCGAGAACGGCAAACTCGATCTGACCGCGATTGAGGGCCTTGGCGATCTGCTCGAAGCCGAGACCGAGAATCAGCGCCGGCAAGCCCTTGCCCGCTATGAAGGCGGTCTTACCGACAAGATCGGTCGCTGGCGCGAAACGCTGCTCGACCTTCGCGCAGAGATCGAGGCGCGGCTTGATTTCTCCGATGAAGGCGACGTCGCCGATAGTCTGCCGGCTCAGTTCGCCGACGATCTTGCCGTGCTCGAATCCGATCTAACCGAGGCCCTCCACAGCGTCGAGCGCGGCCGGGTCGTGCGCGAGGGCGTGCGCATAGCCCTTGCCGGCCCTCCAAATGCCGGCAAATCGAGCCTGCTCAACGCTCTGGCGCGTTCGGATATCGCCATCGTTACGGAAGAAGCCGGTACGACGCGTGATGTGCGCGAGGTCCCCATCGACCTTGATGGTCAACTCGTCATCCTCGTCGATCTCGCCGGCCTGCGCGAAACCGAGAGCAAGGCCGAGGCCGAAGGTATCCGACGCGCCAAGGCGGAGATCGCGCGCGCCGACCTGGTGCTCTGGCTGGTGGCGCCGGACATCCCAGACATGCCATTGCCAGAGGGGATAATTTCCCCGGTCTGGCGTGTCGGCACCAAGGCCGATGTGTCTCCCCCGATTGTAGACGTCGACCTCACCGTCTCGACCCGCGACGCTTGTGGCCTATCCTCGCTCACCGAGAAGCTGGCGGAGTTTGCGCGCGATCTCACCGGGCAAGGTGAGCCGGCGCTGCTCAGCCGTGAACGCGACCGGGCGGCTATCGCCTCTGCGCTCGATGCCATATCCGCAACCACGACATTGCTCGAGTCTCCGGAACTGGCTGCCGAATCCTTGCGCTCCGCCTCCCAGGCTCTCGAGCGCCTCGTCGGACGGCTCGACCCGGAGCGCGTGCTGGATCGACTGTTTGCCAGCTTCTGCATAGGAAAATGATTCACGTGAAACGCCGGCGCCGTCGGCCCCACGTTGATTCACGTGAAACATTGGCCTAAAAGCCGTGCTTTCCAAAGGGCCGAGCGAAATGGGCGATTATGCCGTCATTGTGGTGGGGGGTGGACATGCGGGCTGCGAAGCTGCCGCAGCGTCCGCGCGCCTTGGCGTGCCCACGGCTCTAGTGACGCACAAGGTCGCAACCATCGGCGAAATGAGCTGCAATCCGGCCATTGGCGGCCTCGGCAAGGGTCATCTGGTGCGCGAGATTGACGCGCTCGATGGGCTTATGGGTCGCGTTGCCGATGCCGCCGGCATCCAGTTCCGGGTCCTCAACCGGCGCAAGGGTCCTGCCGTTCGCGGTCCTCGCGCCCAGGCGGACCGCAAGCTTTATCGACAGGCAATGCAGCAGGCGATTGCCGACCAGCCCAATCTCGATGTGATCGAGGGCGAGGTCGACGATCTGGTCGTCACTGGCGATCGCATCAGCGGCGTAGTGCTGCTAGACGGACGCCGTATCGGCGCAACGGCCGTGGTTCTGACGACGGGCACATTTCTGCGCGGATTGATCCATCGCGGTGAGGAGACAATACCGGCCGGCCGCATCGGCGAAAGGCCGGTGCTTGGACTTTCCGAACGCCTGGAAAATCTTGGCTTGCGGCTGGGGCGGCTAAAGACCGGCACGCCGGCGCGACTGGACGCAAGCAGCATCGACTTTTCGGATCTAGATGAGCAAAAGGGCGATGAGCCGCCCGAGCCGTTCTCGACCCTCACCGACGCTATCACCACGCCGCAGGTCAGCTGCTTCGTCACGCGCACCACCAGCGATACGCACCGTATCATATCCGAGAACCTGCATCGCTCGGCCATGTATTCGGGCCGCATTCAAAGCCGTGGGCCGCGCTATTGCCCGTCGATCGAGGACAAGATCGTGCGCTTCGCCGACCGCGACAGCCACCAGATCTTCCTCGAGCCGGAAGGTCTTGACGATCCGACGATCTATCCCAATGGGCTTTCGACCTCGCTGCCCGCGGACGTGCAGGAGGCGTTCCTCAAATCCATGCCGGGCCTGGAAAATGTCCGCATTGTGCGTCCCGGCTACGCGATCGAATATGATTATGTCGATCCGCGCGAGTTGCATGCAACGCTGCAGATGAAGCGTCTACCCGGTCTCTACCTTGCCGGGCAGATCAATGGCACCACCGGCTATGAGGAAGCCGCGGCCCAGGGCCTGCTCGCCGGCGCCAATGCCGCCCTCGCCAGCAAGAGCGAAGCGCTGATGGTGCTCTCTCGCACGCAAAGCTATCTCGGTGTCATGATTAATGATCTCACCACCCGCGGCGTCACCGAGCCCTATCGGATGTTCACTTCGCGCGCCGAGTTCCGCCTTCACCTGCGCGCCGACAATGCCGATCAGCGGCTGACGCCGCTCGGTATCGATATTGGCCTGGTGGGCGCGCAACGGGCGCAGCGGTACCGGCAAAAGGCCGAGCGGCTGGAGTCTGGCCGTTCATTGCTGACAAGCCTCACCGTAACGCCGAGTACTGCACGCAAATCCGGCATTGCGGTGAACGCCGACGGCAAGGAGCGGTCGGCCTTCGACCTGCTTTCCTACCCCGAAGTGACCGGCGAGCAGGTCGTAGCGCTCTGGCCGCAGATCGGGGAAATCGATCGGGCAACGCTCGAACAGCTGACCGTCGATGCCCAATATGCCGTTTATCTCAGCCGCCAATGGGCTGACGTCGAAGCCGTCAAGCGCGACGAGCAGCGCGAAATTCCCGATTGGATCGTCTACGAGGACATTGCCGGCCTCTCCATCGAGATGCGCCAGAAGCTCGAAGCGGCGCGCCCGGCCACGATTGCCCAGGCACAGGCGGTCGATGGGATGACGCCGGCGGCTATCACGCTGCTGCTTTCGGTGATTCGCCGCGGCAGCCTGCGAAAGGCGGGCTGATGCCCGACGCTGCGCAGCTTGCTGCGATCAGTCCCTATGCTCAATATTTCAGTCGTTCGCTGGTAGAAGTCGCCTCCGATCTGGAATCCTATGCTCAGCGCCTGGCTGAATGGCAGCGGGTGCAGAATCTTGTTTCACGTGAAACGCTAGGCGCACTATGGACGCGGCATTTCGCCGACAGTCTTCAGCTCCTGACACGCCTCGATGCAGGCGATCGTCATATACTCGATGTCGGCAGCGGTGGCGGATTTCCAGCGCTGCCACTCGCGATCGCCAGTAAAGGCCTGGACCGACGCTTCACGCTCATCGAGCCGACCAGCCGCAAGGTGAGTTTCCTGCGCGCGATTGCTCGCTCCTGCGGCCTTTCCGTCGCGGTTGAAGGGCGGCGAATCGAACAGATTGATTCACGTGAAACAGGGCAGGTAGACGTCATAACCGCGCGCGCACTCGCCAGTTTGTCGCAACTCTGCAGCATGTCGGAGCCATTCTTTGGCCCACAAACGCGCGCTATCTTCCATAAAGGTCGCGAACATGTTGAAGAGTTGCGAGAAGCAGGTGCGCATTGGCAATTTGACGTGCTATTAACCAAGAGCGACACCGACGATAGTGGCGTACTCGTCGAGCTCAGGAATCTGCGCTCGAAAACAAGTGTTTAGCGGCAAATCTCTGGAGGCCGCCTTGGCTCCGCGCATTCTCACTCTCGCCAATCAGAAGGGTGGTGTGGGCAAAACCACAACCGCCATAAACCTCGCTACTGCCTTGGCAGCCATTGGCGAGCGCGTGTTGATCATCGATCTCGATCCTCAGGGCAACGCCTCGACCGGGCTTGGTATCTCGCGCTCGTCGCGCCAGATTTCCGCTTATGATTTGCTGGTCGGCGAGGCGACGGTGGCTGAAGCGGCGGTGATGACCAGCGTGCCCAACGTTGCTATCGTGCCTTCGACGATGGATCTGCTTGGCGTCGAACTGACGATTGCCGGCCATGCCGATCGCGCCTTCCGCCTGCGTGATTCGTTCAAGCGCATTAATGATCTCACCATCGAAGATCAACCGATCACCTATATTCTCATTGATTGTCCGCCATCGCTGAACCTGCTTACGGTCAATTCGCTGGTGGCGGCGGATGCGGTGCTGGTGCCGCTGCAATGCGAGTTCTTTGCGCTCGAAGGTCTCAGCCAATTGCTTCAGACCATCGAACAGATACGCTCGACGCTCAATCCGCGCCTTTCCATACAGGGCGTGGTGATGACCATGTTCGACAAGCGCAACAATCTTTCCGAGCAGGTGCTGCAGGATGTGCGTCAGGAAATGGGGGCGCTTGTCTATGACACGGTGATCCCGCGCAATGTGCGGCTTTCGGAAGCGCCGAGCTACGGCAAGCCGGCGCTTCTCTACGATTTAAAATGTGCCGGCAGTCAGGCCTATCTGCGCCTGGCGACCGAAGTGATTCGCCGGGAACGGCAGTTGCATGCGGCATGAGGACAAACAGATGACCGACAGACCTTCCCGCCTTGGCCGGGGCCTTGCAGCCCTCATCGGAGACATGGCAACGCTCGAAGGGGGCCGAGTCGTCGAGAGCGGGAGCGGCGTTCGGCGCCTGCCCGTCGAATTCCTCATGGCCAACCGCGCCAATCCGCGTCGGATGTTCGATGGCGATGCGCTGGAAGAACTAACGAACTCGATCCGCGAGAAGGGCGTGATGCAGCCGCTTCTGGTGCGTCCGTCGAGCGATCCCAATATCTTCGAGATCATCGCCGGTGAGCGCCGCTGGCGTGCAGCCCAACGCGCCGGCCTGCACGAAGTGCCGGTTATCGTGCGCGAAGTCGATGACAAGGAAGCGCTCGAACTCGCGATCATCGAAAATGTTCAGCGCGCCGATCTCAACCCACTGGAAGAGGCGATGGGGTATGAACAGCTCATCGAGCAGTTCGAGTACACCCAGCAGGACCTGGCCCAGGTCATCGGCAAGAGCCGCTCGCACGTCGCCAATACGCTGCGCCTGCTCAAGCTCCCCGACGAGGTCCGCGGCATGGTGGCTGGCGGAGAGCTGACCGCCGGGCATGCCCGCACGCTAATCACTGCTGCCGACCCCGCGGCACTTGCGCATGAGATCGTCAATCAGGGCCTCTCGGTGCGTGAGGCCGAGGCGTTGAGCCAGAAGCGCGAACCAGCCGCGCGCAGGGCAGCGGGCAGCACCGAAAAAGACGCCGACACCGTTGCGCTGGAGCGTCAACTCTCAGATGCGCTCGGCCTTTCGGTGCAGCTGCGTCACGGCGACAATGGCGGCAAGATCGAGATTCGCTACCGCACCCTGGAGCAGCTGGATTCGCTCTGCTTCAGGCTCGCCGGCATTTCCAACTAGCAAACGCATCACAGCGTTTCACGTGAAACGCCGCTAATGCGTTGCGGCCATCATGCAGAGCGCCAACAGGGTTCGGCGCAGCACAGTCTCGCTCAGGGCTGGCCGGCGGCGGCTTTCCAGCGTGGCATTTTGAATGCGTTCGGATGCCGCAGCGAGGGCGTTGTCGCTCCACAGGCGTAGCTGCTGCTCGAGCGCCGACATCCGCGAAAAATGCGGTTTGGGCCGCGTGCCGAAGAGGACGTCGCGTGGCGACTTTCCCATGTCGACCTGCGCCCGCCAGCGCCGCAACGTGGTGAAATGGATCATTGCCAGGGCGAGCAGACGTTGTGGATCAACCGCAGTGCCGAGCGCCCGATTGAGCGCCGTTTCAAGCCGTTCAGCATGGCCTGTGCCCGTGGCGTCGAGCACGGCGTCGACGGCCAACGCGGCATTGTCGGAACAAAGCTGCAGCACGTCCTCACGTGTGAGGGTGCCGGTCTCCGCCGCATAGAGACTCAGTTTCTCCAATTCGCGCCGAGTGACCTCGCGATCATTGCCGAGGGTATCGCGCAGGGTGGCTATCACATCTGCGTCGGCCTGGATGCGCGCTTCTGAAAAGGTTTCGCGGATCAGCGCCGCCAGCGTTTCATCCGTGTCGGCATAGCAGGGCAGGGCGCGGCCGAGCTTCGCGGCTTCGATAAGGGATCGCAGGGCGTCGCGTGGCGCAAGATTGCCTGCTTCCAGAACAATGATGGCGCCGCCCGGGTCCTCGCAGAGTTCGGTCAGCGTCATAACCAGCGATTTGCCGGCGCCGCGCACCCTGATAATCCGTCGGCCGCCGAACAGCGACACGGTCTTGGCTTCCACCGCAAGCAGTGACGGGTCGGCGTCGACTTCGTTGGCCTCGAGCGTGACGAGGCTCGCCGATTGCGGATCGTCCCCACTATAGTGGCGGATCAGTCGCTGTGCGGTCTCGCGCACCAGGCCGGTGTCGGGCCCATAAACGAGGAAAATACCTTCCTCCAGGTCCGGCCGCTTGAGGTAGCGGGCGACCTCATGGGCTTTGAGCGCGGTCATTTTCTAGCGCGCGTAGCTGGCGAGCAGTGCCAGCCGCAGCGATTCGGCCACGGCGCGGGCGGCGCGCTCCTCGGCCTCGTCACGCGCCTCCTGGGCCGAAAGCGCCTGCGCGTTGGTGGTATATTCCGCCGTTGCCGTGCGGGTGATGGTCACCGGCGCGGTTGCGCTGCCATCGCGCGGGGAAACCGTCATGCGGGCGGTGATGGTCAGGCTGCGCATGGTGTTGGGATTTGCCGGGCGCGTCTCCGAAAGCGCTTCGGTGGCTCCCGAGATTGCGGCGGAAACGCTCACCAGCGGCACGCTGGGTGCACTCGATTCGCCAAGACGCAGCGCCAGTTCCTGATAGATGAGCTGTTCGGTTCGGCTGTTGGGCTCGCCATAAGCAACGTCGAGCGCGCCCTCCTCGACGAACCCGCCATGCACGGGCGCCATGGTGCAACCCGCAAGCGCTGCGCCGCTCATAACGGCAAGCGCCAGAATTGTGCTTCTCAACAGCGGCTTAAACCACGACATTTACGATCCTGTCCGGGACGACGACGATCTTCTTGGGTGCCTTGCCATCCAGCATGCGGGCAACCGGCTCCAGTGACAAGACCAGTTCTTCGATGACCTTTTGGGCGGTCCCCTTGGCAACCGTCACTTCGGCGCGCCGCTTGCCGTTGACCTGCACCGGCAGGGTCACCGTATCGTCGACGAGCAGCGCCGGGTCCACCTGCGGCCACGGCGCATCGCACACGAACCCCTCCTTGCCCAGCGCCTGCCAGCAGGTTTCGGCCAGATGCGGCATCATCGGCGCGATCAGCTGCACCAGCCGCTCCGTGCCTTCGCGCAGGGCGCCGAGCCGAGCCTGCGGCGCCGGGGAGACCAACCCGACATAGCGCGCAAGCGCGTTCGCCAACTCATAGATCTGAGCCACGGCACGGTTGAAGCGCAAACCTTCGATGTCGTCGCCGACCTGTTTTACGGCGCGATGCACGATCTTGCGCAGAGCGAGAGCATCCTCGTCGTCACCGCCGGTCTCAACGGCAGCGAACTGCGCACCGATAGCCACGGACTCGCACACCAAGCGCCAGATTCGCTGCTGGAACCGGCTGGCCCCTTCGACACCCGCCTCCGTCCACTGCACGTCGCGCTCGGGCGGTGAATCCGAGAGCATGAACCAGCGCGCGGTATCGGCGCCATAGGTGGTGACGATCTCGTCGGGATCGACCACGTTCTTCTTGGATTTGCTCATCTTTTCGACCGAGCCGATGGTCAGTGGCTCGCCGGTCGCGGCGTGGCGTGCACTGCGCTCCTCGCCCGAACTTTCGATGATCACCTCGCTCGGCGCCACCCACTCGCCCTTGCCATTCTTGTAGGTTTCGTGGGTCACCATGCCCTGGGTGAAAAGGCCCTTGAACGGCTCTTCGACACCGACATGGCCGGTCGCCTTCATCGCCCGGGTGAAGAAGCGCGAATACAAGAGGTGTAGAATGGCGTGCTCGATGCCACCGATATACTGGTCGACCGGCATCCAGGCATTGGCTTGCTCGGGTACGGTCGGCGTATCCGCATGCGGTGCGGTGAATCGCACGAAATACCAGGAAGAATCGACAAAGGTATCCATGGTGTCCGTCTCGCGCTGGGCAGGACCGCCGCATTGCGGGCACTCGACATGCTTCCAGGTCGGATGATGATCGAGCGCGTTGCCAGGCTTGTCGAAGCTGGCGTCGGTCGGCAGCACCACCGGCAGGTCCTTCTTGGGCACCGGCACGGTGCCGCAGGCCCCGCAATGAATGACGGGGATCGGACAGCCCCAGAAGCGCTGGCGCGAGATGCCCCAATCGCGCAGGCGGTAGTTGACCTCGACCTTGCCCTGCGGCTTGCCGTCGACGCGCAGCGAAGCGAAATGGTCGGCAATGACGCGTTTGGCGTCGTCGATGGAAAGGCCGTCGAGGAACGCCGAGTTGAAGATGGTGCCCGCGTCCGTATAGGCTTCGTGGCCGATATCGAAGGCAGCCGGATCGGCGCCGGGCGGCAGCACCACGGGGATCACCGGCAGGCTGTATTTGCGGGCGAAATCCAGGTCGCGCTGGTCATGGGCCGGGCAGCCGAAGATGGCGCCGGTGCCATAGTCCATGAGGACGAAATTGGCGACATAGACCGGGAGCGTCGCACCGGGCTTGACCGGATGTTCTACCGTCAGGCCAGTGAAGAAACCGCGTTTTTCGGCCTTTTCCAACGCCTCGGTCGAGGTGCCGTGCCGGTGGCACTCGGCAACGAATTCGGCGAGCGCCGGGTCGGTCTCTGCCAGTTTCGTCGTCAATTTGTGGTCGGGCGAGAGCGCGATGAAAGAGGCGCCGAAGATCGTGTCGGGCCTCGTGGTGAAGACCTCGATACTCTTGTCCTCGACCTTGTCATTCTCGAGGAGGGCGAACAGCAGGCGCAAGCCTTCGGACTTGCCGATCCAGTTGCGCTGCATGGTGCGCACCTTTTCGGGCCAGTCGGGCAGGTCGTCGAGCGCGCTCAGCAGCTCCTCGGCATAATCCGAAATCTTGAAGAACCACTGGGTCAGTTCGCGCTGCTCGACCACTGCGCCCGAGCGCCAGCCGCGCCCGTCGATCACCTGCTCGTTGGCAAGCACCGTCATGTCCACCGGGTCCCAATTGACCTTGGACTGCTTGCGGGTGACGAGCCCGGCTTCCAGCATGTCGAGGAACATCGCCTGCTGGTGCTTGTAGTAGTCCGGCTCGCAGGTGGCGACTTCACGTGTCCAGTCGAGCGAGAGGCCCATGGATTTGAGCTGGGCCTTCATTGCCTCGATGTTCTGGCGTGTCCAGGTGCCGGGATTGAGCTTGCGCTCGATAGCGGCGTTCTCAGCAGGCAGGCCGAAGGCGTCCCAGCCCATCGGATGCAACACATTCTTGCCCTTGGCGCGATGATAACGCGCAACGACATCGCCCATGGCGTAATTGCGCACATGGCCCATATGGATGCGCCCCGAGGGATAGGGGAACATTTCGAGGACATAGTAGCGCTCGCGCGGGTCGTCGTTCCTGACGACGAAGGCCTGGTTCTCGTCCCACGCCTTTTGCCAGCGGGGTTCCATTTCGCGCGGATTGTAGCGTTCGACGCTCACGTCTCGTCCTCGAAAGTCTTGCGGAAGGCGCCAAGTGGCCGCCATTCCTTGCGTTCTGTGGGGAATTTGGCTAGGCGACCATCATCAGAAAACGGTTAATTGGTCAACAGCAACGGGGCGAAAGCGTGGTCGAGACAGGCATCAACGCCGCCGAACGCCTGGACGCGATCGGCAAGATGATCGCGAAGGCGCAGAAGTGCTTCGGCCCGCCGCCTGAAGAGGTCAAGCTCGTCGCGGTTTCCAAGACGTTTCCGGCCGAGGCGGTAAGGCCGTTTCTCAAAGCGGGGCAACGGGTTTTCGGCGAGAACCGGGTACAGGAGGCCAGGGAGAAGTGGCCGGCCTTGCGCGAGGCGTTCGAGGGTATCGAACTGCATCTTATCGGGCCGCTGCAGACCAACAAGGCACGCGACGCCGTTGCCCTTTTCGACGTCATCGAGACGCTCGACCGCGACAAGCTCGCGGGAGTGCTGCGGACCGAGATGGACCGTGCGGGACGCGAGCTCCCCTGTTTCGTACAGGTCAATATCGGTGGCGAGCCGCAGAAGGCCGGCATCGCGCCACACGAGGCCGTGGCGTTCGTCGATCGCTGCCGCAACGTGCACAGGCTTAATATTGCCGGGCTGATGTGCATCCCGCCCGATGGAGAGCCGCCGGGACCATATTTCGCCCATCTCGCCACGCTGGCGCGCGAGGCCGGGGTGGAAAAGCTCTCCATGGGCATGAGCGGCGATTTCGAGACGGCGATCGCCATGGGCGCGACGCATGTACGCATCGGCTCGGCGCTGTTCGGGGCGCGGCCGGCGGCAGGTTGAGCGTGCTCATCTGGTGTTCATCAACGCGCTGGTAATACTGAAATCGGTGCAACTTTCGCTGCCGGTCGCCCGTTGCTTTGGAACGATAACGGCGATGTGATTCGCTCGTCCCATCGCAGTCGGGTTGCTCTGTGCTTAAGTTTGGCGGACCAGAATTGTCGGGAGAAAACAATGAACAAGCGACGTATTCTGCTGGTGGATGACGATGCGGACCTGCGCCAGACGCTGACCGAACAATTCAACCATTATCGCGAATTCGAGATCAGCGAGGCGGCGACGGCCAACGATGCGCTCAAGGCCGTGCGCGAGAAGAACTTCGACCTCATGATTCTTGATGTTGGCCTGCCCGACATGGATGGGCGCGAGGCCGTCAAGATCCTGCGCAAGGAAGATTTCAAGAGCCCGATCCTGATGCTGACCGGCCACGATACAGAGGCCGACGAGATCCTCGGGCTCGAATCGGGCGCCAATGACTATCTTACCAAACCGTTCCGCTTCCCGGTGCTGCTGGCCCGCGTGCGCGCGGCGCTGCGACAGCATGATCAGAGCGAGGACGTGGTCTTCACCATCGGGCCCTATAATTTCCAGCCCGCGGCCAAGCTCCTCGAGAGCAATGACGGCGCCAAGGTGCGCCTGACCGACAAGGAAACCTCGATACTCAAATATCTCTATCGCCAGGGTCCCAAGACCATCACCCGCGATGTGCTGCTCAAGGAGGTCTGGGGGTACAACAATCGCGTCACCACCCACACACTTGAGACGCACATCTACCGCCTGCGCCAGAAGATCGAGCGTGATCCTTCAAATGCCCGGCTGCTGGTGACCGAAGAAGGTGGATATCGATTGGTTCCCTGAAATGGCGTGCAGCTCATCCATTGAGCAGCGTTAACCTTTTGCCCTATATGATAGGCCCGGAGCGGGTGAGGGTAAGCAGTGTGCCCGGCGCTCCGATCGTGGGGCAGGATGCGTTTAGAGGAAGCAGCCGCGGTCCTTTCGCAGGCTGAATTTTTCGACATCTGCGATGAAGAGCAGAAGCGTTTGCTGGCCTTCGCCAGCGAGCGGCGCCGTTTTGCGCCCGACGAAGTCGTCTGTGCGGGCGATGTGGTGCCAGAGGGCGCGCATGTGCTGATCTCGGGTACGCTCAAGGCCAAGCCCGAGGGCGAGATTGCCGGCAAACCCTATACGATCACCCAACCGGGCAGCGTCGTCTCCGCCATGGCGCTGATCCTTGCCAAGCCGCGGCTGATCACGGTCACCTCCGTGGTCGAGTCGGACATGCTGTTCGTCCCGCGCGCCGCCTTTCGCAAGCTGATGCAGCATTCGCCAGAGCTGGCCGAGCGGGCGGCCGCTCACATCCAGAACGATCTCGGGCGATATCTGGGTGCCTTGCAGCCGGTCGGCCGCAAGATGCGCGGCAGCAATTCCTAAACGGCGTTGAAGCGCACGATCACCGGCACATGGTCGGAGGGCTTGTCGCTCCAGCCGCGGGCCGGCTTGATGATCTCGGCCGCATGCGAATGCTCGGCGACGTCGGCGGTCGACCAGATATGGTCGAGCCGGCGCCCACGATTGGAGGCTTCCCAGTCCTTGGCGCGATAGCTCCACCACGAATAGAGCTTCTCCTCGATCGGAACATGCTTGCGCACCAGGTCGGTCCAGCCATGACCGCCCGAAAGGATCGCCTTGAGCGCGTCCGTTTCCACGGGGGTGTGACTGACGACCTTGAGCAGTTGCTTGTGGCTCCAGACATCGGTCTCATAGGGCGCGACATTGAAGTCGCCGGCGATGAGATGGCCGCGTGCGAACACGGGCTCGGTGAACCAGACCTTGAGCTCTTCGAGGAAATCCAGCTTGTGCCTGAACTTGCGGTTCACCACCGGATCGGGTTCGTCGCCACCCGAGGGAATATAGAAATTGTGGAAGGTGACCGGCCCGCGGCCGAAATCGAGCAGGGCCGAGACATGCCGGCAATGGTCGATACCGCAAAAAGCGCGGCTCGAAATCTCGCTCAGCGGGAATTTCGAGATCGTTGCTACGCCGTGATAGCCCTTCTGGCCGTGTACCGCCTGATGCGGGTAGCCGGCCGCACAGAAGGCTTCGCGCGGGAACTGGTCATTGGTGCATTTGATCTCCTGCAGCATCAGCACGTCCGGCTGATGGCGGGCAAGAAAATCGAGCACGAGCGGCAGGCGCAGGCGCACCGAATTGATGTTCCAGGTGGCGACAGAGACGGTCATCGGGGAGAACGAAATGGAAACTCACCCGGCCCTTATGACGCAAGGCGCGGCCAGGTGCAACATCAAGCCTTCGTGTCGTTCCTCTCAGCGCTGAGCAGGATCGACCGGGGTGTAGGTCGCGTCGATATAGAAGAAGGAACGCGGAATTTCGACGTTCTTCTCGACGTCATAGAGCGAGAAAGTGAGTTCGGTGCCGTTCGGCTCGACGAGCCCCCACTGCACCAGATCGAGCGAGTCGGTGCCAAAGGTCAGGGCAACCTGCACCGTGCCGGCAACGGTCTCGTCGACGATGGTGAGGGTCATGTAGCCATCGGCGGTGCTGACACCGACAATATTGGCGTTGAAGAAGTTTATCTGGTCGCCGAGGAACTGGCGCAGCGGGATCGAATCCTGCGGATAGGCGTAATAGGTGCGCTCCTGGCGGTTGAGCACATAGAAACCGCGCCCGACCGAGACGATTTCCTCGCGGCTGGGCGGATTGTAGCGGAACCGCACCTTGTCGGGACGCTCGAGGAAGAACGTGCCTTCGGTGCGCCCCCCATTGCTGTCGACCTGCAGGAAACGGCCGGCCATGGTGCGGATGGCGGTATTATGTTCGCCGATGGCGCGAATGAGCTGCTCTTCCTCGGGCGTCAGCGCGCGCCCTTGCGCCAGACCCGGAGTGGCGAGTGCAAAGAGGGCGGATACTCCAAGGAGCAGCGCGTCGCGACGAATCATGAAGCAAGCCTTTGGCCGTGTTGTCGAAGTGAGCGTAACCTAGAAATCAAATACGGCAACAGCTGGAAGGTTGCGTTCACGTGGCGTTCAGGCGTGCGTGACGGGGCGCTGCTTACTGAGCGCCCGTCCTAGGAGGCCTTGGGCATTTCTGTCAGCATCCGGTCGAGGCGTGCAAAACCCGCCTCCATGCCGTCCGCCATGCCGGAAACGAGTGCCCTTTCGCGCGCCTCGCTCGAAGAATAACGCACCGTCTGGGTCAAACGCGTGCGGCTGGCATCGTCCTCGCTGAAGATCGCCGTCACCAGCGCCTCGCCGTCCGTCCAGTCTTCGTCGAAGAGCTCGCTGCTGACGAGCTTTTCGGGCCGGACCACTTCCTTGAGCTGCCCCGTCAGGCCCATCCTTTCGCCCTGCTGGTTCTCCCAGACATAGCGATAGTGTCCACCTTCCCTGAGGTCGATCTCGCAGCTCACGAACCTCCATCCGTCGGGTCCCGATAGCCATTGCTGGACGAAATGAGGCTTTGTCCAGCAGTCGAAAACCAGGTCGCGCGGGGCATCGAAATCGCGCGAGATCAGTATCTCACGATCGCCGACGGGGTTTACTTCGATCCTCTTCATGGGTCCCTCCCTAGTTGTCGTGTTCGGGTCGCCCTTTGGTGGATTGCAGATCCTCGAGAAGGCTATCGAGACGGCGAAAATTGCCCTCCCAAAGCTTGCGGTACTGCTCCAGCCAGCCCGTTGCTGCCTTCAGCGCCTCGGGTTCGATCCGGCAGGGGCGACGCTGCGCATCGCGCCCGCGCGAAATCAGGCCGGCGCGCTCCAGCATCTTCAAATGTTTGGAGATCGCCGGCTGGCTCATCTCGAAGGGCTCGGCGAGTTCCATCACCGAGGCTTCTCCCTGCATCAGCCGTGCAAGGATCGCCCGGCGTGTTGGGTCGGCCAGGGCGACGAAGGTCGCGTCGAGGCGCTCGGATTCGGTCACCGGATAACTCGCATGTTCTATAACGCACTAGTTATGAACCGCGCAGCACCCGGCGTCAACATCGGTTGAGATCGCCTGCCCCGAGAGCAGCCGCGGCCCGCCGGGCGTGACACCGGCCGCGATGCGGATCATCGCATCCTTGACCGGCCCGGCGCGATCGACCGCCGACAGACCGAAATCGCGCAGCGCGCGCACCGGGGCGACATCATTGGAAAAGAGCCGGTTCATGCCGTCGGTCACTACGGCCATCGTCGTCGTGTCGAACCGGCGCCAGCGCTGGTAGCGCGCGAGCACATCATCTGCGCCATGGTCGAGGCCCAGTCGCATGGCGTCGATCACGGCTTCGGCTAGCGCGGCGACATCCTTGAGGCCGAGATTGAGACCCTGGCCGGCAATCGGATGGATGACATGGGCCGCATCGCCGATCAGCGCCAGACGGGGCGCAACGAAGCTGCGGGCCAGTTGCATTTTGAGCGGAAAGCTCTGCACCCGCTCTTCTATGGCAACGGTCCCCAGCGTCGAGCCCATCACCGCTTCGATAATCGGCGCAAGGTCGGCCTTGTCCATTGCGGTCAGCCGCGCCGCATCCTTGCGCCGCTCTGTCCATACCAGTGAAGACCGCCGGCCGGGGAGCGGCAGGCTGGCAAACGGGCCGGCCGGGCGGAAGTGCTCATAGGCGACGCCTTCATGCTCGAACTCATGCCCGATGGTCGTGACGATCCCCGATTGCGCATAATCGTGGGAGATGACGGTGATCCCCGCCATTGTACGCAGGGTCGACTGCGCTCCATCGGCGGCGATGATGAGCGGCGCAGCGAGGCTGCGACCATCCTTGAGCGAGAGGCGCGCGCGCGAGGCGGTCACCGAAAGACCGGCGATTTCTGCCGGTGCGATCACCTCGATCCTGCCTTCGACAGCCTTCAGCAGGGCACCAGTCATGACCCCGTTTGGTACCATATGCGCGAAGGGCTCCCCCGGAGCGACCTCGCCCTGGAAATTGAGGAACAATGGCCGGGCGATGTCGCCCTCGCCGGAGTCGGTGATCTTCATTGCCAACACCGGCTGGGCCGACGCGGCCATTTCGGGCCACACGCCCAGCGCCTCGAACACCCGCCGTACCCCGGCTGCAATGGCGCTCGCCCGACTGTCCTGGGGAACCGCCATCGGGCGCCGGTCGACAAGGGCAACGCGTATGCCGCCCGCAAATCGGGTCAGTGCAAGGGCCATTGTCAGCCCAACGGGCCCGCCCCCGACAATGATAATGTCATAGCTCGTTTTGCTCTGGTCCATTCGGGCTCTCCTTGCCGGCGAACTTGCTGCGCTAACGGGTCGATGTCCAGCCTGCGAATGCCCGCAGCCCTGCGCTCAATTTGTAGGCAGGCTGCGAGTTGAGGTGATCAATTCGTCACCATTTCACCATGGTCGCGCTGCCGCTAAAAGCTGTCTTCCTGTGCTCAAGAGAAATCATCTCACTAAAACAAGTGTTTACCCGGCTGCCTACCGATCTGGCACGCCATTTGAGTCATGGGCAGCATTGCATGGTGCGTTGCTGAGAAAGGAGCATCCATGAAACTGGTGGTTGCAGTCATCAAACCATCGCGGCTCGAGGATGTGCGTCAGGCCCTCAACTCGCTGGACGTACACGGTATGACCGTGACGGAAGTCAAAGGCTATGGCCGCCAGAAAGGCCATTCCGAAATCTACCGCGGCACTGAATATGCCGTCTATTTCCTGCCCAAGCTCAAGATCGAGATCGCCGTCGAGGACGGTCAGGCCGACGCGGTCAGTGCCGCGATCCGGGAGAGCGCCCAGACCGGGCGTATCGGTGATGGCAAGATCTTCGTCCTCGACCTCCTCGCCGTCACCCGCATCCGCACGGGTGAAAGCGGCGCGGCCGCGCTTTGACGCACCCAATAAGGAGAAAACAATGTCAGGGTTCAAATCACCAATGAAGCTGGTGGGAGGCGCGGTGCTCGCCTCCCTGCTGCTCGCCTTGCCGGCCCTCGGCCAGGATGCAGAAGTGACGAGCGAAGCTGCGGCCGCAGCCCCCGGGTTCAATGAGGAAATGGTCTTCATCCTCAACAGCCTGCTGTTGCTGATCGGCGGCTTCCTCGTCTTCTGGATGGCTGCGGGTTTTGCCATGGTCGAGTCGGGCATGGTGCGCACCAAGAACGTGTCGATGCAGCTTTTGAAGAACATCTCGCTCTTCGGCGTCGCCGTGCTGATGTACTATCTCATCGGCTACAACCTCATGTATCCGCTGGGCGCCTGGACGATCGGCAGCGATGAAACTGGCGGATATCTCGGTGCCTTCTCCATCGCCATTCTCGAGGCGGTGGGCGTGACGGCAGGCGAGGCGGCCGACATTTCCTATGCATCGACCAGTTCCGACTTCTTCTTCCAGGTGATGTTCTGCGCCACGGCTGCCTCGATTGTCTCGGGCACGCTTGCCGAGCGCATCAAGATCTGGCCGTTCCTGCTCTTTACGGTAGTGCTCACCGGTCTCATCTACCCGATCCAGGCGTCGTGGAAATGGGGCGGCGGATTCCTCGACAGCCAGTTCGGCTTCCTCGATTTCGCCGGTTCGACAGTGGTTCACTCGGTTGGCGGCTGGGCCGCGCTTGCCGGCGCCATCCTGCTCGGCGCGCGCAAGGGCAAGTATAATCCTGACGGCACGGTCAACCCGCTGCCGGGATCGAACATGACGCTGGCCACGCTTGGCATGTTCATCCTGTGGCTCGGCTGGTTCGGCTTCAACGGGGCTTCCCAGCTTGCCATGGGTTCGGTGGGTGACGTTTCCGATGTCGGCCGGATCATGGCCAATACCAATTCCGCTGCCGTGGGTGGCGCGCTTGCGGCCCTGATCCTTACCCAGATCATCTACAGGAAGGTTGACTTGACCTTCGTGATCAACGGCGCACTTGCCGGCCTGGTGGCGATCACGGCCGAACCGCTCACCCCGGGGCTGGGCGCCGCCACCCTCATCGGGGCGGTGGGCGGCATCATCGTAGTGCTCACGGTTCCGCTGCTCGACCGCTTCAAGATCGACGACGTGGTCGGCGCCATCCCGGTGCACCTCTTCGCCGGCATCTGGGGCACCATCGCGGTGGTCTTCACCAATCCCGATGCGAGCTTTGTCGGGCAGATCATCTCGATTATCATCGTCGGCGTCTTTGTCTTCGTCGTCTCCTTCGTCGTCTGGTTGATCATCAAGGCAATCATGGGCCTGCGCCCAAGCGAAGAAGACGAGGAACTCGGCCTCGACAAGGCGGAAGTGGGCGTCGAAGCCTATCCCGAATTCCGCTGATCAAATCCCGGCGGTCCGGCTTTGGCCGGGCCGCCCATCCGCTGCTTGCAAGCGGCGTGCAGCCTATGCCCTCTTGGCCCGCTTTCCCACTCGCAAACTGCATGGGCTGCACCCCACTTGCAACCAGGAGCCAAGCACAGGCCACATTCCGCCCGCCCAGCCGGATAGCAGCTGTCACATGGCTGCCACATTACTGCTCACAGACCGCGCATATTGCCTAAAATGTGTGCGGCATCGTGCTGCCTAATGGATCAGCAAAATGACTGTGCTTTGTAAGTCATTGTAAAACATTGCCAAAGATCACCGGCTCCGTGTGGCACGGCATTTGACTCTATTGAGCCATCCAGAACGGCCCAAAGGCCGCAACAAGGGGGCTCCCATGAAACTGGTGGTTGCAATCATCAAGCCTTCACGCCTCGAACCGGTGCGTGAGGCTCTTTCCTCTCTCGACGTCCACGGCATGACCGTTACCGAAGTGAAGGGTTACGGCCGTCAGAAGGGGCATTCCGAAATCTATCGCGGTGCCGAATACACCGTGAACTTCGTTCCCAAGGTCAAAATCGAGGTCGCCGTAGCCTCCGAGAGTGCCGATGCGGTCGTCACCGCCATTCGCGAAGGCGCCAATACCGAGAAGATCGGCGACGGCAAGATCTTCGTCCTCGACCTCGAAGCCGTAACCCGCATCCGCACCGGCGAGACCGGTCCGGAAGCACTCTGACAGTTCTCGATGGAGTCTGATTCATGAACCTGTTGAAATACGCAACACTCCCGGGAGCTGCCGTCGCCGCGTCGTTGCTGACGGCGATTCCGGCCTGGGCTCAGGACGCCGCCGCACAAGCAGCAGAGGCCACCGAGGCCGCCGCCCCGATCATCGACAAGGGCGACACCGCCTGGATGCTCGTTGCCACCATGGTGGTGATCCTGATGACAATTCCGGGTCTGGCATTGTTCTATGGCGGCCTTGTGCGCGCCAAGAATGTGCTATCGATCTTCACCCAGGTCTTTGCCGGCTTTGCCATGCTCGCGCTGCTCTGGGTAGCCTATGGATATTCGCTGGCTTTCGCCGGACCCGGCGAGGGTGGTCTTTCGGCCTTTATCGGCGACTTCTCGAAGCTCTTCCTTGCCGGGGTAACACCGGATTCACGTGCCGCGACATTCTCGGCCGGGTTCGAACTGCCCGAATTGGTGTTCGTGTGTTTCCAGCTCACCTTTGCGGCGATCACCGGCACGCTCATCGTCGGCGCCATTGCCGAACGCATGAAGTTCGGCGCCGTGATGACGTTTCTGGCCATCTGGTTCACCTTCTCCTATTTGCCGATCGCGCACATGGTCTGGGCCGGCCCCGGCCTGCTCTTCGGCATGGGTGCTTATGACTTTGCCGGCGGCACCGTGGTCCACATCAATTCAGGTATTGCCGCACTCGTGGCTGCTATCGTGCTCGGGCCACGCAACGGCTACCTCAAGGAGCCGATCGCGCCGCACAATCTCTCGCTTACCTTCATCGGTGCCTGCCTGCTCTGGGTCGGCTGGTTCGGTTTCAACGCCGGTTCCAACCTGGAAGCCAACGGACTGACTGCGCAGGCCTTCCTCAACACCATCACCGCTCCCGCTGCAGCGGCCCTGGCCTGGGCGATCGGTGAAAAGATCACCCGCGGCCACGCTTCGGCGCTCGGTGCCGTTTCGGGTGCCGTCGCCGGCCTTGTCGCGATTACTCCCGCTGCAGGTTTCTCAGGAACCGTCGGCGCCATCGTGCTTGGTGCCATTGCCGGTCTCGTGTGCTTGTGGGCCGTGGTCTCGCTCAAGCCGATGCTCAAATATGACGACAGCCTCGACGTGTTCGGCATTCATGGCGTGGGCGGCATTGTCGGCGCCATCGGCACGGCGTTCGTTGCCAGTCCGAGCTTTGGCGGCTACCCGCTCGACGGCTACACCATGGGCGGCCAGTTCTTCACGCAGATTGCAGCCGTTGCCGTCGCGATTGTCTGGTCGGGTGTTGTCAGCTTCATCGCATTGATGGTCGTGCGCGTCATCTTCGGGGGTCTGCGCGTCACCGATGCAGCCGAGACCGATGGGCTCGATCTCGCGACACATGGAGAGCGTGCCTACAACTGACCGCTTCGCGTGGTTCAGCATGGCGGTTTCGATGATCGCCATGCCGCGAAAGCGAGCCTGCCGGGTGCCCTGGCAGGCTCATTTCATTTCGGCGAGGTGATGGTTAGCTCGCGATTAACCACACCGGCTTACCATCGCGCCAGTTTGGGCTCTCCACCCCCGGCGGGCCGCGTTCTGAGTTCTGCGTAACGAGCATGCCGACACATCCCACTCCCGTACTCGACGAAATCCGCACGCCAACGACCCGTCGCGCTCGCATTTCGGCGCCGCCGCGCAAGCCTGCGCCGGGCCTCGCCATTGCGATCCGCATACCGTTGCGGGTCGCCGGTTTCGTTCTCCTGGCGCTGGTCGCGGTTGCGCTCGTTTCGCTGGCGTCCTGGTCGGTTGATGATCCGAGCCTCTCCTATGCCACTGCCAAGCAGCCGCAGAACTGGCTGGGCTTTCCCGGCGCGGTCATTGCCGACCTGATGTTCCAAATCTTGGGGCTCGCTTCGCTCGTGTTGCTGGTGCCGCCTGCCCTCTGGGGTTGGGCCATGGCTCGCCGCCACGCCGTGATCCGGTTGCCGCTGCGC
>Ga0180216_1000383_pt1 | contig 48554 bp, 52 predicted proteins | sample eDN3rd37CBELigMG_FD_128879 | JGI IMG/M metagenome (GOLD analysis project Ga0180216, IMG submission 128879) | Enriched Miracle-Growth compost microbial communities from Emeryville, California, USA - eDNA 3rd pass 37_C BE-Lig MG (version 2)... ...
CGTGGCCTGCGGGATGCCGGACCTGCGGGCAAGACTCCCGACCGTCAGGCGGGGTTGGGTGTCGTCGAACGACTCGAGGATGCGGACGACGCGGTCGAGCATCGAGTCACCGGACGGCGAGTTGGCCATGCCGCCATTGTTCCGTGTCCGATCCGGGCAGCTTCACCATCCGGATCCGTCCGTAGATTCGACATCTGTCAATATAGACGTGTGTCGAATCAAGGTTTCGCGGGTGACGACGCCTGCTGCTCTCCGCTCGTACGCCAACCCCTGACGGGCGATCGCGCCGTCGACCTCGCCCGGATGTTCAAGGCCCTCGGCGATCCGGTGCGTCTGCGGTTGCTGTCGCTCGTCGCGAGCCATGCCGGCGGTGAGGCGTGCGTGTGCGACATCTCGGGATCGTTCGATCTGTCCCAACCGACGATCTCGCACCACCTCAGAGTTCTGCGCGAGGCAGGCCTGCTCGAGTGCGAGCGTCGCGGCACCTGGGTGTACTACTGGGTGGTTCCGGCTGCACTACGGCAACTCTCCGATGTACTCGGGATCGAGTCGATCGAGGTACCCGCATGAGTGAGCGAACTGCGGTGGACACTCCCGTGATGGGCAGGATGTCGACACTCGACCGCTTCCTTCCCGTGTGGATCGGCACCGCCATCGTCGTCGGCCTGCTGCTCGGCCGCATGATTCCCGGACTCGGAGAAGCCCTGGGTTTCATCGAGATCGACGGGATCTCGCTGCCGATCGCCCTCGGCTTGCTGATCATGATGTACCCGGTGCTGGCGAAGGTGCGCTACGACCGTCTCGACACGGTCACCGGCGACCGCACCCTGTTGATCTCGTCGCTGATCCTCAACTGGATCGTCGGTCCCGCACTGATGTTCGCGCTCGCGTGGCTGATGTTGCCGGATCTGCCCGAATACCGCACCGGTCTGATCATCGTCGGCCTCGCGCGCTGCATCGCGATGGTGATCATCTGGAACGACCTCGCGTGCGGCGACCGGGAAGCCGCAGCCGTGCTGGTCGCGATCAACTCGGTCTTCCAGGTGATCATGTTCGCCGCTCTCGGCTGGTTCTACCTGTCGGTGCTGCCCGGATGGCTCGGCCTCGAGCAGACCGGTCTCGACGTCTCCCCGTGGGAGATCGCGAAATCCGTGCTGATCTTCCTCGGGATCCCGCTCGTCGCCGGTTTCCTCACTCGTCGATTCGGCGAGAAGGCCAAGGGCCGCAGCTGGTACGAGCAGACCTTCCTGCCGCGCATCGGACCGTGGGCGCTGTACGGACTGCTGTTCACCATCGTGGTCCTGTTCGCGCTGCAGGGTGAACAGATCACCTCGCGACCACTCGACGTCGTACGCATCGCGCTGCCCCTGCTGGCGTACTTCGCGATCATGTGGGGGAGCGGGTATCTGTTCGGCGCTGCAGTAGGACTCGGCTACGAACGCACCACCACACTCGCCTTCACCGCCGCGGGCAACAACTTCGAGCTCGCCATCGCCGTCGCGATCGGCACGTTCGGGGTCGCGTCCGGGCAGGCACTGGCGGGAGTCGTCGGCCCCCTCATCGAAGTGCCCGTCCTCGTCGCACTCGTGTACGTGGCTCTGGCTCTGCGCACACGTTTCGCCGCACGCGCCGGAGGTGCGTCGTGACCACGGTCCCGTCGGTGTTGTTCGTGTGTGTGCACAATGCCGGTCGGTCCCAGATGGCCGCCGGGTTCCTGAGCCGTCTCGCGGGGGACCGCATCACAGTCCGTTCCGCCGGGTCCGCACCCGCCGAGGAGGTGAACCCTGCTGCGGTCGCGGCGATGGCCGAGGTCGGAATCGACATCTCCGGCGAGAACCCGAAGATCCTCACCGCCGACGCCGTGCAGGCCTCCGACGTCGTGATCACGATGGGATGCGGCGACACCTGCCCGGTATTCCCCGGTACGTCCTACCGGGACTGGGTGCTCGACGACCCGGCCGGACGAGGAATCGACGCCGTGCGTCCGATCCGTGACGAGATCCGGGCGAAGGTCGAGGCGTTGATCGCCGAACTGACGTCGCCGGCATGATCGAGTTCGGCAACCACATCCACCGGGTATCCCCAGATCTGTCACGCCGGGCGCCCGCACAGGTCACTCGGTGTGGAGGCAGGTCGTCCCCGACATGCTCCGGACATCGCGTTACACGTCGTCGCAGGTCCGGTAGCGTTCCGAGACGACTCGCAATCGCGTGTCGGTCGATCGGCTCGGCGCAGCCGAACTGTGGGAGGTTCCCGTGGCTGGTGGTCTCGTCGCCCTTCTGGACGACGTCGCGGTGCTTGCGAAGGCAGCCGCGGCATCCATAGACGACATCGGCGCCGCAGCCGGCCGGGCGAGCGTCAAGGCAGCGGGCGTGGTCGTCGACGACACGGCCGTCACCCCTCGCTACGTGCACGGGTTCACCCCCGATCGCGAGCTGCCGATCATCCGCAAGATCGCGATCGGGTCGATCCGCAACAAGCTCCTGATCATCCTGCCGGTCGCGATGATCCTGAGTCAGTTCCTCCCGCAGGCCCTGCCCTATCTGCTCATCGCCGGTGGCCTGTTCCTCTGCTACGAGGGCGCCGAGAAGGTCTACGAAGCGCTCACCGGCGGCCACCACGAAGAAGAGGCCACCGCAGCGGAGAAGGGTCCCGAGTTCGAGAAGGCCATGATCGGCGGTGCGATCCGTACCGACCTGATCCTGTCCGCGGAGATCATGGTGATCTCGCTGTCGTCCGTGGAGGACGAACCCTTCCTCACCCGGCTGATCGTCCTCATCGTCGTCGCCGTCCTCATCACCATCCTGGTGTACGGCGTGGTCGCGCTGATCGTGAAGATGGACGATGTCGGCCTGGCGCTCGCGAAGCGGAAGTCCACCTTCGCTCAGCGCATCGGTCGCGGTCTCGTGAGGGCGATGCCGAAGCTGATGACCGTTCTCACCGTGGTGGGGATCGCGGCCATGCTGTGGGTCGGTGGGCACATCCTGCTCGTCAACGTCGGTGAGGCCGGATTCCATTGGCCTGCCGATCGTCTGCACGATCTCGAGCACTGGTTCGGCGAGCTCGTGCACGGTGGATTCGGTGGCGTGCTGTCGTGGACCGCGGGGACCGTGGCATCCGCTCTGGTGGGCCTGGTCGTCGGTGCGATCGTCGTGCTGATCATGCACCTGATCCCGCGGCGGAAGAAGGCCGACGCCGCGCACTGACGCCGCCGGATCCCCCGGACGGGTCACTCCGAGGCGTTTCTCCGGACCGCCTGCGCGAACGCCCGCATGAGACCCGGATCCTTGACGCCGCGCTCGGCCTCGATGCCGCTGGAGACGTCGACACCCCACGCCCCGGACGTGGAAAGTGCCCTCTCGACGTTGTCGGGGTTCAGCCCGCCCGCAAGGACCCACCGGCCGGACGGCAGGGCACTGCGGTCCTGCCAGTCCCATGTCTTCCCGGCACCGGCGACTGCGCCGTCGACGAGCAACAGGTCGGCGCCGAAGTCCTCCGACAGCGCCTCGGCTCCTCCGGTGTTGATCGCGCGGATCACCGTGAATCCCGCGTCGTGCAGCACGCGCACGTCGTCGGGCGATCGCAGGTCGTGCACCTGGACGTGATCGAGATTCGCAGCCCGGGCCGTCGCAATGATCTCGTCGAGGGACGCATTCACATAGACGCCGACGGCGAGTGTTCCCGCCGGCACGCGGGTGCGGAGCGTCGCGGCCCGGTCGGGAGAGATGCGACGAGGGCTCTTCACGAGGACGAAACCGACCGCGTCGACGCCCAGTTCGACGGCGAGATCGACCGTCGCCTCGTCCTGCAGTCCGCACATCTTGATGAACGTCATCACTACCTTCCTCGCCGCTTCTCCATCTCGAGGATATGTCTGCGACCGTCAGCGGCAGCAGTTCGGATCCAGGACGACCCTGAGCGCCTCGAGGGACTCGGAGCGGGCACGGTGATAGACGTTCATCCCGCGTCGTTCGGATTCGACCATGCCCGCCTTGCGCAGTTGCCCGAGGTGATGGCTCACCGTGGATTCCGCCAGATCCACACCGGCGGCGAGATCGCACGTGCACACCGCACCTTCGTCGGCGGTGAGCAGGATCGACATGAGCTTGATGCGCACCGGGTCGGCCAGGGCCTTCAGCCGCAACGCGACCTCGAGGGCGGCGTCGTCGCTCATCGGCGCGGCCGATACCGGCTCGCAGCAGATCGGAGCGCGGACATCGATCACGGGTAGAGCTTTCGGCATGATTCGAGCCTAACTACCTTCTTGACATATGTCGAAATGCAGGAGCATCCTGTGAGAGGTAATTCGATATATGTCACACAGGTGGAGGCAGTCATGTCACGCATCCAGTTCGCCCTCAACGTCGAGGACCTGTCCGAAGCGGTCGCCTTCTATACGGCACTGTTCGGCACCGAGCCGGCCAAGCTCGAACCGGGCTACGCCAACTTCGCGATCGCCGATCCACCGTTGAAGCTGGTGCTGTTCGAGAACCCGGGCAAGGGCGGCACGATCAACCACCTCGGGGTCGAGGTCGACTCGTCCGAGAAGGTGCACACCGAGATCGCCCGCTTGACCGAGGCGGGCCTGTTCGCCGACGAGGAGATCGGCACGACCTGTTGCTACGCCACTCAGGACAAGGCGTGGGTCACCGGGCCGGCAGGGGAGAAGTGGGAGGTGTACACCGTCCTCGCAGATTCGGAGACCTTCGGGTCGAGCCCGCAGCATCTCGACAGCCCGCGAGAGACCGGCGACGTGGCGTGCTGCACCGCGGGCACGGCAGACGAGCGCCAGAACGAACCTTCGACGACAGGAGCCGCACCTACCTGCTGCTGAACGTCTTTCGCCGAAGGTTCCACGTCCTCGGGACACGATCTGTCGCCCCGCCGCCGGGCGGGGCGACGACTCGTATCAGCCGCGCGCCATGTCCACGAACCGCGACAGGTGCAGCTGGTGGGCAACGGTGATGGTCGCGGTCGGGCCGTTACGGTGCTTGCCGACGATGAGGTCGGCCTCGCCACCACGCGGGTCGTCGCGCTCGAAGGCGTCGGGGCGGTGCAGCAGGATGACCATGTCGGCGTCCTGCTCGAGGCTGTTGTGCACCGCGATGCCGTCGGCGACGAAATTGTGCGTGCCGGGCACCGTTCCGTCGTAGACGTCCTGCTCGCCGAGACTCGTGACGGAGACGATCTCGTCCCAGAACACGTTGTTGGTGGCGACCATGTCGATGTCGGCCGTGTCGAGGACATCGGCGACCCGGGCGAGCCGCGAGCGTGCACCCTCGGTGGTGCGCGGGGTGGCGGACGCGACCGGCCCGATCGGAGCGAGCTGCTCGACGGCGAGCAATTCGCCGAGCTCGGCTTCGATCTCGGGGGTGACGGTGTCGGGACTGTGCTTGACGAGCTTCGGTCCGAGCTGCGCCAGGACCCACTGCGCCGCGGTTCCGTGCTTGCCCACGTCGTGGAGGAAGACCGCCTGGTTCTCCGCCCCGGTGACCGTGAGGTCCCAGCCCTCGCCGGCATCGGTGATCCGCGCGAACACGCCGATGCGCAGGAGCAGGCGCGCGAGGTCGTCGGTGAGACGACGATCCGCCGACCGGTAGCGGACGACGGCGCGGGCAGCGCCTGCGTCCCAAGAGACCTCACCGCTGTCTTCCCAGATGTGGCAGACGAGCTCGGCGACCTGCTCCTTGGGGAGCGAGAACGCGCGGGTGGGGATCAGTCGGCCGGCCACGGCGGTGTCCGCGAGAGCGGCCACCTCGTCGTCGGATGCGGGTATCACGTCGAGGGGTGCGGGCACCGCACGCGGCACTGCGACACGCTCACCGGCGACCAACTCGCCCAACGGCATCCAGCCGTCGATGGTGAGGAAGGGATGGTTCGCGGTGGCTTCGACACGACGCCCCGAGGCAAGCTCCAACCGGAAGACTTCCTTACGGCCGCTGGGGAAGACCTTCACCATAGGCCGGACGACCATCCGCATGCGTTCGTCGAGCGACCACACGAGGGGCTGTTCGCCCGACTCGAGCAGCTCGCCGAGCGTGACCTCGGCACCGGTGTCGGCGCGCATGATGCGCGTGGACGCCGGCAGGCAGCCCGACTCACGGAGGTCGGAGACCTGCGGCCGCTTGTCGGTGCGCTGCTCGGGACCACGGTTGAGCTGACACACCGCGACGACCGGAACCTCGAGTTCCTTCGCGAGAAGCTTGAGGCTACGCGAGAATTCGGAGACCTCCTGCTGACGCGACTCGACCTTCTTGCCGGACGACATGAGCTGCAGGTAGTCGATGACGATGAGACGGATGTCGTGTTTCTGCTTGAGCCGCCGCGCTTTTGCGCGGATCTCCATCATCGTGAGGTTCGGCGAGTCGTCGATGAACAACGGCGCTTCGCTGATCTCGCTCATGCGACGGGCGAGACGCGTCCAGTCGTCGTCGGTCATCCGTCCGGATCGCATGTCGCCGAGCTTGATCTTCGCCTCCGCGGACAGCAGACGCATGACGATCTCGGTCTTGCCCATCTCGAGCGAGAAGATGACCGACGCCATGCCGTGCTTGATGGAACACGACCGCATGAAATCCATGCTCAGCGTGGAGTTGTGCGTGGGCACCATCGCGCGACCCGCGAGGTACATGTGGTCGCCGTCGACCTCGACGCACCGCACCGGGACCGAGGGGACCGGGCGGACGGCGACGATGCGGCGTTCGCGCGGCACGGTGGCGCGGCATTCCTTGTGCCGCACGGCCTTACTGGGCAGGACGAAGACGTCGTCGTCGGTAGTGAAGGCGACCTCGGTGCCGTCGAGCACCGGTGCGTAACCGAGGCCCGACAGGAGTTCGGCGACGCCCTGCGCCAGTCGCTCGGACGAGCCGACGAACCGGATGGTGCCGTCGTCGTCGATCTCTCCACCGGCGTCGAGCAGACCCGCGAGAAGTTCGCGACGCTGCGGTTCGGATGCCCGCTGGTATTCGGCGGGGATGTGGGCGCCGAGCGCGACGAGGGCACTGGTGAAGCCACCTTCGCCGTCGATACGCATGTGCAGTTCGGGATCGGACGACGGGCCGCCGAGCCACGCACCGAGCGTGAAGGGGGAGACGGGCAGCTCGGTTGCCGGGAACGACAGTGCCTCGGTGTTCGCGACGGTGTGCCCGGCGTCGGCGGTGGCGGCGAGTTCGCCCGTGGTGCGGATCGCGCCGTCGCCGGTGCGCCACTGGTGCTGCTCGTCGGCGACGATCACGGTGCCGTCGGAGAACACGACGTCGAAGCACGGACGGCCGTGCATGACCTCGGTGGCGGCGAGGACGCGGGTGGGGCGGCCGTCGGCGCCGAGGAGTTCGTCGCCCACCCCGACCTCGCCCATCGTGGTCCAGCCGGTGGGGGTGGGCAGGGGAGTGTCGAGCGCGAGGGCCTTACCCACACCGGGACGTGCGGCGACGATGATCATCTGGCCGGCGTGCAGCCCGTTGGTGAGCTCGTCGAGTTCGGCGAAGCCGGTGGGCACGCCGAGGGAGATACCGCCGCGGCTGGCGATGGAGTCGATCTCGTCCATCGTGGGCTGCAGGAGTTCTTCGAGCGGCACGAAGTCTTCGGTGGTGCGTCGTTCGGCGACCTCGAAGACCTCCGCCTGCGCGCGGTCGACGATCTCGGCGACGTCCTGGCCGTCGGCGCCGGCGTAGCCGTACTGGACGATGCGGGTGCCCGCCTCGACGAGACGACGCAGGACGGCCTTCTCAGCGACGATCTCGGCGTAGTAGCCGGCGTTGGCCGCGGTGGGGACGGTCTGGGTGAGCGTGACGAGGTAGGCGGCTCCGCCGAGACGCTTGAGTTCGCCGCGCCGGTCGAGTTCGGCCGACACGGTGACCGGGTCGGCGGGTTCGCCTCGGCTGTAGAGATCGAGGATCGCGTCGTACACGGCCTGGTGGGCCGGACGGTAGAAGTCGCCGGGCCTCAGCACTTCGAGGACGTCGGCGATGGCGTCCTTGCTCAGCAGCATGCCGCCGAGCACGGACTGCTCGGCCACGAGATCCTGAGGGGGCTGCCGACCGAAGTCTCCACTCGGTTCCTCGGGAGGTCCCGAATATTCGGGATTTCCACGATCGTCAACGACGGCCACTGCAGTGCCTGCCTTCCTCCACATGTCCCCGTCCGGCGCGCTGTGCTCCGGCGGATACCTGCACGCACTCCCGGTGTCGGTACCCGGGGTTTCGTGTCCGGTTCTACTCGCCCCTACCGACATCCTGTGTGTGGAGTCGTGCGCCCGACGTTAGGGATCCGGATGACCCGCCACAACTCGGGTTGTGCACACAGTTGGGGATGAATTGTGGAAAGAGGAGGACAGCCTTGTGCACCGGATGTGCACAACCTGGGGACAACACATCTCACATCTCCCATAACTGCAGGTAGGAACGGAAAAATGCCTGTTCACACCTGTGGAGAAAAAGAATTTCGGCGTGTCGGAAGGCCGGGTGTGTTCACCCATTCGTTCCCCGAACGACATTCCGAGGAGTCACAACGGTGTGGTTTACCCCCCGGTTTATCCACAGGCTGTGCACAGACGACGAGGAGCCCCACGCCGACCAGGCGCGGGGCTCCTCGAGGGGCCGGAATCAGGCAGCCACGACGTTCAGCGTGAACTTCGCGGTGACATCCGGGTGCAGCTTCACGACGATCTGGTGCTTGCCGGTCGCCTTGATGTGAGCCTTGGGCAGCTCGACGATGCGCTTGTCGACAACCGGGCCACCGGCAGCCTTGAGAGCACCGGCGACATCGGCAGCGGTGACCGAGCCGAACAGCTTGCCCGAGTCGCTCGAGGTCTTGACGCTCAGCGAAACGTCCTCGAGGCCCTCGATGGCGGCCTTGAGCTCCTGGGCGTGCTCGAGGCCACGCACGGCGCGAGCCTCCTGAGCACGGCGGATGCCCTCGACCTGCTTCTGGGCACCACGGGTGGCGACGATCGCCAGGCCGCGGGGCAGCAGGTAGTTGCGGCCGTAGCCGTCCTTGACCTCAACGGTGTCGCCAGGCGCACCGAGGTTGTCCACGTCAGCAGTAAGGATGAGCTTCATCGTGTCCCTCCCTTTCCTCAGCGAGTCGTCGAGACGTAAGGGAGCAGAGCCACCTCACGAGAGTTCTTGACAGCAACAGCGACGTCGCGCTGGTGCTGCACGCAGTTGCCGGTGACGCGGCGAGCGCGGATCTTGCCGCGATCGCTGACGTACTTGCGCAGCAGCGTCGTGTCCTTGTAATCGATCTGCACGTTCTTTTCCTTGCAGAAGGTGCAGACCTTCTTCTTCAAAACCTTCTCGCGCGCGGGCGACTTAGGCATGGTCGTTCTCCGTAATTTTGGATGTTCCGATCGAGGTCGGATCAGAACGGAGGCTCGTCGTCCCCGGAACCGCCGAAGGAGCCCGACTGCGGGGCGTCGCCCCACGGGTCGTCTCCACCGACGTTCGTGTTCTGAGCGGGACGGCCACCGCCCGATCCACCGGAGGAACCACCGAAACCTCCGCCACCGCCACCGCGACCGGCCTTGGTGACCTTGGCCGTGGCGTAACGGAGCGAGGGGCCGATCTCGTCGACCTCGAGCTCCACGACAGTGCGCTTCTCGCCTTCACGCGTCTCGTAGCTGCGCTGCTTGAGCCGGCCCTGCACGATCACACGCGAGCCGCGAGTCAAGCTCTCGGCCACGTTCTCCGCTGCCTCACGCCAGATGTTGCAGCGCAGGAACAGAGCCTCGCCGTCCTTCCATTCGTTGGACTGACGGTCGAACACGCGGGGCGTGGATGCAACGGTGAAGTTCGCAACCGCAGCACCCGCGGGGGTGAAACGCAGTTCGGGGTCGGCGGTCAGATTGCCGACCACGGTGATGACGGTGTCGCCTGCCATGTGGTTCCTCCTGCAGTGTGGGGAGTCCTGATGCGCCAGAGCCTACGGCCCGGCGCCGACAGGCTCACTTGCCGTGGCGCAGAACCTTGGTGCGGAGCACCGACTCGTTCAGGCCGAGCTGGCGATCCAGCTCTGCAACGGCAGCAGGCGTCGCGCTGATGTCGATCACCGCGTAGATGCCTTCGCTGTTCTTGGCGATCTCGTAGGCGAGACGGCGCTTACCCCACACGTCGACCTTGTCGACCTTGCCGCCTTCCTGGCGAATGACGTTGAGGAACGTCTCCAGCGAGGGAGCGACGGTGCGCTCGTCCAGGCTGGGGTCCAGGATGATCATCAATTCGTAATGACGCATAAGACCTCATCACCTCCTATGGACTGTGAACGGTCACGGACGTTCCGTGACAGGAGGGTCGTTGCGTCAGCAACCCATGAAGGGTACACGACGGCCCGGCGACCAGCGAAATCGCCGACCGTCGCGGGCAGGGGTTTTGTCCTAGGGTGAGGACATGCGCACGAGCTCCGGGACCGTCTCGCTCGTCGCCGTCCTGACGTGCGCGGTGATGATGTGGTTCGGCTACCTGAACAAGGCCCGGTGCGCCGGCCCCACCTTCGACGCCGAGGGCCGCACGCTGCGGTTCGAGGACATCAAGGACGCGGACGTCTGCTATTCCGACATCCAGCAGTTGTGGATCGGCCGCGGCATCAACCTCCATGTCTTCCCCTTCGTCGACGGGGGCATCACCTCGTCGGGAGCTCTGACCGGGGGCACCGTCGAATATCCCGTGCTCAGCGGGGTGCTCATGTGGATCGGAGCGATCGGTGCCCACACGGACGCGGAGTTCCTCCTGCAGTCCGCCCTGTTGCTCGCCCCCTTCGGGCTGATCACCGCCTGGTTGCTCGCCCGGATGGCGGGATGGGCGGCGCTGATGTGGTCGCTCACGCCGCCGATCGTGCTCTACGCATTCCTCAACTGGGACCTGCCGGTCGTGGCGGTCACCGTCGCCGCCGTCGCGGTGCTGACGATCGAACGCTGGTCGCTGCGGACTCGAGGAGTGGTCGCGGCGGTGCTGCTGGGCGTGGGCTTCTGTCTCAAGCTCTATCCGGGCATCTTCGTGCTGCCGCTCATCGCCTACGTCCTCACCGGCGGGAGCTCGCCCGATCGGAAACGGGACGTCCCCGGCGCCCTCGCCGTCGCGGGCGCGGCGGCAGCGACGGTCGCCGCGATCAACCTGCCCTTCGCGGTCCTCGGTTACGAGGGCTGGCGGGCGTCGTTCGCCTTCCAGCAGAACCGGGAAGCGGACGGGACCAGCAACTCCATCTGGTACTGGGGTCTGCGGCCACTGATGGGCGGCTACCAGGAATACGAGAACACTCCGCAGTACAACGACCTGGTGGCCCAGTTGTCGCCGGCGCTGGTCGCGCTGTCGTTCGCACTCGCCCTGTGGCTCGGATGGCGCCGATATCTCCGCGACGGCATCTACCCGTGGCTCGGCGCCGGGGCCGCGATGCTGTGCGGTTTCATGCTCTTCCACAAGGTGCACTCACCGCAGTACACGCTCTGGCTGCTGCCGATGCTGATCCTGCTGCGCGTGCCGTGGGGTCTCGTCGCCGCCTATCTCCTCGCCGACCTCGCCATCGGCATCGGCATCTTCCGGTGGTTCGCCGCGACCGCCGGCGAAACAGACATGGCCCTGCCGCTCACGCTCGTCCACATCGGCGTGTGGGGACGTGCGGTTTTGCTGGTCGTGCTGTTCTTCGTCTTCCTGCGCGTCCCGCCCAGAACTCCGTGGCAGCCGGCCGAACGAACGGGCTACGCTCGCCGTCCGACGACGACCGGGAGAGCGCGATGAACGACGACTGGACGGACCATCCCGTCCTCGAGGGTCCCCGTATCCGACTCGAGCCCCTCGCCGACGCGCATGCCGAAGGGTTACTGAAGGCCGCCGACGATCCCGGCGCGATCTTCGCCTGGTCGCACCTCGTGATCCGCGACCTCGACGACGCGCGGACGTTCGTGCGCGAGGCCGTGGCCGATCCGTCCCGGCTGCCCTACGCGATCGTCGACAGGGCGACCGGCGAGGTACTGGGATCGACGTCCTACTACCTGATCGAACCGGCTTACCGCACGCTGGTGATCGGTTACACCTGGTTGTCGACACGAGTGCAGCGGACCCACGTGAACAGCGAGTCGAAACTGCTTCTGCTGCAGCGCGCATTCGACGACCTCGGAGCCGTGCGCGTGACCTGGCACGCCGACGAACGCAACACCCGCTCGCGCGATGCCCTGCGCCGGCTCGGCGCCACCGAGGAAGGCCTGCTCCGCAAGCACCGCAGACGCCGCGACGGCAGCTGGCGCACCACCGCGCTGTTCTCCCTCACGGACGACGAATGGCCCGGGGTACGCGCCCGGCTCGAGGAACGCCGGGTGCGATGAGGACGAGGCGCGCGCTCGCAGCCCCCATGGCGGTCGCCGTGGGCGCGGTCGCGTTGTGTGCGGCGGTGGCGTGGGCCGACCCGACCACGCCGGGCGGGATCATTCCGCCGTGCCCCACCTATTCGCTGTTCGGAATCCTGTGTCCCGGTTGCGGTTCGTCACGGATGCTGTACTCGCTCGTCCATCTCGACGTGCCGGCAGCGTTGCATTACAACGCCCTCGGTCTCGTCGCGCTGGTCGTGCTGACCGTGGTCTTCGGTCTGTGGACGTGGAGCCGGGTGCGGGGCACACCGATGCCGCGGTGGACGCGATACCGGTGGACCCCGCACCTCGTGCTGGCCCTGACGGCGGTGTGGTTCGTCGTACGCAACATCCCGGTCGCGCCGTTCACCGCCCTACGGATCTGACCGTCAGAGGATCGGGCAGTTGACCGTGTACTCCCACGCCGTCCCGGGCTCACCGGTCACTCGGACGAGAACCGAGGACGCACTCCCGGCCGGCACGTTCACCACAGCCGATCCGGTGCCTTCGTTGATGCTGTCACCGATACGACCGGTGTCGTGGATCTGGGAACCACCGTAGAACACCTGGATTCGGTCGGGAACGTCGAAGGTCTCCCAGTCCAGCAGGAACGACGTGGGACCACTGCGACCCAGCTCGTGGTAGGTGCTGGTGACACCTTCCCCTCCCGACTGCCGCGACTGATTGCACTGCTGGGTCGACGGCAAGGACGATCCGTTGCCCAGGATCGCGCTACCCAGATCGATCGCTCGTCCACCCAGATCCACCACGCTGCCGGGCAGTTCGGACACGCTGCCGGGCAGATCGGCGACACTGCCCGGCAGATCGTTGCTGCCGGCGCTGCCCGTGGGAGCGGCCGAAGCGGCAACGGGCGCACCGAATGCGACCACCGCCACCGTAACGGCCGTCAGAACCGCGCGTAGACCCGACCTACGATTACGAGACATGCTTCCTCCGATGATCGATGCGTTGAACCCCCGTCAGGACGTTCTCACGCCGTGCGACGCGTGCGTATCCTGCAATCGGATGAATCCGGCTCGGTCGGAACATCTTCCGTGCCGCCCGATTCACGCCGTGCCGCCGCACGGCGGCCGGTAGGGCACACCGGGCAGGTGCCGTTCCCATTCGTCCTCGGTCACCGGAGTGCCGACGGTGGAACACAGTGTCGCCGAGACGGCCTCGGGATCGAGTTGCCACAGCCGCACGGAACGGTCCGGGCCGCCTCCGACGAGCACTGTTCCGTCGTGCGCGAAGGTGGCGTCGTAGACCCGGCTTCCGTAGGCGGTGAGCACCGCGTGGGTGGTGGGGGAGTCCGGTCGGGTGACATCCCAGATCCATGCCGCGCCGTCGCCGACGCCGGCCGCGAGACGGTCTCCGTCGGGGGAGAAGTGCAGCGAGTACACCGCGTCCGCCGGCCCGGTGATCCGCGCCAGTTCGCGTGGAGCAGCGGGGTTCGCGACGTTCCACAGGCGCACACTGCGGTCGGCGCTCGCCGCGGCCAGGATCTCTCCGTCACCACCGAACGCGACCGTCTGCGCCTGACTCTCGAATCCGGACAGCTCGGAAATCCGCGTCGGATCGGTGGGATCCGAGAGATCCCACCGTTCGACGAGACCACCGGCGCTCGCCACGGCCACGATGTCGGCAGAGGGATGCCACGACAGCATGTACGGATAGTCGTCGGCCTCGAAGGTTCCGACGACGCGCGGAGCCGTCGGATCGGAGACGTCGACGAGCGCGACCTTCTCGTCCTCCGTCGCCGCTACTGCCACGAGGGGCCGGCTGGGAGCGAACTCGACCACTCCGACGACGCCCGTGACGACGCTCTCGGCCGTCCCTGCGAACTGCGGTACCGCAGAGTCCGCCAGATCCCACAGGTGCACGGATCCGCCGGATGTTCCTGCAACAGCGAGCGATCCGGTCTTCGACAATGCTGCGGCACCGCTGAAGCGGTCCTCGACGGGCGGACTCAGGGACGGCAGTTCCACCGCCGCACCGGGATCGGTGATGTCCCACAGCGGCAGGGAATTCGAGCGTCCCTGACCGAAGAGGACGAGGGTGCCGTCCGCATCGACGGGAGTGACGTAGACGGCCTCCTCCGCGGGCAGGACCGGGCCGGGCACCGGCCACCACCCGACCGAACCGTCCAGTGCCGCGGTGAGCACCGCACGGCCCCCGTCGGCGAAGTCGACGGAGGTCACGGGATTCGAACCGGGCAGTGTCGTGATCGATTCCGCGGCCTCGGGAGTCGCTCCGTCCGCCCAGATGCGGACCGTGTTGTCGGAACTGCCCGCGACCAGGTGACGTCCGTCCGGGGCGAACGCGACGGCGTTGACATAGCTGGTGAAACCCTCGAGAGCGGCCAGCGGAGCGGGTGCCGCGGGATCGGTCGTGTCCCAACGCAGTACGTGACGTCCGGTGGTGCCGGCCGCGACCGTGCGGCCGTCGGGCGAGAATGCCACCGACAGGAGATGTTCGGTGCCCCCGTCCGGCAGCGTCTCGAACACCGGTCGCGCGCCGGCATCCTGCGCCTGCGCATCCCACACGCGCATCGACATCTGCCTACCGGCCACGACGAGCCACCGGTTGTCGGGCGAGAAGACCGGATACACAGCGCCTTCGGCCGGATGATCGAGCGGGGGCAGTTCCGTCACCTCGTCGGCATCCGTATCCCATCGCAGGACCGTGCCGGAGCCCGTCCCGGCCACGAGTCGACGTCCGTCCGGGGAGAATTCGAGCGAGTAGGCGGTGTGGTCGGAGTTCGCGAGCACCGCCCGCTGCCGCGGGGAGGTGCGATCACGGATGTCCCACAGCCAGATTCCGCCCTGACCGCCCACCGCGAGCGCATAGAGTTCGGCGGCGCCGTCTCCCGCGCCGAATTCCGCGGTCGGGGTGGTCGACGGTCCGGTCTCACCCACCGCCCACAATCGCACCGTGCCGTCGGATGCAGCACCGACCACAGTGCCCCCGTCCGGTGTGCTGCGTGCCTGGAGGGGGCCGGCCGGTCCTGCCAGACGCACGGGGGTACGTACACCGGTGGTGTCCAGCAGTGCCGAGCGCGCCTCCACGGTGTCGGCGACCCGGTAACCGGCCAAGGCGAGTTGGGCGGCGACAGCGGGTTCGGTGGCCGACAACTGCGACGAGACGGTCGCGATCTGGCGCGACATCGCGTCGTCGCGTGCGCGCTGGGCGTCGGCGCGTTCGGTGCGCGCTGATTCCGGCTGCGGTGGCGACGATCACGAGCACGAGGGCGATCACCGCCGTCGCGGTGAGGGCGCCCACGAGCCGCCGGAGCACCCTGGTCCGGCGACGTTCCGCCTCGACCTCGGCGTCCCGGTGCGCGACGCTCCGGGCGAGGAATTCCCGTTCCGTGTCGTTGAGCGCGTCGGCGTTGTCGTCGACGCGACTCCAGTCGTCGTGGAGGACGAGCCGGCCACCGCCGAGCAGGGTGGTGTCGTCTCGGTCGCTGTCCTCCCACACCTGTGCGGCACGGGTGAGTTCGCGATGGACGGCGAGGCCCGCCCGGTCGGCGTCGATCCATCCGCGCAGCCGGTCCCATGCGGTGAGGAGAACCTCGTGGCTCAGCTGGACGGAATCCTCGTCGACCGTCAGCAGGCGAGCGTCGGCGAAACGGTCGACGATCTCGTCCACGGCGTCGACGTCCCCGAAGGACAGTTCGTTGCGGGGAGTGCGTCGACGCGTCTGGGTGTCGTCGTCGACATTGACGAGACGCAGGAACACCCGGCGCGTGAGTCGTTGCTGTTCGGGCGTCAGTTCCGAGTACAGCTCCTCGGCGGTCTGCTGGACCGCGCCGGAGATACCGCCGACCGCGGTGTAGTCGGCGACGGTGAGAGTCCGGCGCTCGGCCCGTTGCCACAAACGCAGCAACGCGTGGGAGAGCAGTGGGAGTGTGCCGGGCTCGTCCTTCGTCCGCGACGCGCGGGGAGCGAGGTCGGTCAGCAGCACCTTCACCAGTTCCGGTGGGACGGTCACCCCCGCCTTGGCCGCCGGTTGCACGATGACGGATTCGAGTTCGGCTGCCGACATGGGTGCGACGACGACGGGCCCGGACTCGAGGATCGGCACGAGGTGCGGTTCCCGTGCGGCGAGTCCGTAGAAGTCGGCCCGGAGTCCGAGGACCACGACGATGTCGTCGGCCGGCTGCGCGAGGTGTTCGAGGAAGTCGTGGCGGTCCTCTTCCTCCCCGGCCGTCCACAGTTCCTCGAACTGGTCGACGACGAGAACGGTCGGGTGATCGACCTCGAGGGCGTCGGAGAGCGTGTCCGGTCCTGCCGTCGCGGGGGTCAGAACGACGGGTGTCCAGTCGCGGAGATCGGTCTCGTCGGAAGCGACGGCGGCGGCGACACCGGCCCGCAGCAGAGACGACTTGCCCGCGCCGGAAGGACCGACGACGAGGATCACCCGCGGGCCCTGCCCGGCGACGGCGGCGCGGATCCGGCGGAGAACGTCGTCGGTGATGTCGTCGCGGCCGAAGAACCACTCGGCGTCGTCCTCCTCGAAGGAGGACAGACCGCGATAGGGGACCGGACCGGTGTCCCGGCGCTTGGTCCGTGCCTGCCGGGCGCGACGCGCAGCCGCGATCCAGGTGTCCGCCCCGGTCTCGTCGGTGACCCCGCACGCCGCGAGCACGGCGCGGAAGGACGGCTCGCTGGCGCGGGTGGGCAGATGCTGTCCGGAGAACCATCCGGCAACCGTGCCGTGCAGTGCTCCGGACGCGTCGACGACGTCGCGGATGGACAGTCCCGCTCGGGTTCGCAGGGCGGTCAGGGCCCGGCCGAACTCGGCCCGGGAGGTGATCGAGGCCGGATCTGCCGCCTCCACAGTTGTTTCCGTCATCTACGGTTCCCTCGGGAAGAATCTGCGTTTCCGCAGTTCAGCGATGTATGGCTGTACGGAGTTCGTACGGGATCACGCGCGGGCGTAGGCCTTCGCATCGACCGCGACGAGGATTCGGGGTGGCGCATTCGCGCCGGTTCCCAGACTCTTCGTCAGCCGAGAGGCGGTTCGCCGTGAACGCTCAGCACCGTTCGCCCTCGTTCCACGAAATGCGTGTCGGCGGCCTCGTGCGGCCTCTGCTCAGTGCCCGCGAGAAGGAAGTTCTGCTCACCTGGCTGGCAGCGGATTCGAAGACCGAAGCAGCGAGGCGGCTGTTCATCTCGGTGGGCACGCTGAACACGCACCTGCAGCGGATCCGCCTCAAGTACGCGGCAGCCGGACGGGACGCCTCGACGAAGGCGAGTCTGCTGGCACGCGCGCTCCAGGACGGCCTGACGACGTTGGACGAGTGGTGATACCGCACGAGGGTGGTGCCGTGCGAATGGTGACGCGCCGGCGCGCGTGAGGTCAGGGGTCGTCGGAAGTGCAGGGCACGGCGAACCTCCAAGGCGCGGTCGACAGGCCCCCGACAGTCCCGTAGCAGAAATGGCAAATCGGATATTAGCGACAAATCACCCGGGATGTGTGGTTCGTCCGTTCGCCTGTCGGTATGGACTCCGCCGGCCCGGTCTCAGGCTGCGCGCAGGGAACTCAACGCGGCGTGCTGCTCGACACCGACCCGCCCCGGCGCCACGGCGAGAGCCACCGCGGTCTGCCGCGAGTCGAGGCCCACAATGGTGCGGAGGATGAGGATCTCCTGCTGGAGCCGGGTCAGAGGGAAGGCCCGCGGGTTCGTGAACGCGGCATCGGCCGCGTCGACGACCACCGTGTAGGCCAACCGCAGGAAAGGCCGATCGGCTCCGGACGGCGCGGTGAGTTCGGCGAGGATCGCCCGGCAGGCGGCCAGGGCGAGACGATCGGCATCGTCGAAGGTTCCTCCGGCGGCTTTCGCGCGGGCCCGGAAGTAGGCGATCACGAGCGGATGCAGGTCGCGCAGGAGACGTGGGATCGCGGCGGCGTCGCCGGCCGCGACCGTCCACGCCAGCTCACACGTCGTGAACTGCGATGCGGTGACATCCGTCCCCGCTCCGAATCTCCGTCCGCCGGTCGCCATTCTCCCCCCTCGTACTCGTCTCCGAGCCTAGGGCGCCGACGAAGCCTCCGACATACATCGTTCGGATGATTCTTCTCTCGTGACCCGATGGTGAGCAGGTCGCAACCTGGCGGGCAACCAGCGCGGCGGACGGTCGGGAGCCTGATCGAGCACCCCACCCACCGGATCGTCGACGAAGCCGTATCGCACGGGATCCCGCACCGGACGCCGGATCTGCCACAACACGACCGCGCACAGCGCCACGACGGCGACATCGCGCAGGAAAACCGTGGCGGTGAACCACTGCTCCGGCAGCCCCTTCCGATCGGGACCGAGGTAGTAGTACATGCGCGGAACCCACACCAACGCATCGATCGTCATCCAGGCGACCAGTGCGCGCCGGTGGGGTACGGCCAGCACGGCCAGCGGCACGAGCCACAACGAGTACTGCGGACTCCACACCTTGTTCGTGAGCAGGAAAGCCGCGACGAGGAGGAAACACAGCTGCGCGAGGCGGGGGCGACGCGGCGCGGTGAGCGCGATCCACCCGATCGCGGCGCAGGCCGCGGCGAACAACACGAGCGAGACCCCGTTGAAGGTCGAGGCCGACCAGGCCGGCCAGCCCACGAACGAGTGCAGCACGTTGTAGATCGAATCCGGATCCGCTCCGCGATCGGAGTTCAGCCGGAAGAACTCCGCCCATCCGCGCGGGTACAGCACCATGATCGGCAGGTTCACCACCAGCCACGCCGCGGCGGCCGCTCCCGCAGTGCGGACGAACGACCGCAGATGGCCGGTCCGCAGGCACAGCACCAGCAGCGGACCGAGCAACAACAACGGATACAACTTCGTCGCCGCGCCGAGGCCGAGCAGGGCGCCGGCGAGAACCGGTCGACGGCGTGCCCACGCCAGCAGGCCACCGGCGGCGAAGGCCGTGGCCAGGGCGTCGAAGTTCGTGAAGGCGTGCACCACGACCAGCGGTGACGCCGCGACGAGCGCGGCATCCCAGATCCTGCGGCCCGCCGACATCGCGGTGGCCCACACCGTGACGAGCCAGGCGAGCGCGAGACCGACAGCGACGACGGCGAAGTAGATCGCGACCTGCAGTGCGTCGGGGAGCCACGGTGTGGCGTCCCACGCCTTCGCGATGCGCATCGAGCCGTACTGGTAGAGACCGGCGAGCACCGGATACTCCATGTACCGGGTCTGCATCTGCCCGTCGGGGCCGGGTTCCTCCCACGACGTCCGGTACGGGAAGGCGCCCTCGGCGAGCCGTTCGGCACCGTAGAGCGGAACGATGTCGGAATAACACATCGCCACGTACTGCCGGTTACCGCTCCAGTCCAGGCCGAGCGCGCCGTCGGGACCGACGGGCCCTTGCTGCACACAGGCCGCCTTCGTGAACCAGCCGAAGGCGAGGAAGACGACCGCGAGCAGCAACATCGCCCGCAGGGGAGTGAAGAAGCGGGTGCGCCCGAGCACGGCGTGCCGGCCCACCGGACCGCCGATGACGGCGGTCAGGCGCGACACCGTCGGGTCGGTGCGCCCGGGGGTGTCGCGCCAGTCCAGGGAACGACGCTCCTCGGCCGGTGGTGCAGGGGACACCACCGGCCGGGCGTCGGATCCCCGGTCGTCGCTCACGCGGCGAGGCTACCCGGCCGGAGCGTATTCGAACGCGCCCTGAGGGCTACCGCCCTGCGCGCCCTGGAATCCGCCTCCCTGCGCGCCCGGGATCGCGGGGCTCTCGAGCCCCGGGATGCGGTTCTGCGGAGGCGATCCACCCTCGTCGGAGTCGTCACCGGTACCACCGCCGCCGGTTCCGCCGCCGGTGTCCCCGCTCTCATCCTGCTGACCACCGGGACCGGGACGGGTGGGCGCGTTCTGGGTGGTCGTCTGCGGGGCGACACCCGGGACAGGAATCGTGACGCCGGGGAAGATCTCCACGTTCTGCGTGGTGATCTCCGGAACCTCGGGAAGGCTCGGCACGACACGCGAGGTGGTGGTCTGCTCACGGGTGGCCGGAGCCGTCGTCGTCGCGGTCCACGCCGGCACGCCGGACACACCGGCGATCGGCTCCGGCTTCGGGAACGACTCGACCTCGGTGCCCTCGAGAGCGCCGTCCATCGTGTCCTTCCAGATGTCCGACGGGATACCCGAGCCGTAGATCATGCCGCCCCAGCTGTTCTCGAGGGGCAGGCCCTCCTCGGTGCCGACCCACACCGCCGTCGCCAGCGACGGGGTGTAACCGACCATCCACGCGTCCTTGTTGGAGCCGGTGTCGCCGAGCTGGGCGGTACCGGTCTTCGCAGCGGACGGGCGGCCGCCGGCCAGGGCGTGACCGTTCGAATACGCGGCGATCGGGGTCATCGCGGAGGTGGTGTTGTCGGCCACCGCCGCATCGACGACCTGCTCACCCGCAGGGGTGCCACGGTCGAGGAGAACCTCACCGTCGGACGTCACGACCTTCTGCACGAAGTACGGCTCGTGATGACGGCCGGACGCCGCGAGCGTCGCATACGCCGAGGCCATGTCGAGCACACGCGACTGGTACTGGCCCAGCACGATGCCGTAGTTGGGACCGATGCCACCCGGCTCGGTGAGCGTCTCACCGATGCCCGGCAGTTCCTTCGCGATACCCAGCTTGTGCGCCATGTCGGCGATGGCCTGCGGACCGTTGTCCATCTCGAGCATCATCCGGTAGAAGCTCGTGTTCAAAGACCGCTTGAGTGCTTCGGCGATGGTGCACTGCCCGCACGACTCGCCCTCGACGTTGCCGATCTTGATGCCGTTGACCGTCAGCGGACCGCTGTCGTAGGTCTTCGACAACGGCACACCCTGGTCGAGGTTGGCAGCCAGGCCGAACACCTTGAACGACGAACCCGTCTGCAGACCGGACTGGGCGAAGTCGTAACCGACACCGCTCTCACCGCCGTAGTAGGCGCGGATCGCCCCCGACCGGGGATCGACCGACACCACCGCGGTACGCAACTCCTCGGGTTCACCCTCGAGATTGCTCTGCGCCGCCTCGACCGCCGACTGCTGGGCCTGCGCGTCGATCGTCGTGGTGATCTGCAGACCGGCCGTGTTGAGGAGGTTCTCGTCGATGCCCTCGCGGGACAGCTCGGCCAGCACCTGGTTCTTGATCAGGCCTTCGGGGCCGGACGACTGGTCGCCGTTGTCGAGCTCCGCGATCGGCACGTAGGCCGGGTACTTCATGCCCGCCCGCTCGGCCGCATCGAGCGTGCCGGCGGCGACCATGCCGTCGAGCACGTAATTCCAGCGCGCCTCCGCGCCCTCGGGGTTCTGCTCGGGATCGAGCAGCGACGGCAGCTGGATCGACGACGCGAGCACGGCGCCTTCCTCGACGGTGAGCTCACCGACGGGCTTGCCGAAGTACGCATTCGACGCGGCAGCGATGCCGTAGGCACCGCGACCGAAGTAGATGGTGTTGAGATAGGCCGCGAGGATGTCGTCCTTGGCCCACTGGTTCGCCATCTTCGTCGACAGCACCAGCTCCTTGAGCTTTCGCGTCAACGTCCGCTCGGAACCGACGACAGCGACCTTCACGTACTGCTGGGTGATGGTCGAACCACCACCGGCGCTGTCTCGGCCGAGCACGTTGTCGCGGGCGGCACGCGCGAAACCGGTGACCGAGAAGCCCGGATTGCTGTAGAAGTCGCGGTCCTCGGCGGCGAGCACGGCGTTGCGGACGTGCACGGGAATCGCGTCGAGTTCGACCTCGCTGCGGTTGCCCTCCGGCGGGATCACCTTCGTGATGACGCCCTCGCCGTCGGAGTTGAAGATGGTCGCGGCCTGGTTCGTCTGCAGCTCACCGGGGCGCGGCACGTCCTGGACGATGTACGCCAGCATGAACGTGAGGATCGGGACGAGGATGCCGGCGGCGACCACGACGTAACCGATCCGACGGATCGTGCGCCAGCGGTTGCTCTTGCCGCCACCCTTTCCGCCTCCGGCGCCGCCACCCGAACCTCCACCGGGCGGAACGGTGGGAGGTCCGCCTGCGGGCGGGCCGCCGGCGACGCGCGTCGTGGGTGCATCGTTCGCAGCACTCGCACTTCCTGCGGTGCTCGCACCCATCGCAGCGGAAACCCGCTGCGTCGGGGCATCCGCTCCGGGACGCATGGCAACGGTCGGATCGGCCTGCGGCGTGCGCTGGACGGGAGGCACCGCGCCGGGCGGCAACGTGCCGGGACGCGGCGGCATCGGCTGATCGGGGTTGCGCGGCTGGTTCGCGCCCGGGGCAGGCACCGGTCCGCGCGGCGGGTACGGCTGTCCCGGCCGACCCTGCTGGGGACCCGGCCCCTGAGCCGGACCCTGGGGACGCTGCCCCTGACCGGAAGCCGGAGGACGCTGCCCCTGACCGGGGATCTGAGGACGCTGCCCCTGACCGGGACCCTGGGGCGGGTACGGCGGACGGCCGCCGGGGCGCGGCGGCTGCTGACCTGCGGGGCCGGGCTGTCCGCCCGGTCGACCCGGCTGACCCTGAACTCCCGGTCGACCCTGTGCTCCCGGTCGACCCTGTGCTCCCGGTTGACCCTGCGGTCGCGGTTGCGGCGGCAACGGACGACCCTGCACCGGTCCCGGGGCAGGGCGCTGCTGTCCCGGACCGGGCTGTCCCTGACCGGCACCGGCAGGAGGACCGGGACGTTGCTGCCCGGGCTGCGGTCCGTCGGGACCGCCGCGCTGGGGCGGAACGGCCTTGTTGTCCTCGGGTTCGTTGTCGGGGGAACTCACGTACTCATCTCCAACTGTTCTCGCGACGCATCACGCCGCGGCCTCGACACTGCTCCACGAACGGCCGATCGGCGATGCCGGCGGACGGCAGCCGATCGACGATGTGCGCAGCGGACGACGCGACGATCAGGTCGTGCGGGTCGGACCCAGGAGCGAACTCCACGAGAAAGCGTACGGGCACGTTGCCGGTACCCCTTCACTCGCTGGCGGTACGACGGCTCGATCCCGTCGACCGGCGACGCGGGCTCTTGGGGGCGGGTTGCGATCCCAGGACGTACGACTGCACCAGGTGATTCCAGCTACAGGTACGGCACACCTCGACCACGTGAACCGAGAATTCTTCCTGGCTGGCGGCCAGACGCACCAACTCTTCGGGAGTGCGCGCCGACCCGGACACCGGACCGAGTTTGTCGCCGAAGACCCACGAGACGAGGGTCAACTGCTCCTTACGGCAGATGGGGCACATCACATCGCTGCCCCGTCCGTGAAATTTCGCCGCCCGCAGCAGATAGGGGCTCGCGTCGCAGACCTCGCTGACTCCGCGCCGCCCCGAGTAGACCTCGGCGAGCAGCGAGCGTCGCTGCAACGCGTAGTCCACCACCTGCCGCTGAATTCGCACGGCTTCCAGAGTACGTGCGGGCTGTGCGGCGTTGGGCGCGGAGTGGCCCACCGGACATCGAAGACGGGTGGTCGAAGCGGTACCGACGTATTTCCGATCGGGCCCGGAGAAGGGTGCCCGTGTGCGACCCGACGTGACACGAATCGTGTGGGGCGTATCGTCGTATATATCGGCGCGATATAGTTCTGTGTCGTATCAATCGGTTGGTTCGAACGGAAACAGGAGGTGACCCGTGCTGGAACTGGCGATACTCGGGCTCCTCCTCGAATCGCCCATGCACGGCTACGAGCTGCGCAAGCGTCTGACCGGGCTTCTCGGGGCCTTCCGCGCCTTCTCCTACGGGTCGCTCTATCCGACCCTGCGGAGAATGCAGGCGGACGGCCTCATCGAAGAGGATCCGGGAACTCCCGGTCCCGTGAAGCGACGTGCCCGCCGCGTCTACCAGCTCACCCCGAAGGGTCGAGAACGCTTCACCGAGCTGGTCGCCGACACGGGACCGCAGAACTACACCGATGACGGATTCGGCGTGCACCTCGCCTTCTTCGGTCGCACTCCCGCCGAAGCGCGGATGCGAATTCTCGAAGGCAGGCGCCGCCAGGTCGAGGAGCGCAGAGAAGCGCTCCGCGATGCGATCGGACGGGCCAGCGGCACACTCGATCGTTACACCCGTCAGCTCCATCAGCTCGGCCTCGAGTCCAGCGAGCGCGAAGTCCGCTGGCTCAACGAACTCATCGCCGCCGAGCAGTCGTCAGCAGCACGCAACAAAGAAGGAGAACCCGACCATGGGTGAGAACAGCACCGCGGTGCGCGTGGCCATTGTGGGCGTGGGGAACTGTGCCTCTTCCCTGGTCCAGGGCGTCGAGTACTACAAGGATGCGGACGCCGAGACCACCGTCCCCGGCCTGATGCACGTCGAATTCGGTTCCTACCACGTGCGCGACGTCCAGTTCGTCGCCGCGTTCGACGTGGATGCCAAGAAGGTCGGCTTCGACCTGTCCGAGGCGATCCTCGCGAGCGAGAACAACACAATCAAGATCGCCGACGTGCCGCCGCTCGGTGTGCCCGTCCAGCGCGGTCACACGCTCGACGGCATCGGCAAGTACTACTCCGAGACCATCGAGCTGTCCGACGCCGAGCCCGTCGACGTGGTTCAGGCGCTCAAGGACGCCGAGGTCGACGTTCTCGTCTCCTACCTCCCCGTGGGTTCCGAAGAGGCAGACAAGTTCTACGCGCAGTGCGCCATCGACGCGGGCGTCGCCTTCGTCAACGCTCTCCCCGTGTTCATCGCCTCCGACCCCGAGTGGGCGCAGAAGTTCACCGACGCCGGTGTCCCGATCGTCGGCGACGACATCAAGTCGCAGGTCGGCGCCACCATCACCCACCGCGTGATGGCGAAGCTGTTCGAGGACCGCGGTGTCGTGCTCGACCGCACGTACCAGCTCAACGTCGGCGGCAACATGGACTTCAAGAACATGCTCGAGCGCGAGCGTCTGGAGTCGAAGAAGGTCTCCAAGACCCAGGCCGTCACGTCGAACCTCAACGGCCCCCTCGCCGGCAAGGTCCACGACCGCGACGTGCACATCGGCCCCTCCGACTACGTGCAGTGGCTCGACGACCGCAAGTGGGCGTACGTCCGCCTCGAGGGTCGCGCGTTCGGCGACGCTCCGCTGAACCTCGAGTACAAGCTCGAGGTCTGGGACTCCCCGAACTCGGCCGGCATCATCATCGACGCCATCCGCGCGGCGAAGATCGCCAAGGACCGCGGCATCGGCGGCCCGATCCTCCCGGCTTCGGCATACCTGATGAAGTCCCCGCCGGTCCAGATGGCCGACGACAAGGCTCGTACCGAGCTCGAGGCGTTCATCATCGGAGCCGACGCGTAAGTCGTTCTTCGGCAGTATTTCCGACGAAGGCCGCATCCCTCACCGGGATGCGGCCTTCGTCGTTCCTGTTGAACGGGTTCCGGACCCTGCCTACGCCATCTTCCGGATCACCGACAGCGGCAGCACCTTCATCGCGTAGCCGAGCGGAATCCACGGCCAGCCCGGAACGTACGCCTTGGACGGTTCCTTCTCGATCGCAGCCGCCAGTGCGCGACAACCTGTTTCGGTGTCGACGATGAACGGGACCTTCTTCACCTTCTCGTTGATCTCCGACCGGATGTAGCCGGGGAAGATCGTGCTCACCGAGATGTCGGTGTCCGCCAGATCGGCTCGCATCCCTTCACCGAGCGAGGCGACGGCGGCCTTCGACGCGGCGTAGGTCGTCAGGTTGCGCGGCATGCCCCGCAACGCGCTCATGGACGAGATGAGCACGACGTGCCCGCGTCCCCGGGGTCGCATGAGCTCGAGGGCCGCTTCGCTCTGCGCCAGTGCACCGAGGAAGTTGGTGTTCGCGGTCTGGACGTTCGCGCGGAAGTAGCCGGTACCGAGGGGTTGTCCCTTGCCGAGGCCGGCGTTGACGATCACCCGATCGAGACCACCGAGTTCCTCGTCGAACTCGCGGAAGACGGTGAACACGTCGTCGTGCTCGTTCACATCGAGGGCACGCACGCTCACGGTGATACCCGGGTGTGCGGCGAGCAGTTCGGCCCGCAGCTCCTCCAGTCGTTCGACGCGGCGTGCGGCGAGCGCCAGATTCCTTCCTCGCGCGGCGAATTCACGCGCCATACCGGCACCGAGCCCGGAACTCGCACCGGTGATGAGGATGTTCCGTCGCTGCGGGCGGCTCATCGGCTCTCCTTCTCGTATCGATCGATCAATGCACTGCAACGGGATTCGAGGTAGCCGACCACTATCCAAAAGTCCTTGAAGGCCGGATTGGTGGTGTGGCCGTGGTGGTACCGGTAGTAGATCTGCTGGGCGATCACGGCGAGGCGGAACAGTCCGAACACCTCGTAGAATCCCCAGCCGTCCACCGGCAGTCCGGTTCGCTCGGAATAGTATTCGACGATCTCCTGCCGGGTGAGCATGCCGGGGAGATCGGACGGTTGCCGCTTCGTCAGCAGCAGCATGTCGTCGTCGTCCGCCTGGACCCAGTAGGCGAGCGAGGAGCCGAGGTCCATCAGGGGGTCGCCGATGGTGGCCAGCTCCCAGTCGAGTACCGCGACCGGCTTCAGCGGATCGTTCTCGTCGAGCACGATGTTGTCGAGCCGGAAGTCGCCGTGGATCACGGTCTGCGCGACGTCCTGCGGTTGCCGCGCCGCCAGCCACTCGGTGACGCGGGCGAAGTCGGGGACGTTGTCGGTGCGGGCCTTGGCATAGCGCGACGTCCAGCCCGCGACCTGCCGTGCGACGTAACCGGATCCGCGACCCAGCTCGGACAGTCCGGCGGACTCCGGATCGATGCCGTGCAGTTCGACGAGCAGGTCGACGATGCGCAGGCACAGGGTGCGGGTGTCCGCTTCAGAGAGGTCGAGCTTCGTGGGCGGATTCGTGCGCAGGATGGTGCCGGGAACCCGGTCCATGACGTAGAAGTCGCTGCCGAGCACGCTGTGATCGGTGCACAGACCGACCATGGTGGGCACGTACGGGTAGACCGGCGCGAGCATCGACTGGATGCGGTATTCGCGTGCCATGTCGTGCCCCGACGACGGCTTCGCCCCGGCCGGTGGGCGGCGCAGCACGAGATCACGATCCGGATAGCGCAGCAGGTAGGTCAGATTGGATGCGCCGCCGGAGAACTGGCGAACCTCCGGCACCCCTGTGATGCCGGCGTTCTCGGTGAGCCAGGCCGCGACCGCGCCGACGTCGAAGGCGTCCTCGTCGCGAACGGTGCGGGCGTTGTCGGGAAGTGTGGTCATCGTCGAAAAATCCCTCTCACGCGTACTTGCCGAGTTCGAACCGGGCGACGAGCCCCTGGTGCACCTCGTCGGGCCCGTCGGCGAGACGTAGTGCTCGCGCCGCCGTCCACGCCCCGGCGAGCGGGAAGTCGTCGGAAAGCCCACCGCCGCCGTGGATCTGGATGGCGAAATCGACGATCTGCTGGGTGACGCGCGGTGCGACGACCTTGATCTCCGAGACCGCCGAGCGCGCCCCTGCGAGTCCCTGCGTGTCGAGCAGCCAGGCCGCATGCAGGACGAGCAGTCGCAGCTGGTTGATCGCGATGCGGGCGTCGGCGATGCGTTCGCGGTTGCCGCCGAGGTTGATGATCGGCTTGCCGAAGGCGGTGCGCTCGAGACCACGGCGGCACGCGAGTTCGAGGGTGTGCTCGGCCAGCCCGACGAGGCGCATGCAGTGGTGGATACGACCGGGACCGAGGCGGCCCTGCGCGATCTCGAATCCTCGTCCGGGACCGGCGATGACGGCGTCGAGCGGCAGCCGGACGTCGGTGAAGGACACCTCACCGTGGCCGCTGGGCTCGTCGAAGAAGCCCATGGTGGGGAGCATGCGTTCGACCTCGACACCCGGGGTGTCGAAGGGCACGAGGACCATCGAATGTCGCTGGTACTTGTGGGCTTCCGGATCGGTGAGGCCCATGAAGATGAGCACCTTGCAGTCGGGATGGCCGACGCCGGTGCTCCACCACTTGCGGCCGTTGAGCACGATCTCGTCGCCCTCGACCACGGCGGTCGCGGCCATGTTCGTCGCGTCCGACGACGCGACCTCGGGTTCGGTCATGCAGAAGGCCGAACGGATCTCGCCGTCGAGGAGGGGACGCAGCCACTGTTCCTTCTGCGCCTCGCTGCCGTAGTGGTAGAGGACCTCCATGTTGCCGGTGTCGGGGGCGTCGCAGTTGAACACCGCGGAGGCGAACTGCGAGCGGCCCATCTCCTCGGCGAGCGGGGCGTATTCGACGTTCGACAGTCCGGCACCGAGTTCGGCGTCGGGCAGGAAGAGGTTCCACAGGCCTTCGGCGCGGGCCTTGCGCTGCAGCTCGCGGAATTCGGGGGAGACGGCCCACCTCTCGGCGGCGTCGATGTCGCGTCGTCCCTCTCCGGTGGTGCGTCGCTCGGCCCGCAGTCGCTGTTCGACGGGCGTGACCTCTGCGGCGATGAACGCTCGGAGGCGTTCGAGATAGTCGCGACTGCGCTCGGACTGTGCGAAATCCATCGGGTGCCTTCCGTCGAGTTCGACCGGGAATCTGCCCGGTCGGGCGGTCGTAACTGAGCGATGCTCAGTTAGGCTATCGGTGTGAGCACCCCGCGACAAGAGGCTCCCAAGGGACGGCGTCGTCTGCCGCCCGAGGAACGTCGACGGCAACTCGTGGCGATCGGGCTGCAGGAACTGTCGACGCGCCCGATCCACGCTCTGTCGATCGACCGCGTCGCCGAGATCGCCGGCATCTCCCGCGGCCTGCTGTTCCGCTACTTCCCCACGAAGCAGGACTTCTACGTCGCCGTCGTCGGCGCCGCGTCACGCCGGTTGCTCCGCGCGGCGGATCCCGATCCGGACGAGCAGGATCCGCTCCGGGCGGTGCTGCAGCCGTTCGTGTCGTTCATCGACCGTCACGGTGACAACTACCAGGCGTTCTTCCACAGCGGCGTCGGCTCGGATCCCCAGATCCGCGACATCCACGACTCGATGCGCGACACCATGGTCGAGCGGGTCGTCGCGGCGCTGGGCTGCGACGACACCCCCGTCACCCGCATGCGGCTGCGGGCGTGGTGGGCACTCGTCGAGTCGCTGGCGATCGACCGGTTCCACGAAGGCACGCCGAGCATCGACGAGATCGTCGACTATTCGGCCGCCCTGCTGCCGACGGTGCTGACCGGGCCGTAGACGAATCACGTCGTCGACGACGAAGGGGAGGTTGTGTGCGTCCCCGGTCGGGAGAACGCACACAACCTCCCCCTCGACGAACGAGTGGACTCCCCCTCTACAAGCCGGGGATCTGGATCGTCACGCCGGGGAACACCTCGATCTGCGAGGGCACCTGGACCGGCAGGTCGACCGGCGGCGCCGGAATCGTGATCGGCGGCAGGTTCGACAGGTCGGGCAGCTGGAAGGTCGGCGGCGGGGCAGTGGTGGTGGTCTCGATACCGGCGTCCTTCGGGACACCCGCCTGACCACCGATCGGTGCCGGCCACGGGAAGCTTTCGACGGGTGTGCCCTCGAGCGCGCCGTCCATCGTTCCCTTCCAGATGTCCGACGGCAGTCCGGAACCGTAGATCGACCCACCCCAGCTGTTGGTGATCGGCCCGGCGTCGGGGGTGCCCATCCACACGGCCGTCGACAGCGACGGCGTGTACCCGACCATCCAGGCGTCCTTGTTCAGCCCGGTGTCACCGAGCTGCGTGGTACCGGTCTTCGACGCCGACGGCCGGCCACCGGCGAGCGCATGCCCGCGCGAGTAGGCGGCGATCGGCATCATGGCCTGGGTCGCGTTGTCGGCGACCGCGGCATCGAAGCGCTGCTCGCCGGGGGACGCCGGTCGATCGAGGAGCACGACACCGTCGGCCGTGACGACCTTCTGCACGAAGTACGGCTCGTGGAAGACACCGGACGCGGCGATCGTCGCGTAGGCGGAGGCCATGTCGATGACACGTGCCTGGTACTGGCCGAGGACGATGCCGCCCTCCGGAGGACCGCCGTTCTCGCTCAGCGTCTGCCCCTCGACGCCGGGGATCGTCAGCGGGATTCCTGCTGCGTGCGCGGCGTCGGCGATCTTCTGCGGGCCGTTCGACATGGACATCATGAGCCGATAGAAGCTCGTGTTCAGCGACCGCTTGAGTGCCTCGGCGATCGTGCAGCGTCCACACGACTCGCCCTCGACGTTGCCGATGCGGATGTTGCCCACCGTGAGCGGGGAGCTGTCGAAGCGCGCGTTGAGGCCGATCCCGTCGTCGAGTGCGGCGAGCAGGCCGAACACCTTGAACGCCGACCCGGTCTGGACGGGTGCCTGCGCGAAGTCGAAGCCGGCGCCGTCCTCACCGCCGTAATAGGCGCGCACGGCACCGGAGCGGGGATCGACCGAGACCACCGCGGTGCGCAGCTCCCCGGGCTCGCCGGACAGCGTGGACCGGGCGGCGTCGATCGCCGCCTGCTGGGCCTTCAGATCGATGGTGGTGGTGATGCGCAGGCCCTCGGTGTTGAGGTCCTGTTCGCTGATCCCCGCCGCGGACAGCTCGCGCAGCACCTGCGTACGAATGTGTCCTTCCGGACCCGTCGCCTCGGTGGCCAGCACGAGGGTGTCCGACGGCACCGTCGGGGGGAACACCTGCTCCGACCGCTCGGAGGGGTCGAGGACGTCCATCTCGACCATGCCGTCGAGCACGTAGTTCCAGCGCTCCTCGATGGCCGGCAGGTTGTACTCGGGGTCGAGCGACGACGGCGTCTGGATCACCCCGGCCAGGACGGCGCCCTCGGAGACCGACAGTTCCTCGACGGGCTTGCCGAAGTACGCCTGCGACGCCGCGCCGATGCCGTAGGCGCCGCGACCGAAGTAGATGGTGTTGAGATACGCCTCGAGGATCTCGTCCTTCGACCACTGTCGCGCCATCTTGGTGGAGATGACGAGCTCGCGCATCTTGCGTTCGAGCGTGCGATCGGCGCCGACGAGCACGTTCTTGACGTACTGCTGGGTGATCGTGGACCCACCGCCGGCGGTGTCCTTGCCCATGACGTTGTCGCGGGCCGCGCGCGCGAAACCGGTGATCGAGAAACCGGGATTGCTGTAGAAGTTGCGGTCCTCCGCCGACAGCACGGCGTTGCGGACGTGCTCGGGGATCTGCGCGATACCGACCTCGAGACGGTTGCCCTCCGGCGGGACGACCCGCGTGATCTCGGTGGCGTCGTCGGACGCGTAGATCCGCGCGAGCTGGTTCGTCTTCATGTCCGCCGGGGTCGGCACCTTCGCCGAGTAGTAGGCGGAGGCGAAGATTCCGAGCGGTACGAGCACGGCGAGAACGAACGCGACGAGTACGGCGTAGCGAACGATGCGTCCCCTTCGCTTCTTCGCTGCGGCCGCGGCGGCGCGCGAGGATGTCGACCTTTTGGGGCTCGTCACTCGTTCCACTTTCTCGGTACCGGTAATCCGGACGGGAGGGTCTCCCGCCCACCGTATGGTACGGAAACGACCGCAGGACGCCTCCGGAACACCGCTTCGGTGCTCCTTCTCACGTCACGACAGAGTCGATCCGATCGGCGTCATTCCGATCGGCGTCATTCCGATCGGCGCCACGCGCGGAACGCGAACCCCCACATCACGACGAATACGAGCAGCACGAGGGACGGCACGATGCCGGGTTGCGGCGACGTCAGCTCGGCGACGGCGGAGATCACGGCCATCACCGTGAACACCGTGAGCAGGCCGAGCAACATCTCGAGTCGGTTCCGGCGCGGAACCTTCCTCACGACTTGACGCCACCCGCGGTCAGACCCGAGATGATGCGTCGCTGGAAGATCAGCACCATCACCACGAGCGGCACCATGACGAGCGTGCCGCCGGCCATGATCGACGCGTACGGGGTGACGTACGGGTCGGTGCCGGTGAACCGCGCCATCGCGACCGTCACCGGGGCCGTGCTCTCGCTCGACAGCTGCGACATCAGCAGGTACTCGTTGACGGTCGCGATGAAGGCGAGGATCGCCGTGGTGAACAACGCGGGTGCCGCGAGCGGCAGCATGACCAGGCGGAACGCCTGCCCGCGCGTCGCACCGTCCATCCGGGCGGCCTCCTCGAGTTCCCACGGCAGCTCGGAGAAGAACGAGGTGAGCGTGTAGACGGTCAGCGGCAGCACGAACGAGATGTTCGGGATGATCAGCGCCTGGTACTTGCCGATCCAGCCGATGTCGGTGAACAACTGGAACAGCGGCGTCACGAGCGCGACGACCGGGAACATCGACGCGCCGAGGATGAGGCCGGTGACGAAGTACTTGCCGCGGAACTCGAACCGCGACAGCGCGTAGGCGGTGAACACGCCGAGCAGCAGCGCGACCGCCGTGGTGGCACCGGCGATGATGACGCTGTTGAGCAGCGCCCGCGAGAAGTTGACCTTGGCGTCGGGGTCGAGCGCGTCGGCGAAGTTCTGCAGCGTCGGGTTCGACGGCCACAGGGTCGTGCTGAACGTCTCCGACGGGTCGCGCAGGGCGGTGACGATCATCCAGTAACAGGGAGCCAGGCCCCACACGACGATCAGCGCGACACCCACGTAGGTGCCGACCGTGCTCATCCTGCGCTTGAACGGCACCTTGCGGGACTGCACCGGCGTGGGCTCGGGCTCCGGCTGGATCCGGGGAATCTCGGTGGTGACGGTCATACGACCTCCCCCTTACGCTGCTTCTCCTGCGTACTCACCGCGTTGGCGCCGAGGAACCGCACCAGCACGAAGGCGACGGCGAAGATGAGCAGGAAGGTGATCGTCGACAGGGCCGACGCGGAGTTCGAGCCCTGACGCATCTGGTCGACGACGAGCACCGAGATCGTGGACGTCGCGGGATTCGACCCCATCATGATCGCGGGCAGGTCGTACATGCGCAGCGCGTCCATGGTGCGGAACAGGATCGCCACCATGAGGGCGGGCTTCACCAGCGGCAGCGTGATCATCTTGAATCGCTGCCAGGCGTTCGCGCCGTCGACCTTCGCGGCCTCGTAGACGTCCTGCGGGATCATCTGCAGGCCGGCGAGGATGAGCAGCGCCATGAACGGCGCCGTCTTCCACACGTCGGCGACGATGATCGCGAAGCGCGCCGGCCACGGATCGGCGGTCCACAGGTAGTCGGTGCCGAGCAGTTTGTTGGCGGCACCGTCGTTGGCGAAGATGAAGAACCACAGCTTGGCGGTGACGGCGGTGGGGATCGCCCACGGCACCAGCACCGAGGCGCGCAGCAGGCCGCGGCCCCGGAACGACTTGGCCATCACGACCGCCATCGCGAAACCGATCACCGTCTCGAGCGAGACCGTGACGACGGTGAAGAAAAAGGTGTTGAAGATCGACTGCCAGAACTGGGAGCCGAGGGTGCCCGGGGGGCACGGAATCGAACCGGTGGCGGTATTGCAGGTCTGGGTGATCCAGCGCGTGTAGTTCTCGATCCCCACGAAACCACCGGTGACGAACCGGCCCGTCTCGGGATCGAGTCGCTTCGAGTCACCGTGCAGCGACATCCACACCGCTCGTCCGAGCGGGTACAGGATGATCACGGCCAGGACGAGCATCGACGGTGCGACGAACATCCATACCGGGACCTTGCGCCGCGTCTCCACCGCCGCGGCGGGAGGCGCGGGCACGCGGTGACGTCCGCCGACACGTCCGCGGTCGGGACCGGGGACGGTCCCGACCGCGGGGGCGTGTGGCGGATCCGCGGGATTGTCGACCTGCGGGTCAGCCATGTACTGCTCCTAGAGCATCAGTTGCCGGCGGTCTCGATGCCGGCCTTGGTGTCGTCCAGCGCCTGCTGGACGGTCTTCTCGCCACGGATCGCAGCGTAGGCGTTGTCGGAGATCGCCTTCGACACGGCCGAGTAGTACGGCGACGCCGGACGCGGCTTGGCGGCCTCGAGGACCTCCTTCAGCGTCGAGAAGTAGGGGTACTGCTCGAGGATGGAGGCGTCGTCGTAGACCTCGGCGAGAACCGGGGCGCCGCCCGCTTCCGCGTAGTACATCTGCGACTGGCGGGTCTGCATGAACTCGAGGAAGTCACGCGCGGTGGCGGGAGCATCCGAGAACGCGCTGATGCCGACGTTGTAGCCGCCGAGCGTCGAGACGCCGGGGCCGTCGATGCCGGGCAGGACGGCGATGCCGTAGTTGCCGGCGACCGACGAGGTCTCACCGTCGGTGTAGAAGCCGGGCCACGTGCGCAGGAACAGTGCCTCGCCGTTGCCGAAGGCGGTCTGCGACTCGCCCTCGGTGTAGGTCTGCGCGGCGGCCGGGATGATGCCGTCCTCGAAGTTGTCGACGATGAACTGCAGGCCCTCGGCCGTCTTGTCGTCGATGGCCGGGGTCAGGCCGTCCTCGGCGACGAAGGAGCCACCGAAGGCGTTGACGATCTCGGTGACGTTGACCGTCAGGCCTTCGTAGTTCTTGAACTGACCGATGTAGCAGGCGATACCCGCCTCCTCGGCCTTCGGGCACTCGGCCTTCAGGTCGTCCCAGGTCGCGGGCGCCTCGTCGACGAGGTCGGTGCGGTAGTAGAGGAACGCGCCGTTCGTGTTCTTCGGGGCGGCGTACAGGGTGCCGTTGTAGGTGCCCGACTCGACGGTCGCGGGCAGCACGCCCTCGGTGTCGATCTCCAGGTCGCCCTCGAGGGGGAGCAGCCAGCCGTTCGCGGCGAACTCCGCGGTGTTGGTGACGTCGACGGCGATGAGGTCGTACTCGTCGCTCTTGGCCTGCATGCGCTGAGCGATGTCGTCGTACTGGTCGTTGGCCTCCTTGGCCAGCGGCTTGAACGTCACCTGCTCGTCGGGATGCTCGGCGTTCCAGTCGGCGATGATGCTCTCGAGTGCCGTGTTCAGGGGATCCTGCCCCTCGACGATCGTGATCGGGCCGCGGCCCTCGGCGGACGCAGCGGTACCCTCGCTGCCGCTCGAGGTGTCGTCGCCACCGTCGTCCGACGAGCAGCCGGCGAGAACGAGCGCGGTCGCGGCCGTAGCGGCGATCGCAGCCCTCCGCATCGCCTTCGTATTCAGAACCATCAACAACTCCCCATTCGAGGTCGAAAAACACACGTCGGTGACCCTGGTGCACCGACACCGGCCACTACTGTGGCACGCAGCACCGGTAAAAGTCGGCATTCCGCCCATCCTGAATCGGTCGAGTGTCGAGTGCACCGACCGATCACGGGAACGATCGTCAGCCGATCCGCTTCCCGTCGGACGTCCCGAAGACGTGCACGTGCTCGGGGTCGAAGCGCAGGTACAGCCGGTCGCCCTTCTGCGGAGGATTGCGCCAGTCGCTGCGCGCGACGATCTGCTGCACGATCCCGCCGACATCGGCCCGGCCGTAGACGTAGGCCTCCGAGCCGAGCTCCTCGACCACGTCGACGTCCATGGCCAGACCCTCGTTCGAGATCTCGAGGTGTTCGGGCCGGATACCGAGCACGACCTCCTTCTCGGTGACCTGACCGAGCACGTCGCGCGGCACCGGTACGTGGATGTCGCCGATCATCGCGCCGCGGTCGAAGACCGGGAGGCGGAAGAGGTTCATCGCGGGCGAGCCCATGAAGCCGGCGACGAAGACGTTCGCGGGCCGGTTGTAGAGCACACGCGGCGATGCGCACTGCTGCAGGATGCCCTTCTCGAGCACCGCGACGCGGTCGCCCATCGTCATCGCCTCGACCTGGTCGTGGGTGACGTAGACGGTGGTGGTGCCGAGGCGGCGCTGCAACTGCGCGATCTGCGTGCGGGTCTGCACGCGGAGCTTGGCGTCGAGGTTCGACAGCGGCTCGTCCATGAGGAAGACCTGCGGCTGGCGGACGATGGCGCGGCCCATCGCGACGCGCTGACGCTGGCCGCCGGACAGTGCCTTGGGCTTGCGGTCGAGGAACTGTTCGAGGTCGAGCATCTTCGCGACCTCGACGACCCGCTCACGGATCTCGTTCTTCGGTGTCTTGGCCAGCTTCAGCGCGAAGCCCATGTTCTCCGCGACCGACATGTGCGGGTAGAGGGCTTAGTTCTGGAACACCATCGCGATGTCGCGTTCCTTCGGATCCTGCCCGGTGACGTCCTGGTCACCGATGAGGATGCGCCCGCTGTGCACCTCCTCGAGACCGGCGAGCATGCGCAGCGAGGTCGACTTGCCGCAGCCCGACGGCCCGACCAGGACGAGGAATTCGCCGTCCTCGATCTCGAGGTCGAGCGCGTCGACCGCGGGCGTAGTCGAGCCGGGGAACAGGCACGTGGCCTTGTCGAAGGTCACCGACGCCATCTCGCAGATCCTTTCCGAAGCGGAACACGCTCGTGCGGTAGGGGAATCTACCGTGCGTCGCTCGATCGGTTCTCGACCGGCGTGATGTCGTCGTCGTTCCAGACCTGGATCCCCCGGACGCCCGGGACGTCACCGGCGTGGAAGACCGGATCACGGCCCTGCTTGCGCTGCGCGCTGTAGTGGTGGAACAGGGCGTAGGCGATACCCGACAGCGGGATCAGGGCGATGAGGTTGACGATGGCCATGACTCCCATGGCGAGGTCGGCCAGGGCCCACACCAGCGGCAGCGATCCGATGGCCCCGAGGAAGACGCACAGCACGACCGCCGACCGGAGGTAGGGCAGGATGCGGCGCGATCCGGTGAGGAACTCCATGTTGGATTCGCTGTAGTAGTAATTGCCGATCATCGAGGTGAACGCGAGGAAGAAGATCAGCACGGCGAGGAAGTGCACCGTCCAGTCGCCGAGCTGCAGCGCGAGCGCATTCTGCGTCAGGGCGGCGCCCTCGAGACCGCTGCCGAACTCGGGCTCCGACAGCAGGATGATGAAGGCCGTGATCGAACAGACCAGCAGGGTGTCGAAGTAGACGCCGAGGCTCTGGACCAGGCCCTGCTTGACCGGGTGGGAGACGGCGGCGGCGGCACCGGCGTTGGGGGCGGAGCCCATACCGGCCTCGTTCGAGAAGAGCCCTCGTCGGATGCCGTTCATGAAGGCGGCGCCGAAACCACCACCGACGATCTCCTCGAGACCGAAGGCGTTCTCGACGATGAGCCGGAAGACGGTCGGGACCTCACCGATGTTGAGGATCACGACGATGATGCCGATGACCAGGTAGACGAACGCCAGGACCGGCACGACGACCTGGGAGACGCCGGAGATGCGGCGGATCCCACCGAAGATCACCACGCCGACGAGGAGGGCGACGACCAGGCCCACGATCACCTGGAGGGCCGTGGTCTTCTCCCCGATGGAACCCGACACCGCATCGACGACCGAGTTGGTCTGCACCGCGTTGAACACGAAACCGTAGGTGATGGTGATGATGACCGCGAAGATCATGCCCATCCAGCGTTTCCGCAGCCCGTACTGCATGTAGTAGGCGGGGCCGCCGCGGAAGGTGCCGTCCTCGTCGCGCACCTTGTACAGCTGGGCGAGAGTGGACTCGAGGAAGGCGGTCGCCGCACCGATCAGGGCCATGGCCCACATCCAGAACACCGCTCCGGGACCACCGAGGCTGATCGCGATCGCGACACCGGCGACGTTGCCCGTTCCCACGCGGGAGGCGGCCGAGACGGAGAAGGCCCGGAATGCGGACAGGCCCGGTTCCCCGTTGGGTAGTTTCTCGGGTTTCTCCACGACGGAGCGCAGCATGTCGGGCAGGAGCCGGATCTGGATGAACCGGGACCGGAACGTGTAGTACAGACCTGAACCGATGAGCAGTGCGATCACCGCATACCAGAACGTGTCGTTGATATCGGTGACGAAATCGACCGCAGTGTCCATCTGCACGATCTTGGTGGGTCGCGGGTGGTTTCGCAGGAATTTCGTGCGTGTTCCCGGTCTCGCGGGCGGAGTCGGTGCCAGGCTCTACGCTCGCTGGGTGAGTTCGGACAAGATGTTGAGCCGTATCGGTGGGTTGCTCCGCCAGGCGGAGTCCACCGACAACCCTCACGAGGCCGACGCCTTCCTCGCCGCGGCACAGCGGCTCGCGACGTCCTCCTCGATCGATCTGGCGGTCGCGCGCAGCCACACGGCGGCGAAGGAACGTCGCGCGACTCCCGTGCAGCGACTGATCACCATCGGTGAGACGGGGAAGAAGGGACTGCGCACCTACGCCCAGCTGTTCATCGCGATCGCGGCGGCCAACGACGTGCAGTGCGACATCACCGCGAACTCCACCGTCATCTACGCCTACGGCTTCGCCGACGACATCGACGTGTGCGAGGCGCTGTACTCCTCTCTGCTCGTGCAGATGGTGCGGGCGTCCGACGCGTATCTGCGCGAGGGCACCTACCGGAACGAGACCACGGTGCGCACCGTCGTCGAGGAACGCGGCGGTCGCCGTGTGCGCACACGCGTGCGCAAGCCCGTCGCCGCGGTGACGGCCCGGCTGAACTTCCAGTCGGCGTTCGCCGCCCGGATCGGCGCCCGGCTGACCGAGGCGAAGCAGGAGATCGAACGCGAGGTGGAAACATCCACGCCCGGTACGGCGTTGGTGTTGCGTGGGAAGAGTCTGGAGCTCCAGGACTTCTACCGCAGTACGTCGGAGGCACGAGGCAGTTGGCGGGGCAACCGCGCACCGTCGGCGCGCTCGGCCGATGCCCGGCGCGCGGGCGACCGTGCCGGACGGGCGGCACGACTGGGAACGGCACCCGAACTGCCGTCGGCTCCGAGGAGGCTGGAACGGTGAGCAAGGTGCGCGATACCCGCAGAACCGCTGTGTACGAAGCGGAGTCGATCGTACGGAAGATGCTCGACCGCGCCGACGAGCGCGGGTTGCGGACCGTGGAGGTCGCCGGCTCCGACGTCACGCTCCCGGTCGAGAGACGGTTCGCCTCCATCGCCTCGGTCCAGGAGTACATCGACGCCGTGCTCGCCCTCGACTGGGTACGCGCCCGGTGGGAGCGCGCCGCCGTGCCGGTGCGCGTGCGGGCGCGGGCCGGCAACGCGGCCGCACACTACGAACGCGACTGCGCGACCATCGCCCTTCCCGAGCATCGGGCGAACACGGCGTGGGCGTTCCGCGAGATGGTGGTGTTGCACGAACTCGCGCACCACCTCGATCCGCACGATCCCGACGACGCCACCGAGGGTGCCCACGGGCCGGCCTTCGTCGAACGGTTTCTCGCCCTGGTCGGCGAAATCATCGGTCCGGAAGCAGCATTCGCGTTGCAGGCGACCGGGATCGCTACCCCGGCACATCCCCGTCGATAGTCTCCGGTTTCCGAAACCCTTACCGGCTCGAGAACCTTTCTTTGGCATCGCCGCCGACGACCGAGCCGGATCTGTAGCAATGCTCGTATCCTGCTGCATAACATACTGATTGGTCTTTCCGGGCCCGCCGTTCGCTCCGGGATCCGCGTGCCGACGAAGCATGCGAACCAAGGTCTCGAGTGACGTACTGTGGTTTGCATCACACAAAGACACGCGTCGGTTGCGTACCGAGACCTCCAAGCCCCTTCCGAACACGCCACACGACGCGCGGCATACGAAGGAGAACGGTGATGAAACCCGGAGCACGAGTCGCCCTCGGTGTGGGCATCGGATACTTCCTCGGCCGAACCAAGAAGATGCGGTTGGCCATGATGCTCGCCGGTGCCGGCATGACCGGCAAACTGCCCAGCAACCCCCAGGAACTCCTGCAGCGCAGCGCCTCGATGCTCGGCTCGTCTCCCGAGATCAACAAGATCACCGAATCCGTTCGCGGAGAACTCATGAACGCGGCGCGGGCCGCTGCCGTGACCGCGGCCAGCAACCGGATCGACGCCCTCAACGAACGTCTGCAGTCCCGCGCGAGCGGTGGCGGCGAGCGATCGGAGGACGAACCCGAGGACGCCGAGTACGAGGACGAGTACGACGAGCGCGACGAGGAACCGGAGTACGAGGCCGACGAGAGCGACGCCGCGCAGGACGAGACGGGCGACGACGAGGGCGCCGAGGAGGAGTCGGACACCGAACCCGAGCGCCCCGCACCCCGACGCCGCACCACCCGCGCGTCCTCCCGTCCGCGAACATCCCGCAGCAAGAAGGCATCCGACAGCGAGGACTCGGACGATTCGGACGAGGCACCGGCCAAGCCGCGTAAGCGCGCGGCGCGCAGCAGTGGCTCGTCGTCCGGCCGCGCCCCGGTCCGCCGAACGGGACGGTGAGGACGATGGCCAGGTCGAAGGGCGTCGCGGGCGGAGTCACCGACGCGGTGGGCAAGGCCGGGAAGACCGCTACCGATACCGCCGGTGAGGCCGGTCGCACCGCCACGGACACGGCGGGGAAGGCCACGGGCGGACTGACCGGTGGACTGCAGCAGTCGTTGCAGGGCCTCGCGGGGACGGTCGCCCAGAACGCGTTGTCGAGCCTGTCCGACAGGGTCACCGGCACGGCGGGACGATTACAGGATTACTCCGAGGGCAAGGGCGGGAACCTGGCCAGTGCGCTCACCGGTGTCGACAAGCTCGCTCAGGGCGAGTCGCCGTTGAAGGCGGCGGCAAGTTCGGGATTCGAGAACCTGAAGAACACCGCGAAGGACAAGTTCCAGGACGTCAAGGAGTCCGTCACCGGTGGTGGTGGAGGCAAGGGTGGGGGCGGTAAGAAGCTCAAGCTCACCAACATCGTCGAGAGCATCGACGTGGGCGTGCCGATCGACCTCGCCTACGACCTGTGGACCCAGTTTGCCGACTGGCCGAAGTTCATGAAGAAGGTCGAGCAGGTCGAACAGGTCGAGGACGAGAAGCTCCACTGGACCGGCAAGGTGTTCTGGTCGCGCCGGAACTGGGAGTCCACGATCCTCGAACAGGTGCCGTTCGAACGGATCGTGTGGCGTTCCAAGGGCGGCAAGGGCTACATCGACGGTGCGGTGACCTTCCACGAACTCACACCCGATCTCACCCGGATCCTCATGGTCCTCGAGTACCACCCCCGGGGTCTGTTCGAGCGCACCGCGAATCTGTGGCGGGCGGTCGGTCGCCGGTCACGCCTGGAGCTGAAGCACTTCCGGCGCTACGCCATGACCGAGGCCATCCTGCATCCCGATGACATCGTCGGCTGGCATGGCGAGATCCGCGAGAGCGAGGTCGTCAAGGACGACGAGACCGCGCGTCAGGAGGAAGAGGAGCGCGAACAGGAGGACGCCCGCGAGAACGGCGAGGAGGGGGTGACCGACACCTCCGGCGACGAGGACGAGATCCGCGACGAGGACGAGGATTTCGAGGAGGGTGAACCGTCCGAGGACGAGTACGAGGAGGAGTCGCCCGAAGACGCAAGCGACGAGGAGTCGCCCGAGGACGAGGAGGATCTCGAGGACGAGTATCCCGAAGAGGAGGACGAGACCGAGGAGGACGAGACCTCCGGCGAAGAACCCGACGACGAAGAGGACGAGCCCGAACCGCCTCGGAAACGCGCGCCCGCGAAGCGGACCCGCGCGACGAAGGCCACCGGTACGCGCTCGGCCCGCTCGAGAGGATCCCGGTCATGACCATCCAACCTGCAGGGGGCGGCGGCGGTGGAGGCGGCGGGGGCGGTATGGCCCGTCCCAATTCGTCCGGCCTCGCCGACGTCATCGACACGATCCTCGACAAGGGCCTCGTCATCGACGCGTTCGTGCGTGTCTCGCTCGTCGGTATCGAACTGCTCACCATCGACGCCCGCGTCGTCGTGGCCAGTGTCGACACCTACCTGCGTTTCGCGGAGGCGGTGAACCGGCTCGAGATCTCCGACAACGAGCCGAAGGGTCTTCCGGATCTCGTCGGCGACATCACTTCGGGCGGTTCCAAACACAAGACGAAGGGAGCACTCGAGGCTGCGGGGGAGAAGGTCAGCGAGTTCCTCGGGGACGTCCAGGAGCAGCGCGAGCCCGCTCGACGATCTCGCAGGGGTGAGGACTGATGTCGACCGGACAGACCGAACGGCCCGAGCAGGGCGACAACGACGAAACCGCCACGACCACTGCGGTCTACGTCTACGGGATCGTCCCGTCGGATGTGGAGCCGGAGGATCATGCGGAAGGGGTGGGTAATCCGCCGGCCGAGGTGTCGGTGGTCAGATCCGGTCGCGTCGCCGCACTGGTGAGCGAGATCCCCACCGATCGCGCCCTCGGCACACCGGACGATCTCAAGGCGCAGGCCGAGTTGCTCGACGGGACCGTGACGGTCGCCCCCGTGCTCCCGTTGAGATTCGGGGCGGTCCTCACCGATCGGGATGCGGTGGCCGCGGAACTGCTCGAGGGGAACGAGGACGAACTCGCCTCGGCCCTCGACCAACTCGAAGGTCTCGCACAGTACGTCGTGAAGGGGCGCTACGTCGAGAAGACGATCCTGCAGGAGATCCTCGAGGAGAACTCCGAGGCGGCGCAGTTGCGGGAACAGCTCCGCGGGCAGTCCGAGGATGCGACCCGCGATGCGCGGATGGCGCTCGGAGAGATCATCAATGCGACGATCGAGGCCAAGCGCGCCGAGGACACCCGTCGCACGGTCGAGGCCCTGTCGTCGCTCGAACCGATGGTCAACGAGCGGCAGCCCACGCACGAGCAGGACGCCGTGCACATCGCCGTCCTCGTCGAACTCGAGCGGCAGGACGACCTCGAACAGGCTCTGCAGGAACTGGGCCGGGAGTGGGAGAACAGGGTCGAGTTCTCGTTGCTCGGTCCGATGGCGGCCTACGACTTCGTGGCGAAATCCGATCCCGGTGAAGGAGGTTGACGATGGGTCTGCTGACCTCCCTGCTCACGCTGCCCCTCGCTCCCGTCAAGGGAGTGATGTGGCTCGGAGAGGTCATCCAGGAGCAGGTCGAACAGCAACTGCACGACCCCGCCAACGTGCGGCGCGAACTCGAGGAGATCGAGGAAGCGGCGGAGGCGGGTGAGCTGACGCCCGAGGAGAAGGACGAGGCGCAGCAGGCCGTGCTGAACCGGATGATCTCCCGGGGCGGATCCGGCCCCGCCGAGGGAAAGGAGTGATCCCGTGGCGCAGGACACCGGCCCGCCCGCGATCTCGGCGGCCGAGGCCGCATCGGCGGCCCTCACACATCTGAAGGAACTGACCTCGAAGGAGGCTCAGGGGGTGACCTCCGTCGAACCCACCGAGGACGGTTGGGTCGTCGAGGTGGAGGTCGTGGAGGACAGGCGGATCCCGTCGTCGGCCGACATGCTTGCGCTCTACGAGGTGGAGATCGATCTGGACGGAAATCTGCTCGCGTACAAGAGGACCCGGCGTTACGGACGCGGTAGCAGCGATATCGGTGCGAGGACCGGATCATGACGGTGATCGGGGGCGGTGGAGGCGGCACGTCGTCGCCGCAGCCCTACGGGGGCGGGGGCCGGTCGACCAATCTCGGCGACATCCTCGAGCGTGTCCTCGACAAGGGATTGGTCATCGCCGGCGACATCCAGGTGAATCTGCTCGACATCGAACTGCTCACGATCAAGCTCCGTCTCGTCATCGCGTCGCTCGAGACCGCCAAGGCCGTCGGGATCGACTGGTGGGAGAGCGATCCGTGGTTGACGAGCAAGGCCCGGGCACCCGAGGTCGATTCGAGCCGCGCGGAACTCGAGTTGGAGAACCGGCGTCTGCGCGAGCGGTTGGCCGCACTCGAGGCCCGAGCGGAGGAGTTGGAGCCGGAACCGGCGGAGATCGTGGACGAGGAGGACCGTGACTGACACGACCGGGATCTGGATGTACGCCGTGACCGACGGGACGCTCGTCGGCCACGAGACCGAGGGCACCTCCGGTGTCGCCGGCGAGCAGGTCCGCACCGTGCAGGAGGGCGGGCTGACCGCCGTCGTCGGAACGGTGCCCCTGGACGATTTCGGCGAGGCTGCACTGGCACGCAATCTCGAGGATCTGGACTGGTTGGAGAGAGTGGCCCGCGCCCATGATTCGGTAGTCGCCGGAGTGGCACGTCACGTCTCCGTGGTACCCCTGCGACTCGCGACCGTCTGTCTCGACGACGAACGGGTCCGTGCCCTGCTCACCGAGCACCGGGAGCAGTTCTCGTCGGCGCTCGCCCTCGTGACGGGTCGTACCGAATGGGGGGTCAAGGCGTTCGCCGATCGCAAGGCACTGACCGCCGCTGTCGCCGAAGCGCAGACGGAGGGGGCGGGTTCCGGCACGGGCACGGCCTATCTGTTGCGCCGCCGCGCACAACTGGCGGCGCAGGAGAGCGTCGAACGCGACGCAGCCGCACGTGCCGCCGAGATCCACGAGCGGCTGCTGCGGGTGTCGGCCGCGGGTCGCCGGGGTGCACCGACCGATCCGGCACTGAGCGGCAGCCACGAGTGGATGCTGCTCAACGGGACGTATCTCGTCGACGACGACAGGACGGACGAATTCCGTTCCGAGGTCGAGGAACTCGCGTCCATGTATACGGGCATCAGGCTCGAGACGAGCGGCCCGTGGCCGCCCTACTCGTTCGCCGGAGCAGAACGGATCTCGCCGTGAGATACGCCGACGGATCAGTGGACGAGGAGCGGCGGATCGCTCTGATCGATCTGCTGGACCGGGTGCTGTCCGGTGGTGTGGTCATCACCGGCGACATCACGTTGTCGATCGCGGAGATCGATCTGGTGCGGATCTCGTTGCGCGCGTTGATCTCGTCGATCAGTACCCTGTCGCTGCCCGGGGTCGACGTCCCCGTTCCCCGTGGGGCCCGGGAGGATTCGTGAGCGAACCGGTGAACTTCCCGTCGCGTATCGACGCCGATCCCGAATCCGTGGAGCGGGGTCTGGTGACGCTGGTGCTCACGCTCGTCGAACTGCTCCGGCAACTGATGGAGCGTCAGGCCCTGCACCGCATGGATGCAGGGGATCTCAGCGACGAGCAGATCGAACGTCTCGGCACGACACTGATGCTGCTCGAGCAGCGCATGGCCGAGCTGCGCGACCATTTCGGGCTCACCCCCGAGGATCTCAACATCGATCTCGGTCCGCTGGGGACACTGCTGCCCCGGGAGTGAGCCCGATCGGTCACATTCCGGCGATCTCCACGAGCTCGTAGTCCTTCACACCACCGGCGAGCACCCGCAGGTGATCGTCCATGGTGCCGAGGGTGTGCTCGATCGCGGTCAGGCGGCTCAGGTAGTGGCCGATGGAGTGCTCGGCCGTGACCCCGATGCCGCCGTGCATCTGCACGGACTCCTGGCCGATCTTCCGAGCGGACCGGCCGACCTGCAGCTTGGCGCGCGACGCGATGGTCGGGTCGACGATGCCGTCGGAGAGGGCCATGGTCGCGTACAGGCTCATGCTCGATGCCAACTCGTACAGCACGTACATGTCGGCCGCACGGTGGGTGAGCGCCTGGAACATCGACAGCGGCACACCGAACTGCTTGCGCTGCTTGAGGTAGCTCGTCGTCAGCTGCACCGAGGAGTCGAGGGCACCGACCGCCTCGGCACACAGTGCCGCCTGCGCATGCACCTGCGCCGCGGTGATGGCTGCGGACGCGTCGGCCGCCTCACCGAGCGGAGTGGCCGCGACGTCGTCGAGCACGAGCTGCGCACCGCGACGTTCGTCGTGGGTGCGGTACGGAGTGCGGACCAGACCGTCGGCCGATGCGTCGACGACGAACAATCCGACGCCGCCCTCCGGGAGCTTCGCCGAGACGATGAAGGTGTCGGCGCAATCACCGTGCAGCACAGGGTTCTTGCGACCGGAGACGGTCCAGGAGTCGCCGTCGCGCGCCGCGGTGGTCGCCACCTCGGTGTGCGGCCAGCGGCTGCCCGGCTCGTCGTGCGCGAACGCGAGGAGCACGGTGCCCTCGGACAGTCGCGGCAGGATGTCGGAGCGCTGCGCGTCGGTGCCGACGTCGGCGACGAGCCGGCCGGGCAGGTAGACGCAGTCGAGCACGGGCTCGGGTGCGAGGGCGCGGCCGATCTCGGTCATGACGGCCATGACCTCCACCGGTCCGGCTCCCATGCCGCCGTGCTCCTCCGCGAAGGGCAGGCCGAGGACGCCGAGTTCGGCGAGCTGCTTCCACACGTCGCGGTTCCAGCCCAGGTCACCTTCGGCCACCCGGTTGCGCGACTCGACGTCGTACGCACCCGAGAGGAGGTCGCGGACGGTCGCGCGGAGCATGTCCTGTTCGGTGTCGAGTTCGAAATTCATGTCCGGGGCCTCACAGTCCGAGAATCGAGGAAGCGATGATCGAACGCTGAACCTCGTTCGACCCGCCGTAGATGGTGACCTTGCGGTTGTTGAGGTAGGTCGGCATCGTCAGCCGCGCCCAGTCGGGCGAGTCGATATCGGCCTCGCCGGCGGGCAGCGAATCGGGGCCGGCGATGTCGACGAGCAATTCGGTCGCGGCCTGCTGGAGCTCGGAGCCGCGCATCTTGAGCAGCGACGATGCCGGGTTGGGCTTGCCGTCGGCCGAGCCGGCGACGACGCGCAGCTGGGTGAGCTCGAGAGCGAGCAGTTCGTTCTCGAGTTCGGCCAGGCGTGCCGCGAAGATCGGGTCGTCGAGCAGCGAGCCGCTGCCGTAGCGGGTCTCGGCCGCGAGGGACTTCGCCCGCGCGAGCTTGACCTTGGTGGCGCCGACCCGGGCGATGCCGGTGCGCTCGTTGCCGAGCAGGAACTTCGCCTGCGTCCAGCCGGTGTTCTCCTCGCCGACGAGGTTCTCGGCGGGAACGCGCACGTCCTCGAAGAAGACCTCGTTGACCTCGTAACCACCGTCGATCAGCTTGATCGGACGGCGGGTGACGCCCGGGGTGTCCATCGGGAAGAGCAGCATCGAGATGCCGGCCTGCTTCTTCGCGTTCGGATCGGTGCGGACGAGGCAGAAGATCCAGTCGGCGTGCTGCGCGAGCGTCGTCCACGTCTTCTGCCCGTTGACGATGTAGTCGTCACCGTCGCGGACGGCGCGGGTCTTGAGGGACGCGAGGTCGGAGCCGGCCTCGGGCTCGGAGAAGCCCTGGCACCACCAGATGTCGAGGTTGGCGGTGGCGGGGAGGAAGCGTTCCTTCATCTCCTGCGAGCCGAACTGCGCGATGACCGGACCGATCATGGATGCGTTGAACGGCAGCGGGTCGGGCACCGAGGCGAGCTGCAGCTCGCTGAGCCAGATGTTGCGCTGCATCGGCGTCCAGTCCTGACCGCCCCATTCGACGGGCCAGTTGGGAACGGCGAGGCCGCGCGAATGCAGGATGCGCTGAACGGCGACGTAGTCGTCCTTGCCCAGCGGGGTGCCGGAGGCGGTCTTCGCACGCACTTCGGCGGGGATCTCGGTGGTGAAGAAGGTGCGCAGTTCGTCGCGGAACGCACGCTCCTCCTCGGTGAGCTTCAGGTTCATGGAGGGGCCTTCCAGGGATGCCGGCGCCGTAGCGCTTCTCGCGATTCCAAACTAACCTTACATTGTTAGCTCGTCCAGGCCGGGCCGGAAGGAGGACGACGGATGGCGCGTCCGCGCACGCCGCTGCTCAGCCGTGAACTCATCCGCGACGTCACGCTACGACTCGTCGACGAGCACGGCCTCGACGCCGTATCGATGCGTCGGATCGCCGCCGAACTGGGTGTTCGCGCCCCGTCGCTGTACAGCCACTACGCCACCAAGGAAGAACTGCTCGACGACATCGCCGACGCCATCGGCGAATCGGTCGACGTCAGTGGGTTCGCCGAGAACGACTGGCAGGAAGCGCTCCGACGCTGGGCCCGCACCTACCGCGACGCGCTCGCCGCACACCCGAACATGGTTCCCTTCCTCGCGTCGAGCCCCGGCACCCGGCCCGTCTCCCTCCAGGCGTCCGATGCCATCCACGGCGGCCTCACCCGCGCCGGCTGGCCGCCCCGCTTCGCGACGATGATCGGCGCCTCGATCAAGTACATCGTCATCGGCTCCGCGATCACCTCGTTCGCGGGCGGATTCGACGATCACATCGACACCTACAACGAGCGGTATCCGCATCTGTCGCAGGCGCATCGGCTCCGCGAGTACGCGGCCGAGATCGACGCCGAGAGCTTCGACCTCGTTCTCGAGTCCTTCCTGCGGGAACTCGGGCGACGATACGAGATGTTGCCTTAACGTGGACTCCATGACGCGCCCCATTCGCATCGGACTCCAACTACAGCCCCAGCAGCAACCCGACTACGGCGTCATCCGCGACACCGTGCTCCGCGCCGAGGACGCAGGCGCCGACATCGTGTTCAACTGGGATCACTTCTACCCGCTCTACGGCGACCCCGACGGCGCCCACTTCGAGTGCTGGACGATGCTCGGCGCCTGGGCGGAGCAGACCGAACGTGTGGAGATCGGCGCACTGGTCACCGGCGGTGGCTACCGCAATCCCGACCTGCTCGCCGATATGGCCCGCACCGTCGACCACATCAGCGGCGGCCGCCTCATCCTCGGCATCGGCTCGGGC
>Ga0180216_1000384_pt1 | contig 48475 bp, 49 predicted proteins | sample eDN3rd37CBELigMG_FD_128879 | JGI IMG/M metagenome (GOLD analysis project Ga0180216, IMG submission 128879) | Enriched Miracle-Growth compost microbial communities from Emeryville, California, USA - eDNA 3rd pass 37_C BE-Lig MG (version 2)... ...
ACGGTCTGGCTCGGGTTTTCGACAGCCCAGGGGGCGACAGTTGCATTTTTAACCATCGCGCTCGCCCAGCTTTGGCACGTTTTCAACATGCGCAGCCGCCGCAGTCGGCTCCTGCACAATGCCGTCACGCAGAACCGCTTTGTCTGGTATGCACTTGCGCTGTGCTTGGTGCTGATCCTTTCAGCCGTGAGCATACCACCGCTCGCAGATGCGCTGGCGATTGCGCCGATCGGTGTCCAAGGTTGGGCGCTCGCGGTTGGATGCAGCCTGCTGCCGCTGGCAGGAGGCCAGGCGTGGCTCGGACTGGGCACGCGGGGTGCCTCGAATACCCGCGGAGCAGCGAGCCCTGAGTGAGGAATTCGGGATACGCCGCCCGCAGATCCGCAAGCTGGTCATGCTCGCAGTCACCGCGTTCGCACTGTATCTCGCATACCTGCTGGCGTTTCCGCTTTTCCCTTCGCTCACCTGGGAGTTCGAATCGCGCTGAGCGCGCCTCTTCCATACAAACTGTGAACGCCAGCTTCCGCCCATCCTACTCTGCCAGTAGCAAAATGCGCTGAGCGAGCCAGACTTGGTTATTGGTTCGCGATTTCGGCTTGGCCTAGTGTGACGGCACGCCATCAAAATGGCCTTTCAAGGCATCCATCTTCTATCCGAATGTATCCGACGCTACTGCTACGACCTTTCAATTCTTCCATTCTCCGAACCAGCGCCCGTCAATAAGCGTGCGACAGCATGAGCGTCCGTTCGGCAGCGTGCCAGAACCGGATCAAAGCTATCCGTGCCGCGCTCTCCAGTTTGGGCACGGCATTCGTCGGCAGAGATGAGGTACGTGGAGAGCTCAATGGATGAGAAGAAATATCTGACTGTTGGGGCGACTTTCATCAAGATCGGTAAGGCAGTGCTGCATCAAATTGACGGCCTCGAGGCCTGGGATCAAAAGAACATGGTGACATTTCGTGCGTGACCACCACAACGGGGAAAAAACCTGAGATTGTGGGAACCGGAAACCTCCGAGTGGACGCAGGTTTCTTCGGAGTTTTTGTCATGTCATGCTTGTTCGCGGATGACGTCGAGTGCTCTTTTGTCAGTACGCAGCCCAAGGAAGACGGGATGCCGCATTTCGTCTCCACTCGTCCATTCGGTAAATTTTACCTCGCCCACCAGCTTGGGAAAAAGCCACGTGGTCGCGCCCTCATACCTTACCTCTTGCTCAAAGGGCTTTTTGCTGGTGCGCAGTGGCTGCATCGCTACATAGAGCGACTTCAGTTCGGCCTGGTCGAAGCCGGTGCCGACATGCCCCGCATAGACCCAGCGCTTCTTCACATTGTCGCGTACCGCAAGCACCAGCGAGCCAAAGTACTTGCGCGATCTGCGCGGTTCAGTGTACCCGACAATCACCACCTCCTGCTCATGCACTGCCTTGAACTTGAGCCACTCGCGCGTTCGCTTGCCCGAGTGGTAAAGGCCCGCCGCGCGCTTGGCAATCACGCCTTCTTCGTGCAAGCGCTTCGCCTTTGCGAACTCCCGCAAGCCAAATTCGGCGACGTGCTCGCTGTAGTGCAGCACGGGATCGCTCGGTAATAGAGCCCTCAAAATCTTCTTGCGCTCGAGCAACGGCTTTTTGCGGATGTCTTTACCGCGCATGAACAAAACGTCGAACACGACATACAGCAACGTGGCTTTTTTGTTGAGGGCGTTCTGCAAGAGCTGGAAACGTGAGCGCCCATGCGCGTCGAGTGCGCATAGCTCGCCATCTATGACGCACGAGCCATCGATCTTCTGAAGCGCTGGAAGAAGCACCGCATACTTTGTGGTGACGTCAATGCCATTGCGTGACCACAACCTCACCGCATGGTCGCGCTTCTCAGTGACAAGGCGGAAGCCATCCCATTTGGTCTCGAACACCCAGCCTTTGTCGTCAAATGGTTGTTCGACGAGCGTTGCAAGCATCGGTCGATAGGCGGGGTTCATATCTTTTTTTCGATTTTAATGAGCCAAACCGGTTTCTCAGGCGATTTGTCGGTGCACCCAAATCAATCGCGCACGGATGGTTGGTTACCGTCGCAACCGTTTGAATTGCCTCCAGCGCTACTCCAGTCATGCTCAACAGACGTTGCCGATATCGGCCTTAACTCGCAAATGTTCAACGTCATGAAGGCCGCCATCGCACACGCTCGACAAGTCTCCGGTGATCGGCGCCGGTGCTCAAGCCCCGAGACCGTATCGTCACTTCTGGGCGCTCGGCGAGCCGAATGACGGCGTTGATGCGGTCAAAGGGCAGCACATTTCATTTACTCGATTGTCCAATCACGCTGCGGCCTGCACCGACTGCCCACTCGGGACCAGGTCCTTCACAGCCTGAACCATCTTCGCGAGCACGACTTGGGCATCGCCGTAGACCATGTTGCAATTGTCAGCATAGAAGAGCTCGTTCTCGATCCCAGCGTAGCCGCGGCCCTGGCCGCGCTTGACGACATAGATCTGATGCGCCTGATCGACGTTGAGAATGGGCATACCGTAGATCGGCGACGACTTATTAGTTTTCGCGGCTGGGTTCACCACATCGTTCGCGCCGATGACAAGCGCCACGTCGGCGGTCTTGAACTCGTCGTTGATGTCGTCGAGATCGAAGATCATATCGTAGGGTACTCCCGCCTCGGCCAGCAGTACGTCCATATGGCCCGGCATGCGGCCCGCCACCGGATGGATCGCGAATTTCACGTCGACGCCTGCCGCCTGTAGCAGCTTGACGAACTCGTAAAGCTTCTGCTGAGCCTGTGCGGCCGCGAGGCCATAGCCTGGCGCTATGATTACCTTACTCGCATAGCGCATCGTGATCGCGGCATCGCTCGCCTCAACCGGCTTCAGCCGCCCTTTGATCTCGCCCTGCTGTTCGATGGCGACTTCGCCGAAATTACTGAACAGCACATTGCGAACCGAACGGTTCATCGCTTTCGCCATGAGAAGCGTCAGCAGCGTGCCGGCCGATCCCACGACCATGCCGGCGACCATTAGCGCCGGGTTTTGCAGCACGAAGCCGCCGAGCGCCACAGCAAGACCGGTCAGGGCGTTATAAAGCGAGATGACAACGGGCATGTCCGCGCCGCCAATGGGAACGGTCACCATCACTCCCAGCGCCAGAGCTATCAGGAAGAAGACAATCCCTTCGATATTGCCTCCCGTCTTGGTGACAAGATATGCGCCGAGGCCGATCAAAACCAAGAAAACGATGCCATTCAAAAACCTTTGCCCGGGCATTCGCCACGGCTTCCGCATCCGGCCATCGAGCTTAGCCCAGGCGATGATCGAACCGGACAGCGAGACACACCCGATCAGCGCGCCGAGCATGGTCACGGTAAGCCCAATTGGGTCGCCGCTGTGCCCGCCGAAAAACTCGGCAGCGGCAATGGCCGCGGCGGAACCGCCGCCCATTCCGTTGAATAGCGCCACCATCTGCGGCATCTCGGTGATCTGAACGGTTCGCCCCTTCCACCACGCCCAGCCGAGCCCCACAACGAGCGCAATCCCTGTCAGCGACAGGTTGACCATAAGATGAGGCTTCGCACTTGCCTCGATTCCGAAAGCGTAAAGAAGGCTGACCAGCACCGCCACCAGCATGCCATAGCCTGCCAAGATAATGCCTCGCCGAGCGGTGACAGGCGAAGACATCTGCTTCAGCCCATAGATCAACAAGAAGGCTGCTACCAGATCGCAGGCATCGATGATCCAATCCATAACCGTCTACGCCTTCTTCTGGCTTGGTTTGAACATCTCCAGCATCCGCTCCGTCACAACATAACCGCCGGCAACATTCGCCGCGCCAAGCAGCACGCCAACAAAGCCTATTACCTGTCCGGGAACGCTGCTCGCATTGAGCAGCGTATAAATGGCGCCGACCACGACGATTCCGTGCACGAAATTCGAGCCCGACATCAACGGTGTGTGGAGAATGGCCGGCACCCGCGAAATCACTTCGTAGCCGGTGAAGGCCGCGAGCATGAAAATATAGAGAGCAACAAAGCCTACGATCGTAATCTGTGCCGTCATCCGTCTTCCCCTGAGATCAAGCGGCGGGCTTGGCGACGCCCACGCGTTTTGCACTACCGGCGCCTGTCAGAGCAGTCTTGGCGAGAACCTCGTCGTTCCAGTCCGGCGCGATCTTCCCGTCGTGGATCAGAAGCTCGAGCAGGTTGAGCAAGTTCTTCGCGTAAAGTTCGCTCGCATGCTCGCCGAGCAATGATGGAACGTTGAGCGGCGCCACGATCGTCACCTGGCCAATCTGTATTGTTTCACCGGGTTTGGTGTATTCGCAATTGCCGCCGCCATCCGCTGCCAAGTCGACAATCACCGCGCCCGCTTTCATTCCGTCCACCTGGGCTTTGCCGATGAGCTTCGGTGCCGGTCGGCCGGGAACGGAGGCCGTCGTGATGATCACATCGGCTTGCTGGATGTGGGCCGTAAGGACCTTGGCTACTTTACTCTTCTCTTCCGGCGTCAGCTCGCGCGCATAGCCCCCTTCACCCGTCGCGTTGACGCCGGTATCCACGAATCTGGCGCCGAGCGAAGCGGCTTCGCCCTTTGTTTCCGGGCGCACATCATAACCTTCGACGATGGCGCCTAGTCGGCGCGCGGTCGCCAACGCCTGCAACCCTGCAACGCCGAGCCCCATCACCAGCACTGTTGCTGGCCTGAGCGAGCCCACCGCCGTCGTCATGCGGGGAAAGATCCGGGCCAAATGGGTCGCCCCCAGAAGGGCGGCGTAGTAGCCGGCGAGCGTGGCCTGACTCGACAACGCATCCATCGTCTGCGCCCGGCTGATACGCGGCACACGCTCCATCGCGAAGCAGGTGATTTTCTTTTGCCGCAAGAGATCGACCAGTGCCGGCTCCTTATTTGCGTAGATAAAGGAGATGAGGAGCGCGCCAGTCTTCATCGCTCGCACCGTTTCCGCCGCCGGCGGCTGCACTGCCAACACGATATCGGCATCGCGGACGAGCTGCGCAGCATCGACCACGCAGGTCGCGTTCTTGAAGGCGGCGTCGGGCAGCTTCACCGCATCGCCCGCGCCCGACTGGATCGCCACCTGCGCACCAAGCCGCATCAGCCGGTCGATGACGCTCGGCACCATGGCCACGCGCAATTCGCCAGGGCGCGTTTCCTTCAGCACCGCGATTTTGACTGTCATGGAAATCTCCACGACCTTTAGATGAAAAGAGCTGCCGCGCCGCCGCAACCGTGCGGCCTGCAGGCCGTACGCCTATGGCCAGCCCAGTCAGAACGGCGCGTCGATATCAACGACGTCGATCAGCTTGTGATTGACGAACTCCTTGATGCCGAGTCCAAGCAGCTCACGGCCATATCCAGAATGCCGGATGCCGCCGAAAGGCAGGTCCGCCTTGACCATCGTCGGATGATTAACGAAGACCATGCCGGTCGAAATCTGCCGCGCCACTTCCGCGCCGTGCTTCGGATCGGACGTAAAGACTGAGCCGCCCAGACCGAACGGAGAATCATTCGCGATGCGCACGGCATCGTCTTCGTCCTGGGCACGGAACAGCATAGAGACCGGACCGAAGAATTCCCAATACCGGGCTGGATTGTTCTCACCGACGTCGGTCAGGATTGTCGGCTGCACGAATGCTCCCTTATTGGGAATCTTCGGGCCGACTTCAGTTGCCTTGGCGCCATGAGCGACTGCCTGCCGGATTTTGTCCTTGAGACCGTCAGCCGCGGCCTGTGATGACAACGGAGCCAATGTCGTCTTGGGATCAGACGGATCGCCCGCATGCAAACCGGCCACGCCGGCAGTGTAACGCTGGAGGAACTGATCGTAGATTTTATCGACGATGATCATTCGCTTGGAGGACACGCAGACCTGTCCGCCGTTCCAGTGACGGCCGAAGACGGCCCATCTGACCGTCTTGTCCAAATCGACATCGGCCAGCACCACGAAGGCATCGGAGCCGCCGAGCTCCATCGTGGACTTTTTCAAGGCCTTGCCCGCCAGTGCCGCGACGACCGCACCGGCTTCCTCGGAGCCGGTGAGCGCAACACCGCGCACAAGGGGGTGATTGAGGATGAGCTCAATCTGAGAATGTGCTGCATAAAGGTTCTTGAAGGCACCGTCCGGCAAACCTGCGTCCCGCATGAGCTTCTCACAGGCAGCCGAACTCTGAGGGACAATACCGGCATGCTTGAGCAATATCGTATTGCCCGCAGACAACTGCGGCGCGATGATGCGCGCGACCTGGTAATAAGGGAAGTTCCACGGCTCGACGGCCAACAATACGCCGAGCGGATCGTGTACGAGCATGGCATGACCCTCGGTCAGATTGGCTACAGGCAGTTTCTCCGGCGCAAGCAGCGTTTTGGCGTTCCGGGCGTAATATTCAAAAATGTCGGCCGACAATTCTACTTCCGCTTTCGCCTCGGCAATCAACTTGCCCATCTCCAGAGTCAGCAGCTTGGCGTAGGCATCGATGTCCTTGCGCAAAAGGTCGGCCGCCTTCTGCATAACCTCGGCACGTTCAGCAAACGAAGTTTTCTTCCAGGACAGAAACGCGGTGTGAGCCTTCGTTATGGCTTGCTTGACTTCGGCTTCAGTGGCGTCCGAAAACGTCTTCAGCACTTCGCCGGTGTAAGGGTTGGTGGTTGCGTACGCCATGATTCCGTTCCTTGCTGGTTGGGCGGGACTCTGAAGCTTGGGCATGGCTCGGTGGCCGGATTGCAACAGTTCTCTCGCGCGCGCGACACAATTTTAGTATCCGACCGTGAAGCGTTGGCGGATATGGGCGGGGCGCTCTAGTTCATCAATCATTGCGACGGCAAAATCCTGAACAGAGATGTGGCTCTGTCCGTTGGCGTCGGTCAGAAGTTGGTCGCGGCCGAGACGGAAATGTCCAGTTCGCTGTCCCGATTTCATATTGGCCGAGGGAGCGAGGTAAGACCAATCGAGCTCAGGTTCTTTTTTTCAATTGCTCGAGCGCGTTAATCGTCGCCAGCGAACCTGGCCGGATGGCCAGAGGAAAATTCGGATCATCAACGAGGCGGACGCCGGGTCTGACCTCCAGGCCACCCGCGCCGCCCACCCAGAGAACTCGCTTGAGGCCTGCCATCTTGATCGCCTGAATGATCGACGATGTTCCGCGCACCTGATCGTCATACAGGTTGGGGTCTTTCCAACCGGGATTGAAGGCGCTAACCAAGGCATCATGTCCCCTAATCGATCGTGCAAGGGAGCCCGCGTCGTAAACGTCTCCCGCAATCGCGGTCAATCGGTCTCGCGCCGGAAGCTTTTCAGGGTCACGAACAATCGCCGTAACTGCGTGTCCGCGATCAAGGGCTTCGCTCAGTAGTGCCGCGCCAACGAATCCTGTTGCACCGAGCAGCGCGATGTTCATCGCATGCTCCTTTCATCGAATGCCGACTTTAACGGCGCCAAACGCGCAAGCCGTGATGAGCGGGAGCTTTGCGCCATTCGTCCGCTAAGCTTCGCAACACGCCTGTGATGCTACGGGCATCGAGTCGGGCCGATACCCTGTGCCCGCTTCTAGTCTCATCCCAACACCAATCTCCGCGATCAGCTTTAACTCAGATTAAGGCTTTGGCTCGCCTGGCCGTTATTCTTTCGTGCTGACGTCGACGAGAGCCCCGACACGGAGATGCCAGTATGGCGATGATGATGAAGGCGGCGGTGGTGCCCGCGTTCGGCAAGCCCCTGAAAATCGAGGAAGTGCCCATCCCGACGCCAGGGCCGGGAGAGGTTCTTGTGAAGATCAACGCCTCAGGCGTGTGTCACACCGATCTTCACGCGGCGACCGGCGATTGGCCGGTGAAGCCGACACCGCCTTTCATTCCTGGCCACGAAGGAGCCGGTATCGTGGCGGCCGTTGGCCCCAGCGTCGCCGGCGTCAAGGAAGGTGACGCAGTCGGCACTGCTTGGTTGCACGATGCGTGCGGACGATGCGAATTTTGCGAGACCGGTTGGGAGACGCTCTGCGAGGCTCAGCACATGAGCGGCTACACGGTGAACGGCAGCTTCGCCGAATATGCGATCGGCGCGGCAGACTATGTCGCCCGTCTACCGAAGAATGTCGACTTTGCCGAGATGGCGCCCATCCTGTGCGCTGGCGTGACGACCTACAAGGGGATCAAGGAGACCGAAGCCAGACCCGGCGAATGGATTGCGATTTCGGGCATCGGTGGTCTTGGTCATGTGGCCGTTCAATACGCCAAGGCGATGGGACTTCACATCGCGGCGCTCGACGTTACTGAGGAGAAGCTCGCGCTGGCCCGGAAGCTCGGTGCCGAGGTCACAGTGAACGCCAAGGCGCCGGACGCCGCGGCCCAAGTGGTTAAAGCAACAGGCGGCGGCGCTCACGGCGTGTTGGTGACTGCGGTCTCGGTCCCCGCCTTCGCCCAGGCGCTCAATCTGGTGCGGCGCAAAGGCACGATTGCTCTCAATGCCATGCCGCCTGGTGAGTTTCCGACGCCGATCTTTGATGTGGTGTTGAAGCGCATCACCATTCGCGGGTCCATTGTCGGCACGCGCAAGGATCTCGCCGAGGCGGTCGAATTCGCGAGCGAAGGCAAGGTCAAGGCCCACATTCACAAGGCGAAGCTCGACGACATCAACACGATCTTCGACGACCTCAGCAAGGGCAGGGTCGACGGTCGCATGGTCATGACCTTCTGATCGCGATTGGATGCCGGACTGACATGGTGATCGGCCAGAGCGGTCCTGCGTCTGCCACCCTGCCGCGGCAGTGTGCGGCTGTACGAAACGAGACTCATATTCGACTTCGATCAAGGCTTCGTTATGCGCGCCATGATCTTCGATGTAGCCCACAGGCCGCTACGGCTCGACCTGAAGATGGCAATACCAGAACCGGGCCCACATGAGGTTCTGATCCGCATCCATGCCTGCGGCGTTTGCCGCACCGATCTTCATGTCGTCGATGGCGAGCTGACGCATCCCAAACTGCCGCTCGTACCCGGCCACGAAATCGTCGGGGTGGTCACGGCTCTTGGGTCCCAAGTCACAAATATCAAAGTCGGCGATCGTGTCGGCGTGCCATGGCTCGGCTGGACATGCGGCGAGTGCGTCTATTGTCAGAGCGGCCGGGAGAATCTCTGCGATCGTGCCCGTTTCACCGGATATCAGATCGACGGCGGCTATGCGGATTACACCGTCGCCGATGAACGGTTTTGCTTTCCCATCCCGGCCGGTTTCACCGATGTCGAAGCCGCGCCGCTGCTCTGCGCCGGACTGATCGGCTATCGCGCGCTCCGGCTTGCCGGCGACGCGCCCCGTCTCGGACTCTATGGCTTTGGCGCGGCGGCGCATATCGCCATCCAAGTGGCGCGTTATCGCCGTCAAGAGATCTATGCCTTCACTAGGTCCGGCGACAGTGCTGGGCAAGACTTCGCTCGCGGGCTTGGCGCCGTCTGGGCCGGCGGCTCTGACGAGTTGCCACCTAAGCGGCTCGATGCTGCCCTAATCTTTGCGCCGGTCGGTGAACTCGTGCCGGCTGCACTTAGGGCCATCGCCAAGGGCGGGACAGTCGTGTGCGCGGGTATCCATATGACTGACATCCCGAGCTTTCCCTACAGCATTCTCTGGGAAGAGCGCGTTGTGCGGTCCGTCGCCAATCTGACCCGCCGGGACGGCGACGAGTTCCTCGCGATCGCAGCGAAAATTCCGGTGCGTACCACAACGACGACGTTTCCGCTGACGGACGCCAACGAAGCACTGACGCGGCTACGCGACGGCCGGATCAAAGGCGCCGCGGTGCTGGTCCCCGAAACGTAGAGATGCGGCGACGTCCACCCTTTCGCGGACGGCCGAAATCGAGGGACTCCCGCGACGCTCGCCAGCCATCGGGATGGCGATCGTGAAGTCCGCGTGAGGCGAGCATGGACACTGCGCAGAAACAATCGATCTATGACGTTGCGCTCCTGACGCCGGCCGAGATGGGCAAAGCCGATCATATGGCGATGGCGGCAGGCACCAGCGGCCCCACGCTGATGGAGGCCGCTGGCCGGGCCGTTGCGGACGCGGTGCAGGCGCACTGGTCGAAGCGCTCCGTGGCCGTCCTGTGCGGACCCGGCAACAATGGCGGCGACGGCTTCACCGCTGCCCGTGATCTGGCGGCAGCAGGGTGGCCGGTACGCATCGCCTTGCTCGGTTCCCGCGAACATCTGACCGGCGACGCCGCACATCACGCCGCACTGTGGCAAGGCGGCGTTGAACCCTTCGTGCCCGACTTTCTCGAGGAAGCCGGTGCCGTCATCGATGCGATCTTCGGCGCAGGATTGTCCCGACCGATCGAGGGCGCGGCGGCCCAGATGATCGAGGCACTGAAGACACGCAAGATCCCAACTTGCGCCGTTGATGTCCCGAGCGGTGTAGATGGGGCTACTGGGGAAGTCCGCGGCACGGCCGCACCCGCCGATGTCACGGTGACCTTCTTCCGCAAGAAGCCTGGCCACCTGCTTTTTCCGGGACGGCGCCTCTGCGGCACCGTCGTTCTGGCCGATATCGGCACCCCGGCGGCGGTGCTGCAGGACATCGCGCCGCGCACATTCGAAAACAGCCCGGCCCTGTGGCTCGAAGGCTATCCCTGGCCGGCTACCGAAGGGCACAAATATCGGCGTGGTCATGCCCTCATCCTTGGAGGGGAGGCAATCACCGGTGCAGCGAGGCTCGCTGCCCGCAGCGCACTGCGCGCCGGCGCCGGCCTCGTCACCCTGGCCGCACCCGAGCGGACCTGGACGATCTATGCGGCAGCGCTCACCAGCGTCATCGTCCGTAGCGTCGACGGCCTGGACGGGTTCGAGGCGCTGCTGGCTGATGAACGCAAGAACGCCATAGCCATCGGGCCCGGTGCCGGCGTCGGCGAAGCCACGCGGCGATATGTGTCGGCGGCGCTCGCGACCAAGCGCGCGGTGGTCCTCGATGCCGACGCTCTGACGTCCTTTGCACAGGCCCGCGACGATCTGTTCCGGGCGGTGACTGGTCCGTGCGTGCTGACACCGCATGAAGGCGAGTTCGCCCGTCTCTTCGACGTTGCCGGCGACAAGCTCACACGAGCGCGCAAGGCGGCCGAGGCAAGTAATGCCGTGGTGCTCCTCAAGGGGCCTGATACGGTCATTGCGTCACCCGACGGCCGCGCCGCGATCAACACGAACGCCCCGCCGCAGCTCGCGACGGGCGGAACCGGTGATGTTCTCACCGGGCTCATCGCCGGCTTGCTTGCGCAAGGCGTGGATCCCTTCCACGCGGCCGCCTCCGCGGCGTGGCTGCACGGAGAGGTCGCGAACGCCGTCGGCCTGGGTCTTATCGCGGAGGATTTGCCCGACGCCCTACCTGGCGTGCTGCAACGACTGAAGATCAGGTCGGACCAGGCCGACGAACCTCATGCTCCCGATCCGAGCCGGCCTGATAAAATCTGCAGCCATACGGCGATGACTGGCGAATAAACAGGAAAGAGCGCACGTAGTGGTTCCGCATCCCGTTGTCGCGCAGTGGGATGGCCCAACGCGGGCGGCACAGTTCCTAACACAGAAATATGTTGGGGATCCGTAGGCGCTTGCCAAAGACTTGTTCTGCGTCAACTGCGAGCAAGCCGAGCGGTTGCGTCACCAGACAAAGAGCATGTCCATGAACGTTCCAACGCGCGAACACGCCGTGGTCACATCGTACGGCCCCCTTATGGTCGAGGAGACTGGTCGAGGCGGGTTACGATAGCCAAAGACCATAGAGTGGGGGATACGGCCGGGCCGCAAGCAGTCTTCGAGGCAGCGGGGGGCGGGTGGAGACATCGGATGGCAGGTAACTCACTTACGCCAAGCCGAAACTGGCAAAACCCATCCTTCTTTTGTAGCGGAAGCTCGACCGAGGAGCTTTTCGGGAGAGCGCACCATTCCGAGCTTCACTCTTCTTGAGCAATGCAGCTATTCACGGCCGGACGCCAACATTCCGGTGATCAGCTTGCGTCCTTGTGTCCATCACAACTACATCAGGCCGGCAACTCGCCCGTAGCCTAGCCGCTTACATTCCCTATGAGCTGAGGCCTTTGAACTGAAATCTCGTCCAAGTTGAAAACTATCCTCGTAACGAGCGCGAGGGTTAGGTTCGCTTACCTCGGCATCGAAAGCCTCGTCGAAAAACGCGAGGCTGCATCGAGATCGTACAGTTATGCCGATATGGTCCATTCCTCGAACATGTTTGCGCGCTCATATCGACCTTCTCCTTTCAGCGTCTGCCACCGATCTCGTCGATATGGGTAAGGAGGTCAGCAGGGTCCTCGTAGACGCGGATCGCCCCCGCCTGACGCAGTTCGTCTGGGCCATAGCCGCCACTCAGAAGGCCGACACCCAGCGCCCGGCAGCGAGTTGCGGCCAGCATGTCCCAAATGCTGTCTCCGACAACGACTGCCGTCTCGATGGGACCGCCCAACCGCGGTGAGGAACAGGTCAGGATCAGGTTTCGCGTACTTTACCTGATCGCGGGTGATGATGGGCGTGCTGGACAGATCGACGCCGAGGGCGACGAGATTTGCGGCCGCGGTTTCCATGCGGGCGCTAGTCGCAATAGCCCATCGCACGCCATCATCCGACAAACACTGAAGCAGTTCACGCGCACCTGGTAGCGGACGAACGTGGCTTGTCTGTCGCCGATAGGCAGCGGCATGAAGCTCGCGCAGCCGATCGACGCGCTCGGGGCTAATCTCAAGGCCGGTCTCGCGCAAGAGCTGGTTAGTGAACAGTCCGCCACTCATGCCGATTTTGCGATGGATGCGCCACACGGAAAGGTCGATGCCTTCCGCGTCCAGCGCGTCTTTCCAGGCAAGCACGTGCTGATAGACGCTGTCGACGAGTGTACCGTCTAGATCAAACAAGAAGATAGGCTCGATTCGGATCTCGCTCTCCATTTGAACGAAGCAAAACGCATCACACGGTCCTTCCAAACAGCTCGAAGAGAACCATGCGTCGAACGAATAGTTAGAGTACTTTTAAGTCCCTTCTCTTGAATGCTTAAGCCAGCGACACGCCGGCGATCGCGCCTATTCCGTAGGTGACGCCGGCGGCCGCGAGGCCGATGGCAAGCTGACGCAGTGCGGAAAAGAGCACGCCGCGGCCTGTGAAGAGACTGGTGCCCATCCCGATCAGCGCGAGCGCCAGCCCACTGACCAATAGGCTCAGCAGCAGCGCAGTAGAACCGGACACAAACATGAACGGCACAACCGGCACGATTGCTCCCACCGCGAACAACATAAAGGACCATGAAGCAGCCGCCCACGCCGAGCCGCCAAGTTCTTTGGGATCGATGCCGAGTTCCTCGCGCGCGAGTGTGTCGAGCGCTGTCTCCTGGTCGCCCAACAACCGATCAGCAAGGGCGCGCGCCTGCGGCTCTGCGATCCCCTTGGCTTGGTAGATAAGAACGAGCTCTTCTCTCTCTTCTTCCGGAACTTCGCGAAGCTCCTCCGCCTCGGTCGCGACCTGGCTTTGGTAAAGCTCACGCGAACTCGTGACCGACAGCCACTCACCCATCGCCATCGAACAAGCCCCGGCGACGAGGCCGGCGAGGCCCGTGAGTAGGATCGTGTTTTCCGACACCGCTGCACCCGTCACGCCCATCACGAGGCTGAGATTGGAAACAAGCCCGTCATTGGCGCCGAGCACCGCAGCCCTGAGCGTGTTTCCGCCGCCCCGATGACGTCCTTCCAACATGGCAAGCACGGGTCCCGGCAGGCCGCCACCGCCTGCGGCCGCCCGCATCAAGAGCGCATGCGACCGCTCGTCGGCAGGAAGACCGGCAGCGCGAGCTTCGGGCTGCCTATCGTAAGCCGCGCTGTCGCGTGTTTCGTTTTCGGCCAGCATCGGAAGTACAAAGGCAGGACCGAAGCGCCGCGCAAGCCAACCAAGGAGGCGGGCGCGACCGGACGGTGCGGGGGCGAACCGCGCGCCCTGCGCTTCAATTCGTTTGCGCCAGAACTCGGCATGTGCCCGTTCAACCGCGGCGAGTCGACGGAATACCTCTGCCAGCTTCGGGTCGGCCTCGCTGTCGGCCATCGCCGCGTAGACAGCCGCACCATCGACCTCGCCCTGAAGATTTGAGCGGTAGCGTGGCATGGTGCTGGGTTTATCCATGAATATTTGATCCAAAAGCTAATTCACCTTGGACGGTATCGCCTTCACGGCCTGGCGCCTTCGCACGTCTCGTCATTCAATTGCCGGGATTGAAAGCAGCGCCTCCATCTCTCAATGACCTGAAGAGGCTTCTTTTAGCGATCGTCTGCCGGCGGCGGCTCCTCCTGGCGCCGCCGCTTGGCTTCAGTGGCCAGGCGAGCGGAAGATCCGGAGAATACCGGCCTATCGGCCTTGCTTGCACTCGCCGCGATACGCCCATTCCTTCGTGTCATTGATTCTGTTGCTCCTGCGCCCTTCGCGGGCTCGGGCTTGGCAACCTCCGCCCCGGTCGGTCGCAGCGGCGCGAATTCATCGGCCGTCAGCGTCTCCTTTTCAATAAGGAGCTCTGCGCCCGCATCAAGATCGGCCCGCCGCCTCGTCAGGATCTCGCGTGCAGATGCACCGCCCGCTTCGATCAAATCTCGTACGGCCAGATCGATCTCGCGACCGGTATCCTGCGCGGCGCTCACGATCTGGTCCTGGGTCGCGGCGATAAAGGTCTGCGGCCGAGGCGCATATGTCCTTTGCCCAACTTTTGCATCCATTCCGTATTTGGTGACCATCTCGACGGCCACTTCCGTGGCCCGCTGGAGATCGTCGGCTGCACCCGTCGAGACGTCCCCATCGAAGATGATCTGCTCCGCGGCACGGCCGCCCATCAGCACCGCGATCCGGTTTTTGAGCTCGCTGCTCGCGAGCACGAAGCGGTCCTCGGTTGGACGCTGCATCGTATAGCCGAGCGCACCAACACCCCGCGGGATGATTGACACCTTCTGCACCGGATCGACCCCGGGCAGGCTCGCGGCAACGAGAGCATGCCCCATCTCGTGAAAGGCGACGCGACGGCGTTCGGCGTTGCTCAGAACCCGGCTTTTCTTCTCGATGCCGGCGACGATGCGCTCGATGGCGACTGTGAAATCGGCGAAACCCACGGCATCGGCTTTGCGTCGCGTTGCCGCGATTGCCGCCTCGTTGATGAGATTCGCCAAATCGGCGCCGGTGAAGCCGGTGGTGAGACCGGCGATCTTGTCGAGATCTACATCCGGTCCAAGATGAATTTTTCTGACATGGACTTTGAGAATGGCCAGACGCCCGGCGTGATCCGGGCGATCGACGAGGACCTGGCGGTCGAAGCGCCCGGCACGAAGGAGTGCGGGGTCAAGAATCTCAGGGCGGTTTGTCGCTGCAAGCAGGATGACCCCCACGCTTGGGTCGAAGCCATCGAGTTCCGCGAGCAGCTGATTAAGCGTCTGCTCTTTCTCATCGTAACCGCCCAGGGCGTTGGCGGTGCGGCTGCGGCCAAGAGCGTCAAGCTCATCGATGAAGATGATACAGGGCGCAGCCTTGCGCGCCTGCTCGAAGAGGTCGCGCACCCGGGCGGCACCGACCCCGACGAACATCTCCACAAACTCCGAGCCCGAGATGGAGAAGAATGGCACGCCCGCCTCGCCAGCTACCGCTCGTGCCAGCAGCGTCTTGCCGGTCCCCGGAGGACCGACAAGCAGGATGCCCTTCGGCACCCGGGCGCCGAGCCGCCCATAGCTCTTCGGGTCCTTGAGGAACGATACGACCTCCTGAAGCTCGAATTTTGCTTCCTCGACACCGGCGACGTCGGCAAAGGTAACTTTAGTGTCCTTCTCGACATAGACCTTCGCCCGCGACTTACCGATCGACATGAGGCCGCCAAAGCCCTGCCGATTGGCAATTCCCCGGAACAGAAAGATCCATATCAGATAGAATATGACCGCAGGAACGATCCATGACAGCAAGGTTTGGATGAAGCCACCGGAAGGCGCGCCAGTGACCACGATCCCCTTGGCTTCCAGCTTCTCGGCGAGGGCCGGATCGACGCGCGCGGTGACGAACTCGGTCTTCCCGCTTGGCAGCTTCTCCTTCACCTTGCCTTGAATCGTGTCTTGGCCAACCGATACCTCGCTGACATTGCCTTGCGCGACAAGCTCCTCGAATTGGCTATACGGAATCGTGTCAATCCGCCCGTAAGAGGTCAGAACCCATTGCACCAACAGCATGCCAATCGCGGCAGCGAACACGTACCAAAGAATGACGTTCCGCTTTCTCGACGAAGAATCAGAATCCATTCCTTTCTCCAACATACCAGGGTCAGACGCATCGATTACAGTTTGGCCTACCTGCTTGCAGCAAATATCGCCACCGTGAAACCACAACGGCTTTGCCCTCGATCAAATCACAGCGCAAAGTTGAGCGTCTTCAATGTATTTTATTCAGATTCTTTTGGGTGACATCCTGATCACGCCGAACCGGCAAGTCAGGCTGGCTCGATAGGAATGAGCGCAGCAGATGACGGAGACGGATGACAGTCAGGTTGACCGTGCGATGATATGTTGGACAGCCCCGTGCGTTGCTATATCCAATCTGCTGAGGCAACGCACGGGCATGCTTCGTCCATCAGTCACGCCGCCGGCGAGCAGGGTTCATATCACGAATATCGCACCGAAAGATGGTTCTCGACGGAAGTGACGCCGGGTGCAGCCCAAGCGGCTGTCTCGGCTTCCTCCTTTTCAGCCCAGGAACGGACTGTGCCATCGAGTATGGCTGTATGGCCCTCGCCACGGACTTTCACCTGCTGAGCATCGATCCGAGCATCGCGAACCAGCGCCTCGGAGATCCGCTTGCTGACCTCACTCGCCTCAACAGGATTGTCGATGGCGATATTGTCGGTGATGCCCTTCAGTCCGTGCAAGTACCTGATGGCGCCTTCCGCCGCCCTCTTCTGGAACTGCCATTGCACTTTACCATCGAGCGTCACCCAGCCGTCTCGGACAGTCGGTTTGATCTTGTCCGCCGGTACTGAAACGTGCCATTTGAGCGCATTCAGGACGCGTTGCAGTAGATCGCTGTCATCCGATGCGCCACTTCCGAACACCACCTCGATATCGTTAGCAACGCCTGTGACGCCATAGATGCGCTTGGTGATGCGTTCCGCTTCGTATTTGTCGTAGTAGGAGCGGACCGATCCTGAAAGAGTCACTGCGCCGTTCTTCGCGGTGACCGCAACATTGTCGGCACTCACCTTTGGGTCCCACGCCAGTTCTTTTTCGACATCCTGTCGGAGCTGCAGATCGGTTGTCATGACTTCCTCCATTCAGAGCCTCGTTAGAAATCAGAGCCCTCGTTAAAAGCTACGCGCGTTTGGCTTCGCCGCTTTAACCTGCATCAAGCCCAACCAACAGCAACGAGGCCGTCACCGAATGCGTCGTGGTGGCACGATGACGCCGGTCTGCATGGGGGGAGCGGCGCCGATCCTTAACCTGGATTAAAGCTGACCGTCCACGAAACGGGCATGCTTTCTATAGACCTCGGTATGGTCGACCAGTCATGCAGCAGAGGAGATCGACATAATGGCAATGACACCCGTCCCGGTGAAGCCGGCTGCGCCTGCTCCGATGGGCACACCTGACATCTGGCAATCCTTCCACACTGAAATGGACCGGTTATTCGATCGGTTCGCCGCCGGCTTCGGTATGACGCCGTTCCCGACCTTCCGCTTTGAGTCCTCATTCAGCGCTCTATCCCCCGCCGTTGACATCGCGGAAGATGACAAATCCTTCAAGCTGACTGCGGAGCTGCCGGGCATGAGTGAGAAAGACGTCCAAGTTTCACTCTCGGGCAACACGCTCACGATCAAAGGGGAGAAGCGCCACGAATCCAAGGAGGCGAAGCAGGACTACTACCTCACCGAACGCAGCTACGGCGAATTTCGACGTTCTTTCATGCTGCCGGAGGGCGTAGATGGCAACAAGATAGATGCCGCATTCGCCAACGGTGTCTTGACCGTCAAGATTCCGAAGACCGCTCAAGCCGCGCCGAAAAAAATCGACGTCAAGGCGGCAGCCTGAACCTGGCGAGGTCACTTCAGGAGGATAGGCGGGAGGCACGTCCCGCCCTTCTTCCGTCCAAGCCGAGGAGGTACCGGATATGGTTGGCATCACATTGTCGCCAGAACAGATTCATGAGGCGCCACCCGAGGTTCGCCGGTGGCTCGAGCAGCAGATCGCCGGTGCATTAGGGCTCCATCCTACCGCGCCCGCCTTGCACGTGCCGACACGACAGCTGATCGGATGCAGCGTCGAAGACGCACGGACCATTCTGTCAATGATCCAGGGGATCCTGCCCGTTGTTGGCATCTTCTTCGAGCTCGCGCGGGAGCCCACCGCCATGTCGGCACAAGGATTGCGCGCACTGCGCTTGGACGAAATGGGAAGGCATGTGCGCCTGCAAACCACCGACCAGGTCATCGCCTGCTTGCAGGTGATCGACGAGGCGCTGCAGCGTGCATGCGGCAGCACGGAGGCTGCGCTGACAGCGTTGGACGGCGCTGGGCATTGCCTCGTTGCAGATGTCACGGCCAGGAGCATCCTCGCGCTGTGGCAGGAAATCATCGCCGCCCGCGATCTGGCTCCGGCAGAGGGTGCCTCGGTGCAGGCCGTCTCACCTTCCGCGTCGCAACCTCATGTGGTCGCGGCACCATCACCTGCCGCGCCCCCCCAGAGCAGGCCGCAGGCCAGCTAAGCTAGCGGCGACAAATATCCTCCTGCAAGCTCAAGACGGGGTGCGGATGAATTGAAGTCGTTACAGGAGGAAACTTCGCCAGTAGCACCGCAAGACTCGAGCGCGCTAAAGGCCATACCTGACAGACGTGACGGCTGCATGTTTTTGAAAGTGTCGGCGCGCAAGAGAGGCTGCGATGCAGTTCGCGATTATGGTTTGGATTGATAGCGATGATGCCCCTGATAAGGGATCCATTTTCGGGATCACGGATAAGAACAATCCCGTCGCTTTGCCGACGCTTTCACCAACAGGTTATTGGGCTGATTTCAGATCAATCGATGGAGCGCGATTTAAATACGCCGCTCAAGCGAAAAAGGCGATTTCCCAACATGGATACTATTTACTTGGTGCAAGCGTCACGATTGAAGAGGCGTTCGGACAATCGTCTCAGCCGAGTTAATCGATGATTTGCGACTGAACTCGCGAGGTCGTCCGCTTATATTGACTTGGCTACACTCTCGCCGAGATCAACCGTGTTTTCATTCCATCGCGGATCGCACACGGAGAACGCCATGAGAAACTCAATCGTCGCAATCTTTCCCGATCAGGCGAAGGCCGACGAATGCGTTCGCGCTATTGAGGAACTCGAGGCGCATGGCAATATAAAATTCTACGGCTCGGCTCTCGTAAGAAGAGATGAGTCCGGAAAATTATCCGTAGCAGAAATCACGAAAGAGGGGCACGGCGGGACAATTGTTGGCGCGTTGATTGGCGCGTTGGCTGGTTTGCCCGCTGGTCCGCTTGGAGTAACGATCGCGGCAGTTGGCGGCGCCACAGTTGGTCTGTCGGCTGACCTCATCCACGAAAATGACCAGATGAAGCTCGCCGAAACCATCTCTCAAGAATTAGGTCGGGGCAAGGTAGGGGTGGTGGCAGAAGTCGCCGAAGACGGAGTGACCATTCTCAAAGCACGAATAAAGGCTATCGGGGGTACGGTTGTTGCCCAATAACTGATGACAAGGTGTATCCGTGCGCCGCACTCCGCAGATTGGACGATAGCGCCGCTCGTCCATTGAAGGATTTCGAGAGCCCTCCCGTCTTGAGCGGCGCAGTCCTGTTGCTGCCGCGCTCGTCTGATCATTCGCCATTTGATAGTGACCCGCGCTTCTCGTGATCAGTAATGGGGACCTGAAGCATGGCGAATTGCTCGGCGAGCTCACTGTCATGAAGGCGCGTCAGGTTCTTGGATAGCTCAGCGACGATGCGAGCCGCAGTTGCGGGATCGAGACCCTCGTGAATGTTTCGGCGCATTCGCCTGGGAGCCACAACAACGAGACCGTCGAACGCGTTACGCGCACATGCTTCATTTAGCTTCTTTGCAACAAGCCAGCCAAAACGCGACTTATGCCAGCGAGGTGATTCGGTCGCCAACTTCAAGACGCCAACGGCAACGTCGCCTTTCGTTGCAGTCGATTGATCTGCGTCGGCGCAGGGAGGTGCGCCCTTTGTTTGGATGGCGGAAGCTTCCGCCTCCCATAAGGTCTCGTACTTCCCGGTCAAACTTGCACGCGCGATAATGCGAGCCCGATCTCTGCTCGCAACCACGAACCACACGCCTCGCCGTTCGGTCATTGAAGATCCCAAACCCGGCGTCGGTCGGCCGGCGGGCCCCTCCGACAGCTCATCGCTACGCTAGGAACCGTGCGGGTGCGCCGCATTGATATACGTTAAGAGGAGAGTTCCTCTTGATCTGAATCAACGAGTTTGGGCCTAAACGTCGCAGGTTTGGAAGTCGTTCAAACCCTTGAGGAGGCGCGCATGCCTTTGAGGAGAGAACTCCAAGCGATCGTTGATCTCAGGGGGGCCGCCCGCGTCCTGCACCCCGGCGCCGAGCTCTATAGCCAGGGTGAGAGTTGTAACTCGTATTTCATCGTTCTGAGCAGCTGGGTCGCGCTTTCCACGTTACTGAGTGATGGTGACTGCCTGATCCTAGATTTTGCCCTCCCGGGCGCCTTCCTCGGTCTGCCGCTGATCTCAAGGACTAGGATGTATCACTCAGCCCGATGTCTTACGCCGGTGCAGGTGTGCGCCTATCGCCGGCCGCTGCTGCAGGATATAGTCGAGCACAATCCGAAGCTCGCCTGCCTGTTGTGTCGATGGGCAACCTTCGAGGAAGCCCGAACGCATGACCATCTGATCAATCTAGGGCTTCGCAGTGCCCGCGAGCGCATCGCGCATTTAATCCTCGAGTTGTACGTCAGATTCCACGGTCGCGCTCCAGCCCGTGCCGGCGAAACGCTTGAGCTTCCGCTTACGCAGGCCCACATCGGTCAGGCTACGGGACTCACTGGTGTGCATGTCAGCCGAACCTTTCGGACGCTACGCGAACAGGGTATTGTGCGGCTCGCCAACCACAATGTCGAGATCCTCGATCCGGCTGCGCTGATGCGAGCCGCGGGACTGGAGCACGAAACTGGCTATGATCATGGACCGAAGCAGCACCGCGAGCGATTTGGCCGATACCCGCGTATACCCTCTGATACGGATTGGTCGCCGCCTGTCGGATGGCTGCCGAATGCCCTTGTTGCCTGAAATAACTGTGGATTCGCGCGATGTCCGACGACCAGCTTATTGCTTACCGTGTGTGCGACGCCCCAACGTGGTGATTCAAGCAGATGATCAACGCTCTAGCAGTATTAAGCCTGATCCTGATTGGTCTTTCATCCTCTGTGCCCGTAATCTGATGGGAGCGCGCAGGACGAGCCTGCGCTGCGTGAGGGCTTCAACGTCGCCGCGCTCGAAACCACAACGCAAGACGACTGACGGCGAACCTCCAAGACATTGCTTTTCTCAAGTTGTGGCGCCCAAGCTTTAGCGCATCGTGACGAGCGCGAGCGTGACGGAACGCCGCTACTCCTGTTCCGCCGCGATCATATGCGTGACCTTGGGCGCGCCCTCGAGGTGGAACCGTTGCACGTGTGCTTGCAGCACGCGGTCCGCGTTGGTGACGCGCTCGTGCTGGCGCAGATGCTCGAGCCAGGATTCGACAAGGAACGTCTCGACGAAGCGCGCTGGATCAGCCGCGTCCTCGAACACGCCCCACGCATAAGCGCCATCGCGCCGCCGCTCCTGCCCGAGCCGGTCGAGCGCGGCCAGGAACGCCCGGCGCTTGGCCGGATCGATGCGGTACTCGACCGTTACCAGCACCGGTCCACGGTCCTGCTCGATCGTGCCGCTGACGACCGGCGGCTGCCAGTGCAGCGACGGTGTGAGGTCGACGTCGACGCCCGTCAGCAGATGCCAGCGCCAAGTGAGGGGGATGATCGCGAGCGCGCCGGCCGCCGCGATGAAATGCGCGATCGGCAGTCCATAAAGCTGCGCGACCTTGCCCCACAGCGCGCTGCCGGCCGTGTGCGCTCCGAGATAGACCGTCATGAACAGCGCAAGGCCGCGCGCCCGGACCCATTCGGGCAACGCCACCTGCGCCGACACGTTGAGGGTCGAGAGCACAGCGATCCATGACCCGCCGGCAAGCACGCTCGCCATGAGTGCGGTCGTGGCATCGCGTGCGACCCCGAACAGCACCAGCGCGAGCGCCGTGCCGCCAGTCCCGGCCGCGACCAGCCGGTCGGCGCCGAGTTGTCGCTTGGCCCATGGTAGCCCGAACGCCGCCGCCACCGCGCCGGCGCCGATCGCGCCGAGCAGAATGCCGTAGATCTCCGGACCGGCCGCGATCTGGCTCTGCGCCACCAGCGGCAGCAGCGCCCAATAGGCACTCGCGAACAGGAAGAAGCCCACCGCGCGCAGTAGGGTCGCACGCAGGTGCCGATTGTGCCGCGCATACCGCAGCCCGGTGCGGATGGCGCGGCCGAAACGCTCCGCCGGCAGATGACCCGCTCTGCGCCGGGGCGGGCGCCACCATACGAGCCCGCCATTGATGCCGAGATTGCTCAGGGCGTTGATCCAGAAAGGTGTCGCGATGCCGAACGCCGCCGTCAACGCGCCGCCGAGCGCGGGCCCCACCGCGCGGCTGACATTGAAGCCAACGCTGTTCGCTGCAATCGCCGCATGCAAATCCTGTTTCGGCACGAGTTGAGGCGTGACCGCTTGCCAGGCTGGTGCCGTCAGCGCCCCAAAGCCGCCGATCAGGAACGTGAACACAAGCAGCACGCTTGGCGTCACGAGGTCGGCTGTGACCAAGATCGCGAAGATCGCCGCGATCGCCGTGTTCGCTGCTTCTCCCACGATCAGGAAGCGCCGCCGATCGACGATATCGGCGAGCGTACCGGCCGGAATCGCGATCAGGAAGATCGGCAGGCTTGCCGCGACCTGCACGAGCGAAACTATCAGGGGATCAGGATCGAGGCTCGTCATCAGCCAGGCGGAGGCGGCCGTGTACATCCACGTGCCGACGTTTGCGGCGACCGACGCGGTCCAGATCACAGTGAACGCCGGATGGCGGAAAGGGGCCCAGGCCGAGCCGGTCGTCGGCTTCGGGTCGTCGCCGGGGGCTTCGCCAGCGGGCATCGCGTGTCACCCAATATCCCACAGCGGAGCTGGGGTTTCGACGGGAACCGCCACAGACGGTTATAAGGATTCTGAGATAAAGATTGGACCTTATGAGAATGCGAGCGAATTCGGCAAGCCTCTGATGATCGGGGAGTTGTCGCTTCCAGAGCCCAGCCTCGAACCTGAAACCGTCAGCGAGCCCGCCACGGCCAAAGGCAGTCGATCGCCCGACGAGTCTTTAATCCAGGTTTAAGACCACTCCGGCCCGAAGTTGTTATGTATTTTATTTTGGAGTCCTGATGAGGCGGCCACGGACTGACGGGATCTGCCGGGTCCGATCGGCTCGTTCGAAGCGAGCTTCTACCTCTCGGACAGAAGCGGCACGTGATCCGCGCCAGGGAGGATGCGATGACCGACGTAACGTTGCATGTCGTTTGGTTTGATGACCTCGGGCGGGCCGACGTGCCGCGCGTCGGCGGCAAGAACGCTTCGCTTGGCGAGATGGTCCGCTCGCTCGTTTCGCAGGGCGTCAACGTGCCGCCGGGATTCGCCACGACGGCTGGTGCGTATTGGCACTTCGTCGAGGCGAACGGGCTGAAACAGACGATTATCACGACGCTGGCCGATCTGGAGGCGCGTAAGATGTCGCTCGCCGAGGCAGGCCAAACGCTTCGTCGCGCCTTCATACGTGGAGAATGGCCGAAGGAGACCGCCGATGCCATCCGCTCCGCCTATCGCGAACTCTGCCGACGGACCGCGAAGGCAGATGCCGACGTCGCCGTGCGATCGAGCGCGACTGCGGAAGACCTCCCCGACGCCAGCTTCGCCGGGCAGCAGGAAAGCTATCTCAACATTCGCGGCGAGGCTGCCGTCCTCGAGGCCTGCCGGCGTTGCTACGCCTCGCTCTTCACCGATCGCGCCATTAGTTACCGAAAGGCCAAGGGCTTCGATCATCTGAAGGTCGCGCTGTCGGTCGGGGTGCAACGGATGGTGCGCTCCGATCTCGGCGCCGCGGGCGTGATGTTCTCCATCGATACCGAAACCGGCTTCGACAAAATCGTCGTCATGAACGCGGCCTGGGGACTCGGCGAGAACGTCGTGCAAGGCGCGGTCGATCCCGACGAATACGAGGTTTTCAAGCCGTTGCTCTCCAACCCCTCGCTGTCGCCGATCATCGAGAAGAAACGCGGCGAGAAGGCGTTGAAGATGATCTACACCAGCGATGGCGAGCATCCGACGCGAAACGTGCCGACTTCCAAGGCGGAGCGCGTTTCTTTCGTATTGAATGACAAAGACATCCTGACGCTGGCGCGCTGGGCTTGCGTGATCCAGAGCCATTACGGTCGCGCGATGGACATGGAATGGGCCAAAGATGGCGAGACCGGCGAGCTGTTCATCGTCCAGGCACGACCCGAAACGGTCCAATCTCGCAAGGAGACAAGCGCCTTCAAGGCCTACCGCATCAAATCGAAGGGCCGCAAGCTCCTCTCCGGCCTGAGCATCGGCGATGCGGTTGTCGCCGGGCGCGTATGCCTGATCGACAGTCCGCGCGAGATCAGCCGGTTCATCGACGGCGCAATCCTGGTGACGCAGGCGACCGACCCTGACTGGGTCCCGATCATGAAGCGTGCGGCCGCGATCGTGACCGATCACGGCGGGCGCACATCGCATGCCGCGATTGTCAGCCGCGAGCTTGGCTTGCCGGCAATCGTCGGCACGGGCAACGCGACCCATCTTCTCCACAATGAACAGGACATCACAGTATCCTGTGCAGAAGGCGATGAGGGTTTCGTTTATGAAGGCCGCGCCGACTACGAGGTGAAGGATCTCGACCTCGCCACCATCCCGACGACGCACACGCAAGTGATGCTCAACCTCGCCAACCCCGCTGCAGCGTTCCGGTGGTGGCGGCTTCCCGCCGACGGCGTCGGGCTCGCGCGCATGGAATTCGTGGTGAGCAACCACATCAAAGTTCATCCGATGGCGCTGGTGCAGTACGACGCGCTCAAGGACGACAAGGCCAAGCGCACAATCGCCGAGTTGACCCGCGGCTACGACGACAAGACCGAATACTTTGTCGATCGCCTCGCCCGCGGCCTGGCCCGGATCGCGGCAGCGCACTATCCGAAGCCGGTGATCGTGCGCATGAGCGACTTCAAGACGAATGAGTATGCAAACCTGATCGGCGGCGCCGTGTTTGAGCCCAAAGAGGAAAATCCGATGCTCGGCTTCCGCGGCGCCTCCCGCTACTATTCGCCGCGTTACCAGGCCGGCTTTGCGCTCGAGTGCCGCGCGATTCGACGCCTGCGCGAGGAGACGGGCCTCAACAACGTCATCGTCATGATCCCCTTCTGTCGCTCAATCAAGGAAGCGGACCGTGTGCTCGCGGTAATGTCGGAGAACGGCCTTAAGCGCGGACAGAACGGCCTTGAAGTCTATGTTATGTGCGAGATTCCTTCGAACGTCATTCTCGCGAACGCCTTCGCTGAGCGCTTCGATGGCTTCTCCATCGGCAGCAACGACCTCACGCAGCTCACCCTCGGCGTCGATCGCGATTCCGAGGAGCTCGCCCAGCTTTTTGACGAGCAGGATGAGGCGGTGAAGTGGATGATCGAAAGCGTCATCCGCGAGGCCCACAAGGCCGGTGCCAAGGTCGGGCTGTGCGGCGAAGCGCCGAGCAACCATCCCGCATTCGCCGAATTCCTGGTCGCCTGCGGCATCGATTCCATGTCGGTGAGTCCCGACAGCTTCATCGCGGTGAAACAGCAGGTGGCCAAAGCCGAGGCGCAGCCACGAGAGGCAAGGACGACTTAGGCATAAAGGTACATCGGGCGTCGCACGCTTGCCGGAGTTTGACTATGGCGATCTCCCTGGATCATACGCCGTCCTTCAAACTGGTCACGGTGGAGGATTACGAGCCGCTGGTCGGCGCCGAAGCCGTTGAACGCATCCTGCAGAAGGCGTCTCGCCTTCGCGACCTGCACGTGGCTCACGTCAACTCGACCTATTACGGCGGTGGCGTGGCCGAACTCTTGTCCTCCGCCACTTTGCTGATGAACGGTGCCGGGATCAAAACCGGATGGCGGGTCATCCAGGGCCGGCCCGATTTCTTTAGCGTCACGAAGAAGATGCACAACGCTTTGCAAGGCGCGGATATCAATCTGACGGACTTGAAGCTCAACATCTACGAAGAGGTCGCTTTCGAAAATGCGGCCCGCAATCATCTCGACCATGACATCGTCATCGTGCACGACCCGCAGCCGTTGCCGCTCATTCGGTACTATCGCAAGAAGGCGCCCTGGGTCTGGCGCTGTCACGTCGATCTCTCCACACCCAATACCAAGCTCTGGGATTACCTTCGGTCTTTCATCGAACAATACGATGCTGTCGTGCTGTCGTGCTGTCGTTGCCTGAGTATGCGCAGAAGCTCAGCGCGCCACAACGCTTCATCATGCCGGCGATCGACCCGTTCTCGACCACGAATAAGGAACTGTCCGAGGAGGAGATCGCGGACCGGTTTGCGCATTATGACATACCCACTGATTTGCCGCTTGTTGTGCAAGTGTCCCGCTTCGACAAATGGAAGGACCCGCAAGGCGTGATCGATGCCTTCCGCCTTGCTCGCAAGCAGGTCGGTTGCACCCTTGTGTTGGTCGGCAATGTCGCCACCGACGACCCAGAAGGACAGGAAGTGTTCGAATCGCTCTGCCGCTGTAGCGACGAACACACGCGCATCCTCTCCGCACAGGACTCTGCGCTCGTCAATGCCCTGCAGCGGCGCGCCGCCGTCGTGCTGCAGAAGTCGATCCGCGAGGGCTTCGGACTGACTGTCACCGAAGCGATGTGGAAGGGCACGCCCGTGATAGGCGGCAACGTCGGCGGCATCCGCCATCAAATCCGTGATGAGGAAAACGGTTTCCTGGTTGATTCCGTAGAGCAAGCCGCCGACCGGATCGTCCAGATCATCAAGGACCCGAAACTTCGCAAAAAGCTCGGGGACAAAGCCCGCGAGACGGTACGTGAACGCTTTCTGCTGACGCGCCTAATGGAGGAATGGCTCGATCTCATCGGCGCTTTCGAGGCTAGCTTCCGGCTTCGCGGTGGGCCGAATGATGGGCGACGTGGACAAACCGCATAAGGAGAGAAGTAGGTGCATGGCATCGGCGGACGTGCAGCCGTCAGGCACGACCATTAGAGCGCGCATCGGCACCATGAGCGAGTTGCGACGCGACCCCACGACCGACAGCTGGGTCCTCATCGCGCCCGAACGAAACCGCAGGCCGCGCGACAGGCGGCATACTTCCGAAAAGACGGTGCGTACGTTGTGCTTTGACCCTGCATGCCCTTTCTGTCCCGGCAACGAGTCGAAGCTGCCCGGGATCATCGCCGAGATGCCGTCATCCTTTCAGCCCGGCTGGCGGACGCGCGTGGTCCCCAACAAGTTTCCAGCAGTCGGCCAGGACGTTGCGCCCTGCACGCAAGGGCCGGCGTTCTACAAGACGGCCGCAGGTCACGGCCATCATGAGGTCATCATCGAGAGCCCACGTCATGATCACGACCTCACGACGATGCCTGAAGACGGGGTCCGCGATGTCCTTGCGACCTGTCGTAGCAGGTACGCCGTGCTCATGACTGAAAGGGCCGTGCGGGCAGTGATCGTTTTCCGTAATCGCGGGATCGCGGCTGGTGCGTCGCTGTGGCACCCACACTCGCAAATGATCGCCCTGGAAACAGTCCCTCCACGCATGCAGGCATGGCAGGTGGCGATGCTCAGCTACTACCAAGCAAGGGACCGCTGCGTCCTCTGCGATGTCATTGCCTATGAACAAGGCGATGGTTCGCGCGTCGTCAACGAGAACGGTGCCTTTGTAACCGTCGTGCCGTTTGCAGCAACTGCACCCTGCGAGATGTGGCTATTACCGAAGCGGCACCAGGCAGATTTCGGCGATCTACAAAACGGCGAGATCGAACTCCTTGCGATTGCGCTTCGCGACGCTCTCGTGCGGCTCGAGGCGACACTCGACAACCCACCTTACAACTATGTGATCGATACGGCGGCGAACAGCGAATCGGGAGCACCGCACCTGCATTGGCGCCTGCGGATCGTACCGCAATTGACGGTTCCGGCTGGCTTCGAGCTCGCATCCGGCATGTCGATCAACCCGTCCCTGCCAGAGCAGGACGCAGTCACCCTGCGCTCGTTTCGACAGGTCTTGAGGGAGACTGGGGCATGAAAGTCGTCGTCTTCATTTGCGGCGCAAGCGCTGCCTCACGACGATCAACAGAAGGAGTGTGAAACAATGGCAGCACCAGAAGGCAAGATCCGCGTCGCGGTCAACGGCTATGGCGTCATCGGGAAGCGCGTTGCAGACGCCGTCGCGAGCCAAGGCGACATGGCAGTCGCCGGTATCGCCGACATCGAGACCGACTGGCGCATGCGAACGGCCCTTCGGAAGGGCTACAGGCTCTTCGCGTCCTTGCCGGATCGCGCGGATGCGATGCGTAAGGCGGGGTTGGAGATCGCCGGCACGCTCGACCAATTGATTGCCGACGCCGACGTGGTTGTCGACTGCACGCCGAGCCGGATTGGCGCGGCAAATGCTGAACGGTACCGCGCACGCGGCGTCAAATTCATCGTTCAGGGCGGCGAAAAGCACGCCGTGACCGGCCATTCATTCGTCGCCGAGGCCAACTATGCCGGCGCGATCGGACGCGACGCGACCCGCGTCGTCTCCTGCAACACCACCTCCATCGTCCGCACCCTCTCGGCGCTGAAGCGCGCCGGCCTCCTGCGACGCGCCAGAGGCACCGTGATGCGGCGCGCCACGGACCCATGGGAGAGCCATAAGGGCGGCATCATGAACACGCTCGTCCCGGAGCACGAAATCCCGAGCCATCAGGGGCCGGACGCCCAGAGCGTCGATCCCGCGCTCGACGTCATAACTATTGCCGTCAAGGTGCCCGAAACCATCGCTCATCTTCACAGCTGGTCGGTGCAGCTGACGCGAACGGCAAGCCGTGAGGAAATCATTGCCGCGTTCCGCACGTCGCCCCGCATCAGCCTCATCCGCATGAGCGACGGGCTGACGGCACTCAACACCGTCAAGGAGCTGATGGCCGACATGAACCGGCCTCGCGATAACCTCTACGAGGTGGCGCTGTGGGAAGACCTGGTCACGGTTCGGGACGATGAGGCCTTCTACGCCTACATGGTCGACAACCAGGCGATCGTCATTCCCGAGACCATCGACGCTATCCGGGCGCTCACCGGCCGGGAACGCGACGCAGATACCTCGATCGCCAAAACCAACGCCGCGCTCGGAATGGGCGTATCGTTCGCGTGAGGTCAGACCTTGCCGCGACGTAGGTGCCAGCCAAGGGCGTCGGTGAGAGCAGCCCAACTGCTAATGACGAGACGAAACACCCCCAATGTCATCGGTTGATCCCTTCCTCTCACGTACGCATATCGCGTATTTCTCGATGGAGATCGCCATCCGGCCGGAGATGCGCAGTTACGCTGGCGGGCTCGGAATTCTTGCCGGTGACACTGCGCGCTCCTGCGCCGATCTGGAGCTTCCCGTCGTCTTCGTGACACTGCTGAGCCGTGCGGGATATTTCCGCCAGGAAATCGATGCCGACGGACGGCAGACGGAACAGCCGGATTGGTGGGAGCCTGAGCGCTGGTGCACCCCGCTCAACGCGATGGTCGCCGTAGAGATCGAGAAGAAACCGGTCTGGATCCGACCCTGGCTCTATGTCCACACCTGCCCGCACGGCCATCAGATCCCGATCCTGCTTCTCGATACCGACCTCGCGCAGAACGGCGGGGACGATTGCGCGCTGACGCACTATCTCTATGGCGGCGACGACACCTACCGGCTCAAGCAGGAAATCATCCTCGGGATCGGCGGCATTCGGACCTTGCGGGCCCTCGGTTTCGATCTCCACACCTATCACCTCAACGAAGGCCACGCGGCGCTCCTCACCCTCAACTTGCTGAACCGGTGGCGGATGTCGCCGGCCGAGCTGATTCCCGGCGAGCTTCCCCACGACATCATGGAGGTTCGCGAGCGCTGCGTGTTCACGACGCACACGCCGGTAGAAGCGGGCCACGACCGCTTTCCCTATGAGCTCTTCGAGCGGCTCTTGCCGGATTTCGTGGAACTGCAGGCTCTGAAGCGTCTGGCAGGTGATGATCGGCTCAATATGACGCGTCTGGCCTTGAACCTCGCCGGCTATGTCAATGGCGTCGCCCGCCGCCATGCGGAGACCACCACGCACATGTTCCCGGGATACCGCGTCCACGCCGTCACCAATGGCATCCACGTCGGAACCTGGGCGCACACGACGTTCGCCCAACTCTACAGCGCAAACTGGCCGCAGTGGCAGCACGAGCCCGAAGTCCTGGTCCGCACGCTCCAGCTACCCGAACACGAGGTCTGGCGCTGCCACGAGTCGGCCAAAGGCGATCTCATCCGGCAGGTGAAGGAGACCACCGGCGTAGGGCTCGATCCGCATACCTTGATCCTCGGGTTCGCGCGCCGCATGACCGGTTACAAGCGCCCATTGCTGCTCTTCGAAGATCTGGACCGGCTCACAGACCTCGCCGCGCGGCATCCGCTCCAAGTGGTGCTGGCTGGCAAGGCCCATCCCCGGGACGCCGACGGCAAGGACGCCATCCGGCGCATCCACGAGATCGCGCACCGGCTTCAGGGCAAGATCACCTGCGTGTTCCTGCCGGATTACGATATGCAAATCGCCAAGACCCTCGTTGCCGGCGCCGACGCTTGGCTCAACACGCCCCTGCCGCCGATGGAGGCGTCCGGCACGAGCGGGATGAAGGCCGCCCTCAACGGCGTACTCAACTTGAGCGTCCTCGACGGCTGGTGGATCGAGGCCTGCATCGAGGGTGTGACCGGCTGGTCGATCGGCCATGACGGCGACGGCGCAGAGCGCCATGCCGCCGCTCTCTATGATCAACTCGACCATACCGTCCTGCCGCTCTTCTACGCGGACCCGGCGCGGTGGCGCTGCATGATGAAGCAGGCTATCGGCAACATCGCCTATACTTCAACAGCCAGCGCATGATGCGCCGCTACGCGAGCGAGGCCTATCTGCGATAGTATGGGCTGGCGAGGGGTGCGTGGACAGACGAGGCACTTAATCTCAGAAAGCTGGACCAATTTGCTGAGCGAACCACGTGCTCGCAATTTTCGAGCACGAGCAGCATCTTCTCATCCTCGAGAAAAGTAATCAGGCCGCGGCCCGGCTTCTGGAGTGGATCTCGACCACGGTGGCCACCGCGCTCGGTACGAGACGAGGATCGGCGAGCGGGCGCCAGATCTCCTCTCCAATTAGTCCAGGACGAGGCTTTAACCCAGATCAAGGCATCGGCGGCCAGAAGCATTCAATCCTTTTGCTACCTTGAATGGAAAGGACGATCCATGTCGGTCCGAATTGCCATTGACGGCTTTGGCCGCATTGGTCGGAGGTCCTGCGCGCGGCGCATGAGACCGGGTGCGACGATGTTGACATCGTCGCGATCAATGACCTTGGCCCCGTCGCAACCAATGCGCATCTCTTCAAATACGACGGCGTGCATGGGCGTTTCCCCAGTGAGATTACGATGGGGGACAATTGGATCGATATCAGCCGCGGTAGGATTGCCGTCAGCGCGGAACGCGATCCGACATAGCTACCCTGGCTCAATCTCGGCATCGACGTAGCGCATGCTTGGGCTTGCGGCCTATTTCGACCGATTTGGGGTGAGCTGATTCAGCGAGTGCGATCCGTAAAGAAGGTAAGATCCCATGCCAAAATTTCGAAGTCTCGATGACATCGACGTTCGCGACAAGCGGGTGCTGCTGCGTGCCGATCTGAACGTGCCGACCAAAAACGGCGTCGTGACCGATATGACCCGAATTAAGCGGCTCGCGCCGACAATCGAGGCGCTCATCGGCGGGGGCGCCAAAGTGATCGTCATGTCGCATTTCGATCGGCCGGAAGGAAAGAGAGATCCCGCCCTCTCCCTCCGGCCCCTCATCGCACCGTTAGGCCAGGCGATTGGCGGCCGAGACATTATTTTCGCTGAGGATTGCATCGGCGCCGAAGCAAAGCGCGTCGTCTCCGCGCTTAGGCCGGGGCAGGTGGCCCTCCTCGAAAATCTTCGCTTCCACAAGGGAGAGGAAGCCAACTCGCCCGATTTCGCGCGTGCGCTTGCCGATCTAGGTGATGTCTACGTCGACGACGCCTTCTCCGCCGCGCACCGCGCTCACGCCTCGATCGACGCGCTGGCGCGGTTGCTGCCTAACGCAGCGGGGAAGCTGATGCAGGCCGAACTCACGGCCTTGACTGCAGCTCTCGAGACGCCAAAGCGACCCGTTCTGGCGCTGATCGGCGGCGCCAAGGTGTCGACTAAGCTCGATCTGTTGCGCTTTCTGATCGGCAAGGTCGATATCCTCGTCCTCGCCGGAGCGATGGCAAACACATTTCTCTTTGCCGAGGGTCGGCAAATCGGGCGTTCCCTTTGTGAACGCAACATGGCTGACAGTGCGCGCCAGACACTTGTCCTGGCGCATCAGCGGAACTGCCGCGTTGTCCTGCCAGAAGATGTGGTGATCGCTGCAACCCTCGAGCCGGGCGTTGCCACCAGAACGGTCGGGATCACGGAGGTACCGAGCGATATGATGATTCTCGATGTCGGCCCAGCGACGGTGACGCGCACTGCCGCGCTCCTTGAGAAGACCCGTACCCTCGTTTGGAATGGACCGCTCGGCGCTTTCGAAACGCCGCCCTTCGATCGTGGTACCGTGGCTGTGGCGAGAAAAATCGGCGAGCTTACCCGCGCCGGGAAACTGCTCAGCGTCGCCGGCGGCGGGGATACGGTCGCGGCCCTCGACGCCGCCGGCATCACCGATGAACTGTCCTACGTCTCGACCGCTGGCGGCGCGTTCCTCGAATGGCTCGAAGGTCGCGAGCTGCCTGGGGTGGCAGCCCTTGCCACCGCTGTTACAGACCAATGAGGTTCGAACTGCCGCCGGCCAATACTCGTCGGTGCAAGGAGGAGCGTGATGGGCCTGAACCGTTGCCGCCAGTCCGCATCCGGAGTGCGAATTTCTTCCCTGCCAGAAAGGTGATCGAAATGCACTTCACAAAATGCGCCGCTGCTTCATTGCTTGCCGGTCGCGGCAGCATGTCGCTTAAAATGCCGACGATGTGTCGCTTGAGCTTGCGGCGCAGACGGTAGGCATCTCCATTTCCGGGCAGGGCTTGACGATCGATATCCCCGTAGCGGTGAATGCACTACGAATACGTGACGCAGTTTGGCTTTGAAAAGACCTGGGTCAAGGCGGAAAGCCGCAAGACGCTGAATGAGTTGCTCGATGCCCGGAAATGTCGGTTCATCAATATCGACGTGGCCGGGTACACCGACACCAAGGAAGCCCGTCACCTCAACCTGTCCGAGTTGCGGGCGGTCGCGGTGCGCAGTTATCTCCTCGGCGCCGATGTCGTGTCGCATCACGACGAAGATTGTTGGGGAACGCAATATGCAATTGCTGACGGCCGAGGGCGTTCGCCTGCGCGACAACCGCGTCACTGTCTTGACGATCCATTAAGCTGGCATGAACAGCGCATCCGTTCATTTAGAAAATGCGTCTGCCGGGGGCTCCGACCATGCGGCGAAGCCCGCCGCACCCACTGAGGGCTTCATCATGGTCCAACTCATCCTCATAAGGCACGGCGAGAGCATTTGGAACCGAGACGACCGTTTCACCGGCTGGACGGACGTAGATCTTTCCGACAAGGGTGTCGGAGAAGCGCATCGGGCGGCGGCCCTCCTTAGGGCGCACGAGATTGTTCCGAACTGGTGCTGCACGTCGTACCTCAAGCGTGCCATCCGAACCCTGTGGATCGTTCTCGATGATCTCGATCGGATGTGGCTACCGACCCATATCAGCTGGCGGCTGAACGAGCGTCACTACGGTGCCCTGCAAGGGATGAACAAAGGCGAGACCGCCCGAAGGATGGGGGAACAGCAGGTGCACGCGTGGCGCCGCAGCTACGAGGCTCGGCCACCGGCGCTCGACGACCGCGACGAACGCTTCCCCGGACACGATCTGCGATATGCCTCCCTTTCGGACGAGGAACTGCCGAGGGCGGAGAGCCTGAAGGATACCGTCGCGCGCTTCTTGCCGTATTGGGACCGAGAGTTGGTGCCGCAGTTGCGATCGGGCCGGACGGTGCTCATTTCCGCACACGGCAATAGCCTACGCGCGCTCGTGAAGTATCTCGATCGAATCCCCGACAACGACATAGCGGACCTTGAGATCCCCACTGGTGTCCCACTGATTTACGCGCTGGATAGCGCGCTTCGCCCGATCGAACACCATTACCTGGAGACGACCTAATTGGATGCAGGCGAACGCGCTGTTGCGAGGCGATCCGGTGTTGATCTGCGTCTATGGCGATTGCGAAGTCGGCAATGACTGTGACGGGACCGGTGCGGTGAGGCCCCGATGAGCGCTGTGAACGGGTTTGTAAAAATTGCCGCGGAACCGAGCCCCATTCGATTTCGAACAGCCGATTGTACTTGGCGCTACCTCGCTGCGGCAGAGTGATCCGGTTTTAATCTGTACGCCGTCCATAGCGACTGCGAAGTCGGCGATGAACGGGTCCTCAGTCTCCGCCGGCCGGTGCGACACGACAAAACCACATGATCGAAAGCGTCATCCGCGAAGCCCACAAGGCTGGTGCCAAGGTCGGGCTGTGCGGCGAAGCGCCGAGCAACCATCCCGAATTCGCCGAATTCCGGGTCGCATGCGGCATCGATTCGATGTCCGTGAGCCCGGACAGCTTCATCACGGTGAAGCAGCGAGTTGCTCAAGCCGAAGCGCGCATGGGCCATGAGCGCGCGCGAGCCTGAGGCTACGACAACGGGCGCTTCGGGTTCCGCGGCGCGACGTCTTCATGCCGTGCGTCAAGAAGGAGATGACGAGACGAGCGGACTGACCAAGGGTGAACCTTGACATGATTGAGTTCGTGCCAGACAGCAGCAATGTGATTGGTATCCACGCGAGCGGCAAGCTGACTGGACCGACTACAAGTGCGAGCTCATCCCGCGTCTGGAAGCGCTGATCGTGCAACACGGCACATTACGGGCGCTGTTCTTCATGGGCGAGGCCTTCATCGGCTAGGACACGGCGGCCCCCGATCATGGTCTGCGCGTTCTTCATCGCTCTAGCGAGGCTTACGAAGCGTCGAAGCGCCGGATTATCATTGCCGGGCAGCCATACCCCCACTGTCGGAAGAAGATCTTCATCGCTCGCCATGGGTTTGAACCGCACGCCATGGAAGGGCGTTGCGACAGCCGATTCGCTCGTCAGCGTTGCGCCGAAACCCATGCCAACCAGGTGGAACAGACTCTCCCGGCACACAGATAAGCGTCTCACCCGCGGGTGAAAGCCGAGAGTTGCCAGCCGGCGAATGAGATATTCGTGGATTTCGGGACCAGGCTCCTCACGACCGACGATAAAGCTCTCGCCTCGAAGGTCTGGCCAATGAACTGCCTCGAGCGAAGAAAGCCGATGGTCTTCCGGCAGAGCGCAGTAGACGCGCTCGTGCCAGAGCAACTCGACATCGCAATCGGGTAGCTCGGGGAGCCCCGTGAAGAAGGCTATATCCATGCTGCGATCACGTATCTGACGAATGTGATCACGCGATCCCCCATACGCCACATCTACCGTGACAGTCCTGTGGCTTCGGGTAAACTCAACCAGCAAATCGCGAAGGAAGCCGGAGGCGAGCGAACAGAGAAACCCAATTCGAAGGAATCCGCTGGATCCATTCCCGGCGCTCCGCGCCGACTTCACCGCATAGTCGAGATCGCACAAGGCAACTTTCGCCTGGCGAATGAACTCCTTGCCAGCTGCCGTCGGACGGACTCCGGCGCGATCTCGCTCAAACAGAGAGACACCCAACTCGTCCTCGAGCGCGCGGATCCTGCGACTGACGACGGACTGGTCGATCCCAATTACGTTCGCGGCCCGATGAAAGCTTCGCTGTTCCAACGCCACGATCGAATGCAATATCGCGTGCACGTTGATCTTCGATCCCGCCACCGCGAGAAGAAGCCCGTTCCCTAAAGTGGAAATTGCATCGTCCAGTCCTGCTCGCGACTTGTCAGCCATGTGAATACCCTTTGAACGCCCACATAGCGCAAAAGGGTACGATACGAGATCGTATCCAGCCAGTGCTGCGATCAACGCCGCTAACGCCGCAGCCGGCCTGCCGCCCTTCAGCAGGGCCGCGACCTCAATCGCCCCGCGGCAGTTACAGATCCCAATTCGATAGGTGGCCGCTATTGCGAGCATTGCCATGTCGCCGACGTTGACGACAGCGCGGACGCGAAAGAATGTCGGCTCAGCGATGCGTTAGCAGGAGTACGTCGGACCGGAGGTTGTTTGTGTGGGCGAGTGCGTTAACGCCCCAGGACGATGCCGATCTACGCGGTCCATTGCCACTACCGGGATTGTCAGCGCGCCACCGGCGCCGGTCACGCAACAGCAGGGCTTCAACAAGAACGACCCTGAGATCACGGATTTGCACTGCACCACCGTCGCTGCCTAGCCTACGATTTTGCAAGGTGATCCGGTTGCCCCTCGAAAGCAGCCCTATCACACTCAACGCCCAGAATCGACGCGATGGGCCAAGATCAGAAGTCGTGCGGAGGTCTGAAGGTGCCAGACTGACGCGCACATGCCTCATTTTATTGGAGTCTCGCTACTCCCTGTGGCGGAGTGCGTCAACGAAGAGTGCAAAAGCCGCCGATGATTGGCGACGGCTGGGTTAGTAGAGGTGATACGCTGACCAAGCCGGGCACCAGTCAGCAAGCACCCGTCGGAGACGGCCCTTCGCGATGTGGGGAAGCGCCAGATCCTCCGGCACGTACGCGAGTCCAAAACCGGCCAGCGCGGCATCAAGGATCTGGAAGATATCATTGAAAACAAGCTGGCCTTCCACGCGCACCTTCAGTTCGCGACCTCCTCGCTCAAACTCCCACGCCCACAAGCCGCTATGCGTGGAAATACGCTGATTGATGCATTTATGGCTGATCAGATCCTGCGGACTCTTCGGTATCGCCCGCTTGGCGAAGTAGGACCCCGCGCCAACCACCGCATAGCGCACATCAGGTCCGATGCGCACAGCGATCATATCCTTGGCGACCTGCTCACCGTGCCGGACGCCCGCGTCATATCTCTCGTCAACGATGTCGATCAGGGCGTTATCGACAAGTATTTCAACGTTAATGTCCGGATACTTCGACAGAAGTTTTGCCACCTTCGGCCACAGAATGGAGCGTGCGGCATGATCCCCGGCTGTGATCCGAATCGTACCGGCTGGCTTATCTCGAAGCTCTCTTATTGTCGCAAGCTCGGCCTCGATCTCTTCAATGCGCGGGCCGGCGGTTTGAAGCAGGCGTTCGCCGGCCGCCGTCGGCGAGACGCTGCGCGTGGTGCGGCTCAGCAGCCGCACACCGAGCCGTTCTTCGAGTTCGCGGATCGTCTCGCTCAGCGTCGATTGCGAAACGCCAAGCTTCGCCGCCGCTTTCGTGAAACTCCGCTCCCGCGCCACCGCGACGAGGGCCCGCAGGTCGTCCAGACTGTCACGCTGCATTTATCGACTCTGCCGATAGGTCCTTGCAGATTATAACCACTAATCGTTTTGTGGACCATGCGCTAGCTTGTTGATTTGCTGTTCGACGAGCGCGTACCGCGCAGCCGAGGCCACGCTCGAATCGAAGCAGACGGAATAATCGAGAAGCGGCAGATCCCCCACAGTGGCTCGGATCGCCACGGTGGATTTATCGGCGTTGCTTATAGGGTCATGCGCGTTTCGCGACCAATAGGTTTGATCCGCATCAACCAGCTCTCGGGCGACGAGCACCAAGATGGCCGGCATGATTGTCGCGCAAGAGGAGACTCAGAGAATGCACGAGCATAATGAGACCAAGAACATCCTGGAACGTGATGTTGACCTGAATGTCGGTCGTCGAAATCTCCTGAAGCTGACCGGCGCCGGCGCCGCTGCACTCGGCATCACCTCGGTCCTCAACATCCCGTTTGCAAAGGCTCAAGACATGTCCAACCGCGCCGATAATTTTTACAAGAGTGACGCCGTCGACATCCGCAAGGTGACGTTCAAGAACCAGTACGACATGCAGATGACGGGCAACCTCGTGTCGCCCAAGCGGGCAAACCCCGGCGAGCGGAGCCCGGCGATCATCGTCGGCCACCCGATGGGCGCGGTGAAGGAGCAAAGCTCGATGCTCTACGCGCAGAAGTTGGCGGAGCAGGGCTTCGTGACGCTGGCGATCGACCTGCCCTTCTGGGGCGAGAGCGAGGGCCAGCCGCGCAACCTCGTCGCGCCCGAACTCTACACGGAGGCGTTCAGCGCAGCGGTCGACTATCTCGGCACGCGCGACTTCATCGACCGCAATCGCATCGGCGTGCTCGGCATCTGCGGCAGCGGCGGCTTCTCGATCGCCGCGGCGAAGCTGGACCCGCGCCTCAAGGCGGTCGCCACGGTCAGCATGTACGACATGGGCGCGGTCACCCGAAACGGGCTGAACCATTCGGTGTCGGTGGAGGACCGCAAGGCGCTTCTCGCCAAGGCCGCCGAGCAGCGCTATACCGAGTTCACCACTGGCAAGGGCATCTTCATCAACTATCTGCCCAAGCAGCCCGGGCCTGACACCGACGCGGTCACGCGAGAGTTCTGGGACTTCTACCGCACCCCGCGCGGCATCGCGATCCCTGCGGGCCGGACGCTGGAGCAGACGCAGAACCGCATGCTGACGAGCGAGGTGCGCTTCGTCAATTTCTATCCGTTCAACGACATCGAGACGATTTCGCCCCGTCCGCTGCTGTTCATCAGCGGCGACCAGGCTCACTCCAAAGAGTTCAGCGAGGACGCTTACAAGCGTGCGGCTGAACCGAAGGAACTTGTCTGGGTCAAGGGTGCCGGCCACGTCGACCTTTACGACCGCGTGGACCTCATTCCGTTCGACAAACTCAAGTCGTTCTTCGACCAGCACCTCACGGCATAAGGAGGGCAGAGAGGAACGGCGGCATTCCACATGCCTTCGGCAAGCGCGCGTGCTCAAACCGATGTATGGCACCGTAATCCACGCCGCTGAGCGCCGGCGCGGCATTCGGATGACTGAGTTCGAGCGACAGCAGCTCAGAGTCATCCGCGACGACCTCGATCGCGATCACGTCGAGCGAACGGCACAGCCGGTCGCTCAACAGCAGTCCCGTTTATCTAGCAGGCTGCCCAACGGGTGTGACCTGAAATATTTCAAATGACCCACCGGGCATTGACGCCTGGTAGCAACAGCAGAGGATAGCCATGATCAAGGACAAAGTCGTGATTATCACCGGCGCATCATCCGGAATCGGCGAGGCGACAGCGAAGTTGCTCGCGAGCAAGGGAGCCAAGGTGGTCCTCGGCGCTCGGCGTGAAGACAAGCTGAAGCAGATCGTCGACGAAATCAGGAAGGGCGGCGGCCAAGCCGCCTACCAGGAGCTGGACGTAACCAAACAGTCCGACAACGACGACATCGTGAAGCTTGCCAAGGACACATTCGCTGGCGTCGATGTCATGTACCTGAATGCCGGACTGATGCCGAACTCCCCGCTTTCCGCGCTGAAGACCGATGATTGGCACCAGATGATCGACGTGAATATCAAGGGCGTCCTGAACGGGGTCGCGGCCGTGTTGCCGACGTTCATTGAGCAGAAATCCGGACACGTCATTGCGACCTCGTCGGTTGCCGGGCTCAAGGCCTACCCGGACGGCGCCGTCTACGGCGGGACGAAATGGTTCGTGCGCGACTTCATGGAGGTTCTCCGCATGGAGTCCGCCATGGAAGGGACGAACATTCGCACCACGACGATCTATCCCGCCGCGATCAACACCGAGCTGCTGGACACGATCAGCGACAAGGTAACGGCCGAGGCGATGCAGAATGTGTATAAGCAATACGGGATCTCGCCGGATCGGATCGCCAACGTCGTAGGCTTTGCCATCGACCAGCCCGCGGACACAACGATCAACGAGTTCACGGTGGGGCCGGCCAACCAGCCCTGGTGAGAACGGGGGACGGTGTTCCATCAACCGTTAATCCGTATGCCTGCTTCAGAGCGTACGCGTGAGCAGTTGAAAGCGCTGATGGAAGGCAAGCCGAGGCGATCGGGTCGAACTCGGATTTGGTGCGTCTGCCGCGCGGCAAGATCGCGCTCAAAAGGGGTCTAAGTCCCTCGGCGGCAAGGCAAGAAATGTGTCATGGGTCGTATTTTCATCACCGGCAGCACGGACGGGCTTGGTCGCGAGGCGGCGCGGACCCTCATGCAAGAAGGCCATCAGGTGGTTCTACATGCACGGTCGCGGGAGCGTGCCTCGGCATTTGCCGATCTCGCTTCACGGTCGGCCGGCGTGGTCATCGGCGACCTCAGCAGCGCTGTCGAGACGTGCAGGATCGCGGATCAGGTCAACGGCATCGGCCGAATGGAGGCGGTCATCCACAATGCCGGTACGTACCTTACGAGCCGCGGCGCGACGCCCGAGGGTCACGCAAGAACCCTCGCGGTCAATACGCTGGCGCCGTATATGCTGACGGCGCTTATCGAGCGTCCGGATCGATTGATTTACCTTAGCAGCAGCATGCACCGCGACGGCGACGGCTCGCTGGACGACATCGATTGGGTCGATCGGCGCTGGGACCCGAGCCGGGCCTATTCAGAAAGCAAGCTCTACGTCACAGCGCTCGCCTTCGCAGTCGCTCGGCGCTGGCCGGATGTTTTGAGCAACGCTGTTGATCCGGGTTGGGTACCGACCAAGATGGGCGGCTCCGGAGCGCCGGATGATCTCGAGATGGGACATCTCACGCAGACCTGGCTCGCGGTCAGCGACGATCCCGCCGCGACGACGAGTGGGGGATACTGGTATCACCGCCAGCGGCAGCCTCCCGCTGCAGAAGTGTCTGATCCCCGCTTTCAGGAACAGCTCACGAAAATACTCGCCGAATTGACGGGCGGATCGCTGCTCTGACGTGGTGTCTTGGATCAGGGTGGCGCCCACTGGTCCGCGCTTCTGTTGCGTCCACCGGCACCACGAAGAACTTAGAGATTGGTCCGATCCAGGGCCGAAACCGTGCGGCTGATCGACCGAGGCCAGAACGAAGGAGCTGCGATGGTTGTGTCTGTTGTCTGCAGATCGGACGCAGGAAGGCGACAAGTAGATGCGTGCCAGTCGGACGTGGAAATGTCCGGTGCGGCGGAAAGCGGACAAGAGAGCCCGCACGGCAATTACCTATGAGCCCAGAGAGCGGTGGTTGTCCGCTGTTGTGCGGTGCGAGCGCTTGTTACCCGCTAGGCCGAGTCCCCCTCGCCATCCCAGGGACAGATGCGCGGGATAGCGTAGTTCAGCACCGAAGCTACTGCGATCGCGAGCGTTGTCGCCACAAAGAACTGCGTCCAGTCGCTCGGTCGCAGCGCCCCGAGTGATACGATCACGACAAGAATCAGGATGTACAGGAAGTGCGTGAACGATGAAAGCTGCTCCCTACGGGCACGCGCGAGCTCCCGGGTCACTCGCGCGGCCGCGAGGGCTTCCCTAGCGAACCGACGCAACCGCATGAAGTATAGCCGCGTGATCGTGTTCCCCTCGATGAACTCGAAGGCGAACACAAGGGATCCAGCGAGTGCCCGAACTCGTGCCGATGCTGGGCGCTAACCGGTATTAGACCTGCTCGACCAAGGCCCGCCAGGGCGAGGTTGGCTGCACGGTCACACCGTTCCGATGGACAAGCTCGACCGCCTCGTGGCCGACCACATCGAGCACCGCCTCTTGCAGCCCAAGCGTCTCGAGCACATCCTGTCGTCATGCTCGATCGCCGCAAGGAGCGCGCAGAGCGCCGAACAGCGCATATCGCCGAATTGCGCAAGCGGGCACGCCACGGCCGGGAGCAGAGGCAGCGATGACTGCAGAATCGACACCGCGAAAGCCTTTCGCATGGATATCCCGGAATACGGTGCTTCTCGCGCTGGCGAGCTTGTTCGCCGACATCTCGACGGAGATGCTCTACCCGATCCTGCCAATCTTTCTGACGCAGACTCTACATGCCAGCGGCAGCATTGTTGGCTTGGTCGACGGTATCTCGCAGGCGACGCAGAACATCGTTCAAGGGTTTTCCGGCTGGCTGTCGGATAAGCTTCAGCGGCGGAAACCGATCGCACTCGTTGGTTATTTCCTGGCGGCGATCGCCAAGCCAGTGATTGGCGTTGCGGGAGCATGGCCGACGGTGTTGGGCGCGCGATTTATGGACCGCCTCGGCGCCGGCCTCCGCTCCGCGCCACGCGACGCGCTGATCTCCTCATCCGTGGCCGAAGAGCATCGCGGCAAGGCGTTCGGTCTCGAAGGCGTCGGCGACAATCTGGGTGCTTTCCTCGGACCGCTGCTGGCGGTGCTGCTTCTGATCACGCTCGCGTTCGATATCCGCTGGATCTTCTACATCGCTTTCTTTCCCGGACTCCTCGCTTTTCTCATGGTGCTCCTGGTGCGAGAGCGGCCTTTGGTCGTGGCGGCGAAGGCCAGGATCGACGTCAACCTGCGCCAGTTCCCGAAAGCCTACTGGACCTATCTCCTCGCCACCGCGCTCTTCGGCATCGGCAACTCGAGCAATGCATTCCTTATTCTGCAGACCCAGGAGATCGGCGCCTCGCTGGTGACGACCATTCTCATCTACGCTGGCTTCAATCTCGTCGCTGCGCTGATCTCCTATCCGGCCGGCTTCCTGTCGGACCGCCTCGGACGCAAAGGTGTTCTGCTGATTTCCTTCCTCGTCTTTCTGATCGCCTATCTCGGCTTCGCGCTGACCCGAAGCATTTATTTGATAGCGCTGCTCTTCGTCTTCTACGGGCTTTATCAGGGCATCTTTCGCTCGGTGGGTAAGGCGTTCGCGTCAGACTTCGTACCCGAACACCTGCGTGCCAGCGGCATCGGCTGGTACAGCACCACAATTGGTCTGCTGGAGCTGATCGCGAGCATCGTCGCCGGGCTGCTTTGGGACCATGTCAGCCACGAGGCTGTCTTTATCTACGGGGCGGTTTTCGCAGTTGTCGGAAGCGCAGGTCTGTTAGCGCTCGTGCCTGGCAAAGCCGCCGATCCGTCCGCAGGAGCGGCGCGGTGAGTGGCAGGGCGTTGGGCCACGGGCGCTGTGTCGTCATTCCGCTCGACCCGGTTCCGCTCATGCCGGTGGCCAATAGACCCACCAACGCCTCTTGGGCGACGGCTTGCAAATCGACAGAGCGCCGACCTGGATCTCTCGATGGGTGTGACCGCCGCAGACGAAACATTGGAGATAAGGCGATGACTTGGTTCTATGTTCTCTGCACGCGCGCATCAGGCTGGTCGATCCTGGTACGGCTTCTCGTCGGGCTTGTCGTGTTCCTTCCGAAGGGATTCAAAAATTGATCTTTGCGGATATCCTCGGTGCAGGGCGGTTCGCAAAAATCGGCATACCCGGCCCTCAGCTGATGGGTCCGTTCGTCGCCATCGTGAAGATCACCTGCGACGCGCTGATCATCATCGGCTTGCTCTGTCGTATGCTCTCGCACCGTGGCGCAGTATTCGCAGGTGAGAGAAGGTTGGCGCACCCGGCACGATTCGAACGTGCGGCCTCCACCTTCGGAGGGTGGCGCTCTATCCAGCTGAGCTACGGGTGCATCACCGCGGGCCACTAGCGCGGTATCGTCGCGAGCGTCAATCGACGCGTCACCGCATTATCTCCATTCCTGACTCAGCGCGCAACCACATCTCCTCGTCAAATCGCTTGTGCATATTCGCACCATCGGCGATGCGACGAGCTTGAGCAAGCATATCGCGCGCCGCCGCGCATCAATCGAGTCACGCGACAAACGAGTTGCGTCTCATCTCAACGCGAGACGCATCGACACATCAAGTCGCACTACGCTTGCGCACGCCACGCCACGCTTCCCGCTGCTTCCGTGGTGCTTCCGCGAGCGAATTTCGGCTCAAAAGAACAAAATCGGCTCTTGCTAAGTGCGTGAAAACATGAGAGAAAATGGCGCACCCGGCGAGATTCGAACTCACGACCTCTGCCTTCGGAGGGCAACGCTCTATCCAGCTGAGCTACGGGCGCGTTGGCGCCTAGATAGACGAATCTGCCGCCAGCGGCAACGGCGGCTCTCGGCCTTCCGAACAGACGGTGCGCGGGACGTATTCTGGCCGCACCGCCGCGACGCCGGGGCGCTGATTCGGCCCGGTTTACAAGGCTGAAAGTGGTATCGTGCTCAGGCGAGGGGCCAAAAATGCCCGCCGAATCGTACTTTTTGTGTGCTTTCTGTGGTTAAGTCGCCGTTTTTCGGCGCGGAAACGCTTGCAAGACCACGCGAATCTCGTAGTGCTTCGAGCTCTCTACGCGCATGGTGCGCTCAAGGAGTCTACTGCAATGGCAAAAGCTGCCGCCTCTACCAAGCCGAAAGCCGCCAAGCCGGTCACGACCCGTCACCTGGCGGCCGCGCTCTCGGAAGCCCACCAGCTCACGAAGAAGCAGGGCATGGAGATCATGGACAACCTGATCGTGATGATCACCAAGCACCTCAAGAAGGGTGAGCGGGTGAAGATCGCCGGTCTCGGCATTCTGCAGGTCCGCAAGCGCGCCGCCCGTATGGGCCGCAATCCGGCCACCGGCGAAGCGATCAAGATCAAGGCGTCGAAGAAGGTCGCGTTCCGCGCCGCCAAGGATCTCAAGGAAGCGATCTAATCGCTCCTTCATTCCGTTTTTGCGTACCCAAGCCCCGCCGGCGTCACGCCCGGCGGGGTTTTGTTTTTTCACGATGGTTTGTGAGGTTTGGGCTGGATCGAATAATATTCCTATCCTCCTCTTGCCCTATCTTCTTTCAGAGAATATTATCCTATTATCCGGCTCGCTTGAGGGCGCTGTCATGAGGCGTGATGAGGGCGGAGCCGGACGCGGCGCTCGCGGGTCGGGAGACGAACGCACCTCCTGACGCTCGAGCGGCGGCGGCCACCGCCCGGGGACACTAAGATCCCCTGCGAGGAGCTCGCTGACGCCGTGGCTTCCATGGCCACCTGCGAAAGCGCGGCCCGCCGTTGGAAGACGCTGCGATGGCGCGCCGAGAGGCGCCCGTGCTTCGGCAACGGAGCACGGTCTTACGAACCAACGTCGCGCCGCTCGGCGCGCCGTCTCCCTCTCGTTTGAGAGGGAAGGGGGAATAAGGGCGTGCCCGGCGCCTGCCAAAGAACACGGGTGGCGGAGCTATTTCCGCGGTCCTCCCGGCCAAGCGACCCCGGACTTGATGCAGCGGGAGCGCGAGCCGGGACCCAAACGCCGCAGCCTCTCGATGGACCGCGGCGTATGGGTCCCCGCCTTCGCGGGGAGAAGGAAAGGCTTCGTCTCGTGCCGCGAGGCGCAACCAAGGCCTTGTGCAACCTCGCCATGCGGACGTCGCCGGGCGGCGGCGGGAACCCTGCGTCTTCCCACTCTTGCCCGGCCTCGTGCGGGTCTATAATCAACCTCTATGCAATGAGGAGACCCCGATGTCGCAAGTCGCCGAGAAGCGCGAAGGCAAGCCCCAGATCCTGAAGGACAAGGACTTCAACTGGGAGGACCCGCTCGGGCTCGAATTCGAGCTCACCGAAGAAGAGCGCATGGTGCGCGACACCGCCAAGGGTTTCGCCGACGATTACCTGATGCCGCGCGTCATCAAGGCGTACTCCGAAGAGAAGTACGACCCCGACATGATGCGCGAGATGGGCAAGCTCGGCCTGCTCGGCCCGACCATCCCGGAGACCTACGGCGGCGCCGGCCTCGGCTATGTCGCCTACGGCCTCATCGCGCGCGAGGTCGAGAAGGTCGATAGCGGCTATCGCTCGGCGATGTCCGTCCAGTCCTCGCTGGTGATGTACCCGATCTACGCCTACGGCTCGGAAGCGCAGCGCATGAAGTACCTGCCGAAGCTCGCCTCCGGCGAGTTCATCGGCTGCTTCGGCCTGACCGAGCCCGACCACGGCTCCGACCCCGGCTCGATGATCACCCGCGCCGAGAAGGTCGACGGCGGCTACAAGCTCAACGGCGCCAAGACCTGGATCTCCAACTCGCCGGTCGCGGACATCGCGGTGGTGTGGGCCAAGCTCGATGGCGTCATCCGCGGCTTCATCGTCGAGCGCGGCACCAAGGGCTTCTCGACCCCGAAGATCGAAGGCAAGCTCTCCTTGCGCGCCTCGATCACCGGCGAGATCGTGCTGTCCGACTGCGTCGTGCCGGAAGAGAACCTGCTGCCGAACGCCAAGGGCCTCGGCGGCCCCTTCGGCTGCCTGAACAACGCGCGCTACGGCATCGCCTGGGGCGCCATGGGCGCGGCCGAGTTCTGCTGGCACCGCGCGCGCCAGTACACGCTCGACCGCAAGCAGTTCAACCGGCCGCTCGCCGCCAACCAGCTCATCCAGAAGAAGCTCGCCGATATGCAGACCGAGATCGCGCTCGGCCTGCAGGGCGCGCTGCGTCTCGGCCGCATGCTGGAGAACGGTCAGGCCGCGCCGCCGTCGATCTCGCTGATGAAGCGCAACAACTGCGGCAAGGCGCTCGACATCGCGCGCATGGCCCGCGACATGCACGGCGGCAACGGCATCTCGGAGGAGTTCCACGTGATGCGCGTCGTCGCCAACCTCGAGACGGTGAACACCTACGAGGGCACGCACGACATCCACGCGCTGATCCTCGGCCGTGCCCAGACGGGCATCCAGGCGTTCTTCTAAAGCGAACTGTGATGGCCGGGCTCGTCCCGGCCATCTCGCTTTGGGGGGGCGATGTGCCCTCCTAAGCGGGGTCACCGGAGCAGGCCCGGTGACGACAAGCCAATTGGCGCCGGACCGGTGCAAATCTGAAATGACCCTCCACTCCCTGCTCATGCTCGTCCTCGCCGGTGTCGGCGGCGGCATGTTGTCGTCGATGGTCGGCGGCGCGGCGGTGGTGACCTATCCGGCCTTGCTCGCCGCGGGGCTTCCCCCGGTCACGGCGACGACCTGCAATCTCACCGCATCGTTTCCCGGCGTGCTTATCGCGGCGCTCTCCGACCGCAAGCAGCTGCCGCCGCTCGACCGCGCCTTTGTCGGCATGCTGGTCGCCTCGATGGTGGGCGCCGCGATCGGCGCCGGCCTGCTGCTGGTCACGCCGCAAAAAGTCTTCGCGGTGCTCGTGCCGGTCCTGCTCGGCTTCGCCACGCTGATGTGCGCCGCCGCCGAGCCGATCGGCAACTGGCTGCACGCGCGCGCGCACAAGCGCGGCAAGACCATCGACTTCAGCGTCACCAACCTGAAGATGCTTGTGCCGGTGTCGCTCTATGGCGGCTACTTCGGCGCGGGCGTCGGCGTGCTCATTCTCGGCGTGATGTCGATCGCGACGCGCGGCAATTATCGCACGGCCAACGTCGCCAAGAACCTGGTGGGCAGCGTCAACAACGCCACCGCCGCGGCGATCTTCGCGCTGCAGGGGCAGGTGGTGTGGCCGCAGACCTTGGCGCTCGCGGCGGGCACGGTCGCCGGCGGCTTCGCCGGCGCCTGGCTGGCGCGCATTCTGCCGCGCTCCTTCATGCGCATCGCGGTCGTTGTCACCGGCGCGATCCTGACGGCGTACTTCGCCTGGAAGTATTGGTTCTAAGCGGCGCAACAATCTCCGTTCATTGCCGCGCGAGCGGGAATCCAGGGCCGGAAATTTAGCCTAAAGCACTGGGTCCCCGTTTCCGCGGGGGGCGAGCCGAGGACCTAAAGCGCAATGGCTTGCACCTGCCGCGCCAGCTCCACCACGCGTTTGGTCATCGCGCTGTCCGCAGCGGCGAGCGGATCGACGACATCGAAGTGGTTCTTGCCGGCGATCTCCTCGTAACGCGTTACGGCCGTGCCCTGCCAGGAATCGACGATGCTGCCGGTCTGCCGCAGGAACTCGCTTGATTCCAGGCCGCCGACAACGGCATCGAGCACGCGGCCGGCGGGCACCGGCCGATGGATCGGCGACAGATCGTGCGCGGTCTTCTCGGTGAGCTTGAGATCGGCATTGACCGAAATTCGCGTCAGCGGCGTAAGATCATAGACGCCGGAGATTGCATAGGCCGCCGGCACCAGGTCGTTCGGCGCGTCGGGC
>Ga0180216_1000385_pt1 | contig 48466 bp, 40 predicted proteins | sample eDN3rd37CBELigMG_FD_128879 | JGI IMG/M metagenome (GOLD analysis project Ga0180216, IMG submission 128879) | Enriched Miracle-Growth compost microbial communities from Emeryville, California, USA - eDNA 3rd pass 37_C BE-Lig MG (version 2)... ...
ATCTACAAGGCCCTCAAGCCCGGACGCGGGGCGCCGGAACCGGTGGAGGCGCCGCAGGCGCCGCGTGGCGAAATCGTCTATTTCCCGGCCTGCCCTTCGCGCATGTTCGGGGCACCGGAGACGAATTTCGACCTGCTGGCGGGACCCGAGGCCATGGTGGCGGTGCTGACGCGCGCCGGCTACAAGGTGGTGATGCCCGAACACCTGACCGGGCAATGCTGCGGGCAGCCGTTCCAGTCGAAGGGGTTTCCCGACGAGGCGGAGCGGGTCGGCGGCAAGCTCAAGGGCACGCTTTCAGCGCTCTCGCATGCGGGTGAGCTGCCGGTCATCACCGATGCCTCGACCTGCGCCAAGCATCTGCGCGAGCATCAGGGGCAGGTGCTCGATTCCAGCGAATTCCTGCTGCTCGAAGTGCTGCCGCACCTGACCATCAATCACCGGCTGCCAGTGGTTGCCGTCCATCACAACTGCTCGGCGCAAAGGCTGCGGGAACAGCCGGCCACGGAGGCGATTGTGCGGGCCTGCGCGCAAAAGATCGCGGTGCTCTCCTCGGTCACCTGCTGCGGTTATGCGGGGGATAAGGGCATGTTCATTCCCGAGCTCAACACGCACGCGACGCGCTTCGTCAAGCGCGACATTCCCGATGGCTGCGAACTCGGGGTCTCGACGGTCTCGACCTGTGCTTCGGGGCTTTCGGAGCAGGCCGGGGTGCCGTTCGTGTCGCTGGTCAGCCTGCTGGAATGGGCAAGCAGGGATTAGGCAGGCTTGCTGGCGCACGGCCGACCGGCTAGTGAACGCCAATGACAGTCACCACCACCATTATCGCGCTCGGCCACAAGGGCGAGGGCATTGCCGAGGTCGACGGCAAGCGCGTCTTCGTGCCGTTCGCGCTGGCTGGAGAGCGGGTGGAAATCGCCATTGATGGCGATCGCGGGATGCTGGTCAGCGTTCTTGAGGCAAGTACGGAGCGGGCGGCGTCGGCCTGCGCACATTTCGGCCGGTGCGGCGGGTGCCAGCTCCAGCATCTGGAGCGCGGGGCTTACGAGGCGTTCAAGAGCGGGCTCGTCGAGACGGCGCTAAGGCATCAGGGAATCGAGGCGCGGGTCGAGCGGCTTATCGATGCGGCGGGGACCGGGCGCCGGCGGGCAACGCTGCATGTGCGCGATGGGCAGGCCGGCTATATGCGCCAGCGCAGCCATGCGCTCGAGGATATCGAAGCATGTCCGATACTGGTGCCGCAGCTGGCGCGAGCACCGGAGATCGCGCGGGCGGTGGGCGCTGCGGTCGGCGAGGCGGATGTGGCGTTTTCGGCAACGCTTTGCGGGATCGACCTGGCGGTACTTACCAAGTCAAAGCGCGCCGAGGCGAGCAGGCTGGCGCCGCTGATGGCGCGATACGGATTGGCGCGGCTGGCGCTCAATGGCGAGTTATTGTTGCAGGCGCAGGTGCCGCTCGTTGCCATGGGGCGTGCGCAGGTGGAGCTGCCGATCGGCAGCTTCCTGCAGGCGACGCAGGAGGCCGAGGAGGCGCTGGCGGACTATGTGCTGGCTGGCATCGGCAAGGCGAAGTCGGTTGCCGATCTCTTTTGCGGTGTCGGGCCGTTCGCGCTGCGGGTGGCCGAGAGGGTGACGGTTACCGCCTTCGACAGCGATCGGCCGGCGGTCGCTGCACTGGAAAAGGCGGCGCGGCATACCAAGGGTCTGAAGCAGATCACGGCCAGGGCGCGCGACCTGTTTCGCGATCCGCTCACCCGGTTCGAACTCGACGGGTTCGATTGCGTAGTGCTTGACCCGCCACGGGCGGGGGCACAGGTGCAGATCGAGGAAATCGCAGTGTCGAAGGTCAAGCGCGTGGTGATGGTCGCGTGCGATCCACGCAGCTTTGCGCGCGATGCGGCGCGGCTGCTGGCGGCGGGTTTTGCCATGCGTGATTTAACGGCGCTTGACCAGTTTGCCTGGTCCAATCACATTGAGATTGCGGCTCTATTCCACCGGTAACATCTGCGCAACTCATTGCGAAAGCGCCGCGTTAGCGCCACAAGGTCTTTGGATACCAAGGCGCGCCCGTGGCTTAAAAGAGGCGCGATGAGGACGGAGTGATGATGATGAAGACGAAAACTCTCGTGGCCACCGCGGCTTTGGCCCTCGGTCTCGCCGTTCCCGCGATGGGTCAGACCGCGACGCCGGAAGGCGTGTGGCAGGATCGCTGGGGCACGACATTCACCTTTTCGCTCTGCGGCGACGGCACGGATCTGTGCGGTGTGCTTAACGATATCCAGGGCGAGTCGCGTACGCCCGAAAACCTGAAATATGTAAATCAGCAGGTCGTTCAGGCCGATCAGACTGCGCCCAATAAATGGGAAGGTGAGATCACCCTCGACGGCGGTACCGCCCGGGCGATCGTCGAGCAGGTCGGCCCCAATACGATCGAGCTCACCGGCTGTCGCGCCGCTATCTTCTGCTCGACGCTGACCTATGAGCGCGTCTCGTAAGCTTTTCGCTCAACAGACCCTTTTCGCTCAACAGACCGTGGCGACGCGCTCCTTGATCACGGCGAGGACTTCATCGCCCGGGCGCTTCCACCAGTTGTTCTGCGAGAAGATCTCGACTTCCTGCGGGCCGTTATAGCCGGCGTTCTCGATCATTGCGCGGATGCCCTTGAGGTCGATGACGCCGTCCCCCATCATGCCGCGATCGAGCAGCAGGTCGGTGGTCGGCACCAGCCAGTCGCAGATGTGATGGGCAAAGATGCGCTGCATGCGGCCGGCGCGGGCGATGGCGGCGGCGAGGTTCGGGTCCCACCAGACGTGGTAGACGTCGATGGCAACGCCGACGGTTTCGTCGAGGGTCTCGCAGATGTCGAGGGCCTGATCGATGGTGTTGATACACGCCCGATCGGCCGCATACATCGGGTGCAGCGGCTCGATGGCGAGCTTGACGCCCGATGCCTTGGCGTGGGGCAGCATGGCGGCAATGCCATCCGCGACCATCTGGCGGGCGCCCGCGATATCCTTTGACGACCCCGGCAGGCCACCAACCACCAGCACCAGGCAATCGGCATTGAGCGCGGCGGCTTCGTCGATGGCGCGGTAATTGTCGTCGATAGCCTTCTGACGGCCCTCGCTGGTTTCAGCGGGAAACATGCCGCCGCGGCAAACGCCAGTGACACGCAGATGATTGTCGCGCACGATGCGGGCGGCTTCATCAAGGCCGATGGCGGCGATCTGGTCGCGCCAGGGGGAGATGGCGGTAATGCCGGCTTCGAGGCATCCATCGACAGCCTGCGCAAAGCCCCATTGCGCGCGGGTAGTTGCGAGGTTGAGCGAAATGATGGTCTGGCTCATGCCGCCACCCCGTGAACGGCGAGGATGTCGCGCATGCGGCGGGCGGCAAGCTCCGGATCGGCCAGCACGCGGGCCTTGTCGGCAAGGCGCAGGAGTTCGGTCAGGTGCATGAGCGAGCGGGCCGACTGCTGGCCGCCGATCATGGTGAAGTGGTCCTGCAGGCCGTTGAGATAGGCGAGGAAGACGACGCCGGTCTTGTAGAAGCGGGTTGGCGCCGCAAAGATGTGGCGGCTCAAGGGAACGGTCGGCTCGAGCAGGTCGAAGAATTCATTGTCATTGCCCTTGCCGAGCGCTGCTAGGCCGGCTGAGGCGGCGGGGGCGATGGCATCGAAAATGCCGAGCAGGGCATGGGAATAGCCGACGTCGTCGCCAGCGATGAGTTCGGCGTAGTTGAAATCGTCGCCCGTATACATTTTGACCTTTTCCGACGCGCTGCCGGACGGAAAACCGGCGTCCACTTTTCCCGGCAGGGCGCGTTCCGGCAGGCGGCGGCGCATGGCGATCTCCTTCTCCTTCGAAAGGAGTGAGATCTTGATGCCGTCGACTTTGTCTGCGTGGGCGGCGATAACGTCGAGGCAGACTTCCATGGCGGCCTCGTGGGTGTCGCGGCCCCAATAGCCTTGCAGCGCCGGGTCGAACATTTCGCCGAGCCAGTGGATGATGACCGGCTCTTTCACCTGGCCAAGGATGCGGTCATAGACCTTGACGTAGTCGTCGGGGCCCTTGGCGGCGGCGGCGAGCGCGCGGCTTGCCATGAGGATGACGCGCCCGCCCTGGCTTTCGACGAAGCCGACCTGCTCTTCATAGGCGTTGATGATGTCGTCGATTGTGACGTCCGGACCGGGCACGAGATGATCGGTGCCGGCGCCATAGGCGATGAGGGCATCGTCCCGGGTCGTGGCTTCTGCCTGGGCGCGGCGGATCAGCTCCTGCGCATCGGCCCAGGTGAGGCCCATGCCGCGCTGGGCAGTGTCCATGGCTTCGGCTATGCCGAGGCCAAGGTCCCAAAGGCGGTGGCGGAAGGCGAGGGTCTTTTCCCAATCGATCGCCGGAGTGAGCCACGGATCATTGTTGGCGAGGGGATCGGCAACGACATGGGCGGCGGCATAGGCGATGCGCGGGAAGTCGCTGGCCTTGGACCTGACGAAGGGGATGGGCTCGCCGGTGAGCGTATAGGGCGAGATGGTGCGGTCGGAATTGGGCAGGTTGATGGTCGTCATGGTGCGCCTCCGAAAGGCCCCCTCACCCGGCGCTTCGCGCCGACCTCTCCCCCAAGGGAGAGGTGAAGAAGGCATATGGACTGGTCTTGCGACACCTCTCCCTTCGGGGGAGAGGTCGGTCCCGTCAGGGACGGGTGAGGGGCCTTGGTCCCGCTCAAATGTCGAGCTTGGGCACGTCGAGCCAGCGGCGTTCGGCCCAGCTTTTAAGGCCGAGTTCGGCGAGCTGCACGCCTTTGGCGCCGGCTTCGAGGCCATAGCTCCACGGCGCGTCCTCGGCGACGTGTTTCAGGAACATTTCCCACTGGGCCTTGAAGCCGTTTTCGGCCGGCCAGTTGTCGGGGACCTCCTCCCAATCGTCGAAGAAGTTCATGGTCTGCGGCTGATCCGGATTCCAGACGGGCTTGGGGGTGTTGACCCGGTGCTGGGTGAAGCATTTGTGCAGGCCGGCAACGGCGGAACCATGGGTGCCATCGACATGGAAGGTGACGAGGTCGTCACGGCGAACGCGCGTCGTCCAGCTCGAATTGATCTGAGCGATGACGCCGCCCTCGAGTTCGAAGGTGGCATAGGCGGCGTCGTCCGTATCGGCCTTGAAGCGCTTGCCGTTCTCGTCGACGCGCTCGGGAATGTGGGTGGCTCCAAGGCAGGAGAGCGCCTTGACCTCGCCGAAGAGATTGTCGAGCACGTAGCGCCAGTGGCAGAGCATATCGAGGATGATGCCGCCGCCATCGGCTTTGCGATAGTTCCAGGACGGGCGTTGCGACTTCTGCCAGTCGCCTTCGAATACCCAGTAGCCGAACTCGCCGCGCACGGAGAGCATCTGGCCAAAGAAGCCGGAGTCGCGCAGCATTTTGAGTTTGAGGAGACCGGGCAGGAACAGCTTGTCCTGAACGACGCCATGCTTGACCCCGGCGGCCTTGGCCTTTTTCGCCAGTGCGACGGCGACATCGAGATCGTCGGAAATCGGCTTCTCGCAATAGACGGCCTTGCCGGCATCAATGGCTTTTTCGAGCAGCGAAGCGCGCATGAGCGTGGTGCCGGCATCGAAGAAAACGGTATCGTTGGGATTGGCGAGAGCCTTGTCGAGATCGGTAGTCCAGCGCGAAATCGCGTGCTTTTTCGCCAGCCGTTCGACTTTGTCGGCGTCGCGGCCGACGATAATCGGATCGAGGACCAGCCGGTCGCCATTGGAGAGAACGATACCGCCCTGGTCGCGAATGGCGAGGATGGAGCGCACCAGATGCTGGTTGTAACCCATCCGGCCGGTCACGCCATGCATGATGAGGCCAAGCCGCTGCTCTGCCATTGAATTCTCCTCCAGGCCGACGTTCTTGTGTAACTGATTAGTTACTTAGGTACACACAAGACGCAATGGCCGTCAAGCCTCGCCGATTTGGGCAGGGTTGCGTCTTTGGTCGCAATCAGATGCCGGCCACCATCTTGAGGCCGATGGCGCCGAGAAAGGCGAGAATTAGCCAGTCGAACGCCTTGCGGCTGAGACGGCCGGCGATAGCCTGGCCAAGGGGCATGAAGAGCAGGATGGGCACGAGCGCCAGCACGCCTTGCAACAGCCATAGCGGCTGCATCACGCCGGTCAGCCACAGGGCGGGCAACTGGGTGACGGCGAAGGTGAGGAACATGGCCGAAACGGCAAAGACGTGTGCTTCGCGCGCAAGGCTCATGGCGTGGATGAAGGTGACGCCGATCGGCGCCGAAATGCCGGTCGCGCCCTGCAGCATGCCGCCGCCGGCACCGGCAAGCGGGCCGAAGCGCCGGGCCATGATGGTCGAAAGCGCCAGATGGGGATTGAAGAGGCGCAGGAGCACATAGGCAAGCAGGATGACACCGAGGCTGAAGACCAGCAGGCGCTCGGGCAGGGCGGTCAGTGCCCATGTGCCGATGACTATGCCCACGATCCCGGCGAGCAGAAAGGGCGGCAGGAAAGCCAATGTGTCCGCCCGCGCCTCACGCCGGAAGCGCCAGACCTGCCAGGCATTGGTGACGATCAGCGGTATCACCATGAGGCCGACGGCATGCTGGAGGCCAAAGGCAGCAGTCAGAACCGGCAGGGCGATCAGCGGCAGGCCCATGCCCGTCGCGCCCTTGACCACGGCACCGGCGGCAAGCGCCAGGCTCATCATGAGATAGGCCGAATAGTCCACGGGATTCGCCCCCCGAGAGAATGCCGGATTAACCGAATGGTTCGCGGCGTTTTGCGGATGTCCTGCCGGGCCGCGTGCCGGTCGCCGGTGTGCGCGACTAAACACCGGATGATGATGCAATGGAAGTGGGGACTTGCAGCTTGCGAGGCGATGGCAATTCGTCGCCTTTGCGTGAACCGTACGGTTACTTAGGTGTTGACAGACATTGAGGCGAGGCCCAGTCTCTGTCCTGCGGTGATGATCGGTACACCCGGCAGCCGCCACTATTTGGGAGGAAGAACAGATGAATCGTCTCTCGCGATTGATCCTGTCCGGCGGCGTCTCGGCGCTCGTGCTGGGCGGAACCGTCGTTTTAGCCCAGGACGCAGAGTATCCCTGGCAGCCTGACCGTCCGATCAACCTCATCGTGCCCTGGGGCGCGGGCGGCTCGACCGACCAGGTTACGCGCGTCACCGCGCCGATCCTGGCAGATGCGCTCGGTGTCGAGGTGGTCGTGGTGAACCAGCCCGGGGCTTCGGGCGCCATCGGCACCCAGGAAGTGCTGAACGCGCCCAAGGACGGCTATACCTGGACCGCGAACGCCATCGCCAACAACGCCACCTATTCCGTGTCGGGCCTGCTCGAGGACACCGATATCGACGACTGGCACATCTATCTGTCCGTGGCCAACGTGCCGGTGGTCAGCGTGCCGGTCGATAGCGAGTTCCAGGATTTCGGGCAGCTGCTCGAGGCGCTCAAGACCCGTGGGCCCGAGATCACCGTCGCCACGGCCGGTATCACCTCTTCGGGGGGCACCGCGATTGCAGCACTCGCCGACGAGGGCGGGTTCGAATACAACATGATCACCTATGATGGCGGCGGGCCGGCGGCGATCGCGACGGCTGCGGGCGAAGCCATGGTCACCACCCAGCTTGCAGTCGAGCAGACCGAACTCGTGCGCGGCGGTCGGCTGCGGGCGTTGGCGGTGCTTTCCGATCAGCCGCTCGAGCTCGAAGGCGTGGACCCGATTCCGCCGATCACGCAATGGCTGCCGGACATGGCGCTGGCGCCGGACTATTTCGGTATTTTCGTTCCGCGCGGCGTGCCTGAGGAGGTCGTCACCACGCTCGACCAGATCTGGGAGGAGCGGGTCATGAATTCGGAAGAACTCAAGACCTATGCGGAAACCTTCGGTGCGGTGTTCGCTCCGTCCTATGGCGAGGAAGCGCGCGAACGCGCCATGCCGGTCGTGATCCTGGAAGCTTGCTCGTCGCTCGAGCGCGGCGAGGCGGTCAACGATCCCTCCACCATCGGCATCGACTGCGAGACGCGCACGGAAGTTCGCAGCCAAGAGTAGTCCAACCAAAAGGGCGCTGCCGCGGGTCCTGACGGCAGCGCCCACGCTTTTCTCGGAAAGTTTGCATGACTGAAGAAACGGGCGGGCAGGAGAGAGCCGCGCCGGCTCCTGCGGAGGAACGGGCGGCGAGCGCCATGGCGCGGGCAGACCTCATTGCCGCATTGGTGTTCATCGTTCTCGGGGCTGCGGTCCTCTATGGCTCCTGGACGATGCCGCGTCTCGAAGCGCGCCGGATCCATCCCTTGACCGTACCCGGCCTGGTGCCGGGCCTGTTGAGCGCCGCGCTCATCATCTGCGGCGTGGTGCTGGCGGTGCGGGCCGCGCGCACGCCGGCGCAAGATGGCTGGCGCACGCTTGGCGCGGCGCTGGTGTCGCAGCAGGCGATGCGGGCGGGGATCGTGGCGGTGCTGGCGCTCGTCTATACGCTCGGACTGGTCGGCTTGCTGCCGTTCTGGGGCGCGACGGCTCTCTTCGTCTTCGCCTTCATTCTCGTTTTCGAGATCTGGCTTGCCGAACCGCGCCGCACGCTTATGCAGAGCCTGCCCTGGGCGGCAGGGCTTGCCGTCTTCACGGCGGCGGCCGTGACACTTGTCTTCGAACGCGCTTTCCTCGTGCGTCTGCCTTGAGGGGAGATTAAATCATGTTCGAAGGTCTCGGGCTCCTCGCGGGCGGCATTGCGCACTTCCTGACGCCGCTTTCCCTTTTCAACATCGCCTGGGCGACGCTGCTCGGCATCGTCATCGGCGCCCTGCCGGGGCTGACGGCGACCATGGGCGTGGCGTTGCTGGTAACGCTCACCTACAAGATGCCGCCGGACCAGGCGATCCTCTGCCTGATGTGCCTCTATTCCGGCGCCATCTATGGCGGCAGCCGTACGGCGATCCTGCTCGCCATTCCCGGTACGCCGGCCAGTGCGGCGACAACGCTCGATGGGCATCCGCTGGCGCTTTCGGGCCGGGCCGGGCTGGCCATGGGGCTTGCGACCACGTCCTCGGCGATCGGCACGATCGTGGGCATCGTTTTCCTCGCCTTCGTCGCCCCACTGCTGGCGGAGGCGGCGCTGCAGTTTGGGACCTATGAATTCTTCTGGCTGGCACTGTTCGGCGTCGTCATATCGGGTCAGCTGACGGCGATGGACGATCCGCTCAAGGGCTATATTGCGGGGATTCTGGGGCTGCTCGTCGCCATGGTCGGCATGGAGACGTTGCATGCCCATCAGCGCTTCACTTTCGGTATTCCCGCGCTTGGCGGCGGGGTGGACCTGATCCCGGCAATGGTCGGGGCGTTCGGGTTCGCCGAAATCCTGGGGGTGATGAAGCGCACGGTTCATGCCCGCATCGTCGATTCGGGCGACCGGGTGGTGCCACGTCTTGGGGAAGTGCTCAAATACTGGAAGACGACGCTGCGCTCGGGGATCATCGGCACATTCATCGGCATCGTGCCCGGGGTGGGTGAAGATGTCGGGGCCTGGGCGTCCTATGCGGCGGCCAAGCGGTCGAGCAAGGAGGCCGACCAGTTCGGCAAGGGCTCGCAGGAAGGGCTGATTGCGGCCGAGACCGGCAATTCAGCGGTGGTGCCGGGTGCAATGATCCCGACCCTGACCCTGGCTCTGCCCGGCTCGGCGGCAGCTGCGGTGCTGATCGCGGCAATGTTCATCCACGGCATCAGGCCGGGGCCGCTGCTCATGGTCGAGGCGCCGCAGGTTCTCTACCAGATCGTCGCCATTCTGCTGTTCTCGACGCTTGCGATCCTGGTTTTCGGCCTATCGCTGACAAAGCCGCTGCTCAAGGTGCTGGCGGTGCCGCGCGAGCGGCTGATGGCGGTTGTCTATGTGCTGTGCGTGGTGGGCTCGTTCGCCATAACCCAGCGCATGTTCGACGTCTATGTGATGCTGTGCTTCGGCATTGTCGGTTTCATCCTGCGCGAGATGAAATATCCGATGGCCCCGCTCGTGCTCGGCATCATCCTGGGCGATCTGCTCGACCTCAATCTGAGGCGCGGGCTGCTGCTCACCAATGGCGATCCGACCCCATTCTTTACCCGGCCGATCAGCGCTGTTATCTGCCTCATCATCGTTTTCACCATTCTCATGTCCATTCCGGCGGTCTCCAAGCGTGTCAGAAGCCTCTTCACCCGAAACGGGAAACCCGGCACGGCGGCGGGCTGATACCTCCGCCCCGGCCCGGCGCACGCGCAATTCCGCCAAGACCAAGGCGGCAATCCTGGCGGCGGGACGGGTGGAATTTGCCGAAAGGGGCTTCGAGGGCGCGCGCGTCGATGCCATCGCCGAAAGGGCGGGGGCCAACAAGCGGCTGCTCTATCATTACTTCGGCAACAAGGAGGAGCTCTACAGCGCCGTACTGCTCGATGCCTATCAGGAAATCCGCCAGGGCGAGCGCGGGTTGAGCCTCGACCAGTACGAGCCGGTGGATGCGATGGACCGGCTGGTGCGGTTCACCTTCCGGCATTTCCTCGCCAATCCGTGGTTCACCAAGCTGCTTTCGACCGAGAATGTCGAGAACGCCCGGTTCCTCAAGCAATTGCCGGATATACCGGGGCTGCACTCGCCGCTTGTCGGGCAGATCCGCGCCATACTCGAACGCGGCAATGAAACCGGCGTGTTCCGGCGGGATGTCGATCCGATCCAGCTCTATATATCGATCGCCGCGCTCGGCTATTTCTACGTCTCCAACATGGCAACGCTTTCGGTGATCTTCGATCGCGATCTTTCCAGCGTTTCCATGGTGCAGGAGCGCGAGGCGCAGGCGGTGCAGATGGTGCTCGACTATCTCAAGACCAAACCCAGGTAGCGGCGCACGGCCTAGGCCTTCAATGGCGGCAGGGCAGCGCGTCCGGCGCTGACGACGAGATCGAGAAGGCGAGCGACGCGTTCTTCGCGCCGGCGTTCGGCAAGGACGTAGACGCCCATCAGCACCTCGCGCGGCGTTTCCTTCTGCTCAAGCGCAGCAAGGCCCCAGTCGTTGAAGGCGGGGGCGAGCAGATGGGTGTGCTGAAGCACGGCGTCGCTTGCTCGCACATAGTCGACACAGGCCGCCATGGAGTTGGAGCCAAAGGCAAAGCTGGTGCGATCGAATACGGTCTCAACCCGCGCCCGGCGGCGCGATACGTCGAAGAAGCGCTGATGGCGGCTTTCGGGCGGTGAACTGGTGACCTGCGGATAGGCTTCGATCTCGGCACGGGTGCGCGGCTTGCCGAGCAAGGGATGGTCCTTGCGGACGAAAAAGCCATTATGGATCTGGCTCAGCGCGATGAATTCCGTGCCCGCGCTGCTGCTGAGGCCCTCGATCTCATGGGCCACGAACAGGGCGATATCGCCGGAAAGCAGTTGATCCATGCAACGCAACTGATTGCCGAGGCTGACCTGCACCGGCGCGTTGGGATGCTCGCGGCGATAGTTGATGACGAGGTCGCGGATGAAGAGGGTCCACCAGGAATAGCCGCAGCCGAGCGAAATGCCGCGCTCGTTGCGCACGCGCTGCTCGGCGATGGTCGAGCGCATATTGTCGTAGAGACGCTGCATCAGCCGGGCGTTCTCATAGAGGGTCTCGCCATAGGGCGTCAGGCGCATGCCCTGCGAAGAGCGTACGAACAGCGTTACCCCGAGCGTGTCCTCGAGCTTGCGCATGTTGAAGGTCAGCGTCGGCTGGGTAACGCGCAATGCGATTGCCGCCGCGGTCATGCTGCCGGCTTCGGCAATGGCGAGAAACTGCTGCAGCAGCTTGTCCATGCGGTGCGTCCTCTCCCGCGATCCTATAGATGCAATCTATAATGGTGGCGTAATTTCATATTTTCCCATGTATGGAAGATTGTGCATGATGGGGCAACTGCGCATTGGAGGAATGAAGAAACAGCGCCCCTATCTTCCATACAAGAAAAGCTTGACAGGGTAGGTCGCACTGCAACAGATTTGTAACCAGCTGGTTATTTGTGGGTGAAGCTGCAGGTGTTCTTTCCAGACGGAAAGGCATGTTGGGTTCACCAGAGGGTTGTAACTGGTCGGTTAGGGAGCGGCGGAGGGTCGCTCTGCCATTCCGCCTCGATTGATCCGGGCGGCACCTGTTCTTTGGGAGGAGAACCATGACATTGCGTATCGACAGGCGTCATTTCCTGATGGGCGGCACAGCGCTCATCGCCGGCGCGAGCGCCGGCATTCGGCCGGTGCTGTCGCAGGAACAGCGGCTGCGCCTCACCTTCTGGGGTGGGCAGGACCGGGCCGACCGCACCTATGCAGTCGCCGACATGTTCGCGGCCGAGAGCGGCACCCAGATCGACGGCGAGTTTCTCGCCTGGAACGATTACTGGACCAAGCTGGGCACACAGGTGGCCGGCGGCAACGCGCCCAACATCATCCAGATGGATTATCGTTTCATCGTCGAATATGCGACGCGTAACGCCATCCTGCCGCTCGATGACTATGTCGGTGGCGTGCTGCAACTCTCCGACTTCGACGAAGACCAGCTGGAGGGCGGCAAGGTCGACGGACAGCTGTTCGGCATCAGTCTTGGCGCAAACTCTGTCGCCATGCTGGTCAATGAGGACGCCTTTGCCGAGGTCGGCATAGAGCCGCCCAATCGCGACAGCACGTTCGACGATTACATGACCATGGGAGAGGCTTTCAACTCGGCCAATATCCGCGGCGGCATGAAGGTCCTTGCTGACGGCTCGTGGACCGAGCCGATGCTCGACAACTGGCTGCGCCAGAACGGCTTTGCTCTCTACACCGCCGAAGGCCAGCTCGGTTTCGGCGAAGAGCAGATGGTCGAGTGGTTCCGTATGTGGGCGTCGCTGCGCGAGGCCGGCATCTGCGTGTCGCCCGAAGACCAGGCGCTCGATACCGGTCCTTTGGAATCGACCATGGTGACGCTGGGCAAGGCCGCGACCATGCCCTCCAATTCAAACCAGCTGGTCGCCTATCAGGCGATCAATCCGGACTCGCTGACCATTGTCAGCTATCCGCGCATTGCGCCCGGTGCGGGCGGGGGCCACTATCGCAAGCCCTCGATGTTCTTCTCGGTCGGCGGTAATCCGGAGCAGGCCGAAGCGGCGGCAGAGTTCATCTCGTTCTTCGTCAACGACCAGGAAGCGGCCGAGGCGCTGGGTGTCGAACGCGGCATTCCCTGCTCGGCGGCAGTGCGAGAAGCGCTGGCGCCCTCGCTCGACGAAAAGGGCCGGATCGCGCTCGAATTCGTCGCCAATCTCGGCGACCTGCTGGGGCCGTTGCCGCCGCCGCCGCCAACCGCGGCGGGCGAAATCGATCTCTCGCTGCTGCGCGTGATCGGACAGGAAGTCGCCTTTGGCGCGCGTACGCCCGAGGATGGTGGCAAGGCCTTCGTCACCGAGGCAAGCGCCATCCTCTCGCGGAGCGCGTAAAGGGCATGACCGCGCACTCCATGGACGCCGGCGCCCCGGCGAAGGGGCGCGCGGTCACATCGCCTCGCATCTGGGAGCGTATCTGGCAGCAGGACGGGCCCGGCTACCTCTTCCTGCTGCCGTGGCTTATCGGTTTTTTCGGCCTGACCATCGGGCCGATGATCACCTCGCTCTATCTCTCCTTCACCGATTTCGACCTGTTGACCAGTCCGGACTGGGTCGGGATCGACAACTATACCCGCATGTTCACGGCCGACCAGAAATTCGCCGCGGCCATGCGGGTCACTTTTTTCTTCGTGATCTTCTCGGTCCCATTGAAGCTCGCCTTCGCGCTCGGCGTTGCGATGCTGCTCAATCGCGGGCTTCGCGGACTGCCGCTTTACCGGGCGATTTTCTACCTGCCCTCGCTGCTCGGCACGAGCGTTGCCATCGCCATTCTGTGGCGGCAGCTTTTTGCCGGTGACGGCCTCGTCAACCAGTTCCTGGCTAATTTCGGCATCGACGGGCCCAGCTGGATTTCCAATCCGCGCTATTCTCTCTGGACGATCATTATCCTGGCGATCTGGCAGTTCGGCTCGCCGATGATCATCTTCCTTGCCGGGCTGCGCCAGATACCGCAGGACATGTATGAGGCTGCGTCTCTCGACGGCGCCAGCAAATGGCGACAGTTCTGGAAGATCACACTGCCGCTGCTGACCCCGGTGGTGTTCTTCAACGCCATCGTGCAGACGATCGAGGCGTTCAAGAGCTTCACCCCGGCCTTCGTCATCTCGGGCGGCACCGGCCAGCCGATCAATTCGACGCTGTTCTATACCCTCTATCTCTATCAGGAGGCCTTCGGGTTCTTCCGCATGGGCTATGCCTCGGCGCTGGCCTGGTTCCTGCTGGCGATGATCGCGGCCTTCACCGCCTTCTCGTTCCTGACCTCGAAATACTGGGTGCATTATGACGACTGACGTCCAGCCGCTGACGGTGGTGACGGGCGAGCAGAGCCGCACGCGCCGGCGAATCGTCTCCATCACTGCCCATGTTCTGCTGGTGGGGGCATCGATCCTGATGCTCTATCCGCTGCTGTGGATGCTGGCTGCGACCTTCCGGCCCGAAAGTGAGATCTTCACCTCCTCCAGCCTCTTACCGTCTTCGATCGATTTCGGTTCCTATGTGCGCGGCTGGAACGGGCTGCGGGTTTCCTTCGGCACGTTCTTCCTCAATTCTTTCGTCATCGCGATCCTTTCGGTGGCGGGCAATATCTTTGCCTGCTCGCTTGCCGCCTTCGCCTTTGCGCGGCTGAAGTTCCGCGGCCGCAATTTCTGGTTCGCGCTTATGCTGGGCACGCTGATGCTACCCTATCACGTGACGCTCATTCCTCAATATGTGCTGTTTCTCAACCTGGGTTGGGTCAACACCTTCCTGCCGCTCGTCGTGCCCAAGTTCCTCGCCTCCGACGCCTTCTTCATCTTTCTGATGGTCCAGTTCTTCCGCGGCATCCCGCGCGAGCTCGACGAGGCGGCGATGATGGATGGTTGCTCGCCCTGGCGCATCTACTGGAAGGTGATCATGCCGCTTTCCCTGCCGGTGCTGGCAACGGCGGCGATCTTCACGTTCCTGTGGACCTGGGACGATTTCCTCGGGCCGCTGATCTATCTCAACGACATGCGCCAATACACGGTGCAACTGGGCCTGCGCACCTTTGTCGACTCGACCGGTGAATCGGACTTCGGCGGCATGCTCGCCATGTCGGTGCTCACCATCGTGCCGGTATTCCTGTTCTTCCTCTTCTTCCAGCGCCTTCTGATCGAAGGCATCGCGACCACGGGTATGAAACGCTAGTATGTCTGATCTGAAATTCGCCGCCATCGGCATCAACCACGCCCATATCTATGGCCAGGTCGAATGCCTCAAGCGCGCCGGGGCGACGTTTGTCGCCTTCCATGCGCCCGAGGACGATCTTGCCGCCGCCTTCTCGGCCAAGTTCCCCGAGGCCAGGCGTGTTGCCCACCGGCGCGAAATCCTGGAAGATCCCTCGATTGCCATCGTCACTACGGCTGCCATCCCGGCGGACCGGGCGGAAATCTCTATCGCCGCGATGCGCCATGGCAAGGACGTGCTTTCCGACAAGCCGGGCATGACGAGCTTTGCCCAGCTCGAGGAGATCAAGCGGGTGCAGGTCGAGACCGGGCGCATCTATTCGGTGCTCTATTCCGAGCATTTCGAGGTGCGCGCCACGGTCGAGGCGGGCAATCTCATCGCCAAGGGCGCTATTGGCGAGGTGATCCAGACCGTGGGGCTGGGACCGCATGCCATCCGCAACAACCAGCGGCCGGACTGGTTTTTCCAGCGCGAGCGCTATGGCGGCATTCTCTGCGATATCGCCAGCCATCAGTTCGAGCAGTTCCTGTTCTTTTGCGATGCGATGGATGCCGAGGTGCTTTCGGCCTCGGTCGCCAATCGAGCGCATCCAGGCAAGCCGGGACTGCAGGATGTCGGCGATGTACATCTCAAGACTGCGGGCGCGACGGGCTTTATCCGGGTCGACTGGTTCACGCCGGATGGGCTGCCGACCTGGGGCGACGGGCGGCTTACGATCCTGGGGACAGAGGGTTATATCGAATTACGCAAATATATCGATATTGCCGGGCGGCCCGGCGGCGATCATCTGTTCCTCGTCGACAACAAGGGCGTCAACCATATCGACTGTGCGGGCGTGGACCTGCCGTTCGGGCGGCAATTTCTCGACGATGTGCGCAACCGCACTGAAACCGCGATGCCGCAGGAGCGCTGCTACAACGCCATGAAGCTGGCGCTAACCGCCCAGCAGATGGCCGAGCGCGGCACGGAGTGGGCGCAATGAGCGACATCAAGACTGTAGCGGTAGTTGGCTGCGGGATCGGGCGCAGCCATATTGTCGAGGGCTATGTGCCCAATGCCGACAGGTTCAAGGTGCTGGCGCTTTGCGATCTCAACACCGAGCGGCTCAATGCGGTCGGCGAGGAGTTCGGCATCGATCGGCGGGTGACAGAGTTCAACGACCTCTTGGCGATGGACGATGTCGACGTCATCGATATCTGCACGCCGCCGGGCCTGCACTACCCGATGGTGATGGCGGCGCTGCAGGCGGGCAAGCATGTCATCTGCGAAAAACCGCTCGTTGGCTCGCTCGCCCAAATCGACGAAGTGATGGCGGCGGAAAAATCGGCAAAGGGCCTGCTGATGCCGGTCTTTCAGTACCGGTTCGGCGACGGTATCGAGCAGGTCAAGGCGGTGATCGACTCCGGGATTGCCGGCAAACCGTTCGTTGGCACGGTCGAAACGCTCTGGACGCGCGGGCCGGACTATTATGCCGTGCCCTGGCGCGGGAAGTGGAAGAGCGAACTGGGCGGCGTGCTGATGACGCACGCCATCCATCCGCACGACATCTTCACATACCTCATGGGCGACATCACGCGGCTCTTCGGGCGCGTTGCGACGCGCGTCAATCCCATCGAAGTCGAGGATTGCATCAGCGCAACGGTGGAACTGGCGAGCGGTGCGCTCGGCTCGCTGACGGCAACGCTCGGCTCGGCCGAGGAGATCACACGGATCCGGCTGGTGTTCGAGCATGTCAGCTTCGAGAGCGATCATGCGCCCTATAATCCCGGGCACAAACCCTGGCGCATAATTCCGCGCAGCGAGGCAACCAAGGCGCAGATCGAGAAACTCCTGGCCGATTGGCAGCACGTGCCGCCGCGGTTCACCACACAGATGGCCCGTTTCCATGACGCGCTGACGGGCAGGGGAGAATTGCCGGTCACGACCGCCGATGCCCGGCGTGCGCTGGAGATCGTCACCGCGTTCTATCACTCGTCGGCGACGGGTACCGAGGTACACCTGCCGATCGAGACGGGGCATCCGCGCTACCGAAGCTGGGTGCCCGCCGAATTTGCGACCGCAGGTCAGGGCGTGCTGATCGGCTCACCCTGACCTGAATCTCAACACGCCCTCCACAACAGGAGAACCATTGATGGCCGCAAGCGTCGAACTGAAGCAGATCGTCAAGGCCTATGGCGATGTCGAGGTCATCCACGGCGTCGATCTCGTCATCGAGCCGGGCGAATTCACCGTATTCGTCGGACCTTCGGGCTGTGGCAAGTCGACGCTTTTGCGCATGATCGCCGGGCTCGAGCCGATCACCGCAGGGAGCCTCCTGATCGAGGGCGAGCGCATGAACGAGGTGCCGGCGGCCAGGCGCGGCATCGCCATGGTGTTCCAGTCCTATGCGCTCTATCCGCATATGAGTGTCTACCAGAATCTTGCGTTCGGGCTCGAAACCGCCAAGCTGCCCAGGGACGAGATCAAGAAGAAGGTGCAGCGCGCGGCCGAGATTCTGCAAATCGAGCCACTGCTCAGCCGCAAGCCCAAGCAACTCTCCGGCGGCCAGCGCCAGCGCGTCGCCATCGGGCGGGCGATCACCCGCGAACCGCGCATCTTCCTTTTCGACGAGCCGCTTTCGAACCTCGATGCGGAACTTCGGGTGCAGATGCGCGTCGAGATCGCCAAGCTTCACAACGAGCTCGGCAACACGATGATCTACGTGACGCATGATCAGGTCGAGGCCATGACCATGGCCGACAAGATCGTGGTGCTCTCGGCGGGCAATATCGAGCAGGCCGGCGCGCCGCTGGACCTCTACAACAATCCGAGAAATCTGTTCGTTGCCGGCTTCATCGGTTCCCCAAAGATGAATTTCCTCACGGCGCGGGCAGAGGCGGGCGATGGTGCCGGCACCAACCTTGCGGTAGCCGGCGGGAGCCTCGCCATGCCGCGCGCGCTGGCGGCTGAGGCCGGGGAGGCGCTGACATTCGGCGTGCGGCCCGAGCATATCCGCATCAGCGAGGATGGCGGGGTCAAGCTTGCCGATGTCACTGTCGATCTCGTCGAGAATCTTGGCGGGCAGACGCTGCTCTATACAACAGCGCCCGATGGCACGGCGCTGACCATCGTGCTCGAAGGCCAGCGCGACATCGCGCTCGGCGCCAAGGTGACGGCGCGGGTCGACCCGGCGCTCTGCCATGTGTTCGGAGCGGACGGCAGGGTGGTTTAGGCCCGCACCACGCCGGGCACGCCGTCTGCGACGATGAACCCGGCGCCGTTGCTGGTGGTGGCGTCGGGGTCCTTGCGATCGCTGACCACCATGAAATCGACCTTGGCTTGGCTGTTTGCGAGCTCGACCATTGCATAACCGTGGTCGCGGCCCTCGGCGTATTTGATGTGCGGGTTTTCGGTGAGAACTGTGGCAATGCTCTCCTCTGTGGGGCCGTCCGAGGAGATGGAGCCGGTCACGAACTCGGTCGCGAGTGTCGGGGCGTTCTCGTTTGCAAAATCCCTTTTCACATCGGCGGCGAAATAGGCGTGCAGGTCGCCGCCGATGATCAGCGGATTGGCAATATTGGATGCCTCGAGTGTCGAGAGCAGCTTGCTGCGTGACTCGCGGTAGGCGTCCCAGGTGTCGTCGCTGAAGCTTTCCTCGGGTCCGGCAGCGGTGTCGCGCTGCGAAACCAGCGTCTGCTGGGCGATGACGGTCCATTTGGCCGTCGCTGCCTTGAGCGTTCTGTCGAGCCAGTTTTCCTGCTCGGCGCCGAGCATCGAGCGGGCAGTGCCGGCCCCGCCGGGCGAGCGGTATTGGCGTAGATCCAGCATGGCCATGTCGAGCATCTGGCCGAACTGGTAGTTGCCATAGATGCGCATGGAAGAGAAATCGCGGCCAAGGCTGGGCGGCACGGGCATGTGCTCGTACCAGGCCTGATAGGCGGCGCGGCGGCGTTCGAGAAAGGCGCGGCGCGCGCTTTCCGGTTCGCCGGGGTCGAGCAGGTAGTTGTTGTAGACCTCGTGGTCGTCCCAGGTGATGAGCCATGGGAAGGCGGCGTGGGCGGCCTTGAGGTTTTCGTCGCTCTTATAGAGGGCGTAGCGGTCGCGATATTCATAGAGGAGCAAGGGCGCGCCGGTGACGTGATCGCGCACATGGTTGGCGCCCCAGCTCATCTCATAGATATAGTCGCCAAGGTGGACGACGAGGTCGAGATCGCGCGCGGCCATGTCGCGATAGGGGGCGTAGTAGCCCTGCTCATATTGCTGACAAGAGGCGAAGGCGAACCGAAACGGGGAGGCGGCGGCATCGAGCGCCGGAGCGGTGCGGGTGCGTCCAACGGGACTTTCGGCATTGCCGCTGCGGAAGCGGTAGAAATACCAGCGGTCCGGGCGCAGGCCTTCGACTTCGACATGCACCGAATGGGCGAAATCGGGCGTAGCCTCGGCAATGCCGGACTGCACGACGCTGGAGAAGTTCTCGTCCTCGGCAAGCTGCCATTCGACATCGAGGGGACCATGCTCGGTCGGTTGCTCGACCGGAGCAAAGGGGTTGGCCATGTTGATCTCGGCCTGCGGAAAGGTCAGCCGGGTCCAGAGCACCACGCTTTGCGGGCGCGGGCAGCCGGAGGCGACGCCGAGCGTAAAGGGATCGCTCTCGAAGGTCGCGGCGCGCACGCTCCCCAGCAGGGGCCAGACGGCGGCAGCGGCCAACCCGTTAGCAAGAAATCTGCGGCGCGTGGTCATGGATGATCCTTGGGCGATTCTCGGGGGCGATCCTTTGGGGGCAATCCTTGGGGGCGATCATGACTGACTCTGAAAGAGCGTGAACAGTTTAGACCGGCAGTTCTTTCATTTTCATGGCGTCGGCGAGCGTGGTGCTGTCGAGCACGGCACGGGTGGCGAGGGTAACGCGTTCAAAGACATGGCGGATTTCGCAACTGGTCTCCTCCTCGCAATCCTCGCAGCGCCGATAGGCGATCTTGGACAGGCACGGCAGGGGCGCGATGGGGCCGTCGATGAGGCGCAGGACTTCGCCGAAAGTGATCTCTTCGGGGGATTTTAGCAGCCCGTAGCCGCCGGCGCGGCCGCGCAGACTCATGACGATGCCGGCGCGCTTGAGTTCGAGCAGAATCTGCTCGAGGAACTTCTTGGGGATCGCCTGCTCGCGCGAGATATCGCCGATCATGCGGGTGTTGCCGGGGCCGGAGCGAGCCAGTGCGACGAGGGCGCGCATGGCGTATTTGGCTTTTTGCGAGATCACGCTTTTGCTCCCCTGGTGCGCGGTGTCACTGGCGTGGCTCCGGGGTTACGGGAGGGACTTCAGCCGCGTCGTCTTCTGTAGATTCGTTTTTGTTTTCAGTAGGTTCGTCGTCTTCGGTGACGGTGGGCGATTCGATCACGGCGTCGGGGGTGATGACGATTTCGGTGTCCTCTTCCTGCGCTGATTGCTGTGCTTCGGTGCTCTCTTCGGGGTTCGGTGTTGCTTCGATCGTAGCAGGCGCGTCGTCGACCACGGGTTCATCCGAGGGCTGTGGGGGCGGCATGGGAATGGGTTCGTCGGGCAACGGGGTCGGGCCGGTTTCATCGTATGGCGCGACCGGTTGCGCGTCCGCCCCGGTTTCATCCGGCAGTTCTTCGCTTGCGGTTTCCTGTGCGGCGGCCGCGGCGGCGACGACATTGCCGATTGGAGCCATGCGCATGGCCTCGGCAACGGCGGCGGCGGTTGCTTCTCGGTTGCCCTTCACCCAGGCGAGCATGCCGAGCCCGATCTCGCGCTCGCCGAGGATGACCGTGTCGGCGCCCAGATTTGCCAGATACGTCTCCTCTTCCTGGGAATGGGCGCGCGCGATGATGTCGAGATCGGGATTGAGCTTGCGGCCCTGCTCGACGACCTGGCCGGCTTCGAAGGAGTTGGGAATGGCGCTGATGAGGGTCCTGGCGCCCTCGATATTGGCAAGCTTGAGAATATCGAGGCTGGCGGCGTTGCCGACGACGACCTCGATGCCCATGTCGCGGGCGGCCTTGATGGCGGAGTCGGAGTCCTCGACGACGACGAGAGGGGCACCTGCCGCGTGCAGGCCCTCGCCGACAATGGCGCCCACCTGGCCGAAGCCGACAAGGATGGTGTGGCCGGTCTGGCTCGTCGCTTGCGGCTCGTCGCCCTCTTCGAGAAGGGCAGGAGCGGGCTCTTCGGTGGCTTCCTGCACGGTGTCTCCCACGGGCTGCGGCTCGAGCGTGGGTTCGGCCGGGGTGGCGGGCGCCTCGGAATAACTGGCTTCGCCGCGGGCGGCCATACGGCGTGCGACCCGCGATTCAAGCCGCGGGCGCAAGCGATCGAGCAACCAGAACACCACCGGATTGAGAATGATGGAGATGAGGGCGCCGGCAAGGATGAGGTCCTGTCCTTCGCTCGGCATGATGGCGAGGGCAACGCCGAGCGAGGCGAGGATGAAGGAGAACTCGCCGATCTGTGCGAGACTTGCCGAGATGGTGAGCGCGGTGCTGATCGGCCGGCGGAACAGCACGACGATGGCAAAGGCGGCCAGCGACTTGCCGAGCATGATGATGAGAACCGTGGCGATCAGCGGCAGCGGATCGGTCACGACAACCGCCGGATCGAACAGCATGCCGACCGAGACGAAGAACAGCACCGCGAACGCATCGCGCAGCGGCAGCGTTTCCTGGGCGGCGCGGTGCGAAAGCTCGCTCTCGGAAAGGATCATGCCGGCAAAGAAGGCGCCAAGCGCGAGGGAAACGCCGAAAAGCGTGGCCGAGCCGAGAGCGACGCCGAGCGCGATGGCAAGCACGGCGAGGCGGAAGAGCTCGCGCGAGCCGGTATGGGCAACGGCATGCAAGGCCCAGGGAATGACGCGGCGCCCCACGATGAGCATGAAGCCGACAAAGGCGGCAAACTTGATGAGGGTAAGCGTGAGGACGCCCCAGATGCTCACATCGGTGCGAAAGACGCGCTCGACGAAGGAGACGAACGGGTCGTGGATGACGATCTCGCCGCTGCCCCAGATGCTGGCAAAGGCGGGAACGAGGACGAGGGCGAGGACCATGGCGATGTCTTCGACGATCAGCCAGCCCACGGCGATGCGTCCGCGCTCGGTTTCGATCAGGCGCCTGTCCTGCACGGCCTTGAGGAGCACCACGGTCGAGGCGACCGAGAGGGCGAGGCCGAAGATGATGCCGGCAAACAGTCCCCAGCCCATGAGCAAGGCAAGGCCGAGACCCAGAAGGGTGGCGACGGCGATCTGGGCAATGGCACCGGGAATGGCGAGCGCCCGCACGCTCATCAGGTCCTTCAGCGAGAAGTGCAGGCCCACGCCGAACATCAGCAGGATGACGCCGATCTCGGCCAGTTCGCTGGCAAGCTCCTGATCGGCAACGAAACCGGGCGAATAGGGCCCGACCAGAATGCCGGCAACGAGATAGCCAACGAGCGGGGGAAGGCGGAACCGATTGGCTATGGCACCGAAGATGAATGCCAGAACGAGACCCGCGACGATCGTAGTGATCAAAGGGGTGTCGTGGGGCATCAAGACCTCCGGTTGGTGGCAGCTAAATCTCTAGCTGTAGGATGGGGTATGATCGTCCATCGCGCAAGGCGCTTGCCTGCCGAAAAAGGCAGCAAAAAGACGATCTTGGCGCATGGAGGCATCGGCGGGCGGGCGGGCGGTGGCGAGGGCGGGAACCGCATGCAAAGCGGTAACGTTCGCACCGGGTATGTCTCTCACGTTCCCGTCTGGATGCACCCTTGCCTTTTCAGAATGCCCAGGACTTTCCCCTCTGGCTCAATGCCGGCCTGTTCCTGATCGCCGCCGCGATCGTGTGGGGTGCCGGCACGCGGCTCGCCCGTTATGTCGACACGATTTCCGACAAGACCGGGCTCGGCAAGGTTTTCGTCGGCATGCTGCTGCTCGGCGTCATCACCTCGCTGCCCGAGATCGCCAATGTGCTGACCGCCTCGATCACCGGCAACCCGGCGCTGGCCGTCAACAATCTGCTGGGGAGCGCGGCCATCAATGTGCTGCTGCTGGCGATCGCCGATGCCGCCATAGGGCGCGAGGCGGTGACGGGCAATGTGGCGCAGCCTTCGACACTGATGATGTCGACGCTGTGCATAATGGTGCTGGTCGCGGTGGCGATGGCGCTGACCACGGGGGATGTCGAGGTGTTCGGCGTTGGCCTGTGGTCGGTGGGACTATGCCTTTTCAGCATCGGCGCCTTCTGGCTGACGGCCAGATATGAGGATCGCGCCGCCTGGAAGGTCACCGATGAGGGGCGCGATGACGATGAGGACGCGGGCGGAGGCGAGGACAGCGAGGAGGGGGCGGACAAGTCGCTGCGATCGCTGATCATCAAGACGGTGATCGCCGGCGTGGTGATCCTTGCGGCCGGCTACACGCTCTCGCAGACCGGCGATGCCCTGGCCGAGCAGACGGGCATCGGCACCGGCATGGTCGGCTTCGCGCTTATCGGGCTTGCGACGTCCCTGCCGGAACTGAGCTCGGTCGTCGAAGCGATCCGCCTGCGCCAGTACGAAATGGCGTTCGGGCAGGTGCTGGGCACCAATTTCGTCAATCTGTCGCTGATCCTGCTGGCCGATCTCGTCTATCAAAAGGGGCCGGTGATCAACGAACTGGGGGATTTCGAGGTCATCTCGGCGCTTCTGGGTGCGACGCTGATCGGGGTGTTCCTGGTCGGGCTGCTGGAGCGGCGCGATCGGACCGTGATGAAGATGGGGTGGGATTCGCTGGCGGTAATGGTGTTGTTCGCTGGCGGGTTGGTGCTGCTCTATTTCGTTGGCGGAACGAGCCAGCAGGGATGAGGGGCTGTCCTGGTTGTCAAGCTGGGTGTCAAGCTGGGTATCAAGCGCTCAGGTGACGATGGTGATCTGTTCGGCGGCGCGGGTAATGCCGGTATAGAGCCAGCGGGCGCGCTCCTCGCGAAACACGTAGCTTTCATCGAACAGATAAACCTTGTCCCACTGGCTGCCCTGGGCCTTGTGAACGGTGAGGCAGTAGCCGAAGGTGAATTCGTCGTATTGGCGCCGTTCGGGCCAGGCCATCTGGTCTTCCTCGCCGGCAAAGAAGGCCTTGTGGGTGAGGACCTTGGCCTCGCCGCGCCCCTCGTCGGCCGAGAGTAGGAGTTGGTATTTGCCGTTGGCCTTGCGCATGACTTCCGTCACGATCCAGATCTGACCGTTGAGCAGGCGCTTTCTGGCATTGTTGCGCAGGCACACCATGCGGTCGCCCTCAACGGGCTCGTGGAAGGGCAGGCCTTTGAGTTCGCGCAGGCGATCATTGTACATGAGGCGCGTCTTGTTGCGCCCGACCAGCACCTGGTCGGCATCGAGGACGGCACCGGAATCGACCTCGTTGCGCGAGATGACGAGGCTTTCGCCATAGCGGCCGCGCTCGATGTGTCCGCCTTCGCGCACCTGCATCGAGAGGTGGATGATGGGGTTGTCGGCGGCCTGACGATGGATTTCGGTCAGCATGACGTCGGGCTCTTCGGCGGTAAAGAAGCCGGCACCCTGGACGGGCGGGAGCTGGAACGGGTCGCCAAGGACCAGCACCTTGACGCCGAAGGACAAGAGGTCGCGCCCGAGCTGCTCGTCGACCATGGAAACCTCGTCGATGACAATGAGGTCGGCTTCGGCGGCCGGGGATTCATCGTCGAGAACGAAACGCGGCTCGCCCTCCTTCTCGCTGACAAGCGTATAGATCAGCGAATGGATGGTCTGGGCGCCCTTGCAGCCGCGCTTGCGCATGACAAGGGCCGCCTTGCCGGTGAAGGCGGCGTATTTGACGGTCTTGACCCCTTCGGCGAGGTGCCGGGCGAGTGTCGACTTGCCGGTGCCGGCCCAGCCGAAAAGGCGAAAGACTTGCGGACCGTTCTTGTCCTTGAGCCAGGCTGAGACGGTCTTGAGGGCCTCGTCCTGCTGCGGCGACCAGGTGACCATCAGGCGTCTCCGCGCGCATGAGTGGCGGCGTCAGCCACGCTTGAACTCTTCGAGATAGGGCGAGAGCAGCGCGAGATCAGCGGGCCCGAGACGGTCCTGGGCGGTGAAGGACTGGTGCCAATAGGGATAGAGGAGCGGGGGCTGCGAGACCTTGTCGAGGCGGGCGCGCTCATTTGCGGTGAGAGTCAACTCGGCGGCGGCGAGATTATCGCGGAACTGCTCCTCATTGCGCCCGCCGATGATGACGGAGGTGACGCCGGGGCGCCCGATCAGCCAGGCGAGGGCAATCTGGGCGCCGGAGACGCCGTGTTCATCGGCGATGGCGACGATGGTTTCGATGGTGTCGTAGAGCTTGTCCCAATCATAGACCGGGGGCTCGCGAAAACCGCCGACATGACGGCCTTCTTCGGGCTCGTTGTCGCGCCGGTACTTGCCCGACAGCAGGCCTCCGGCAAGCGGGCTCCAGACGAGCATGCCCAACCCCTGATCGAGACCAATGGGGACGAGTTCGTATTCGGCGTCGCGCGAATGCAGGGAATAGTGAATCTGTTGGGATACGAACCGCTGCTGGTGTCGGGCATCGGCGATGGCGAGCGCCTTCATGATATGCCAGCCCGAATAGTTGGAGCAGCCGCTATAGCGGACCTTGCCCTGTTTAACGAGGGTGTCGAGGGCTTCCATGGTTTCTTCGAGGGGCGTTTGCCCGTCCCATTCGTGCACCTGGTAAAGATCGATATGGTCGAGGCCGAGACGCGTCAGGCTCGCCTCGCACTGGGCGATGATGTGGGCGCGCGACAGGCCGCGATCATTGGGGCCCTCGCCCATGGTGAAGCGCACCTTGGTGGCAATGAGCGAGCGGGCGCGGCGTGAGGGGTCCTTGAGGGCCTCGCCGATGATCTCCTCGGAGACGCCGTTATTGTAGACATTGGCGGTATCGAGGAGGTTGATGCCGTGATCGAGGCAGAGATCGATCTGGCGGTTGGCGCCGGCCTGGTCGGTGGCGCCGATCTTCTGGCTGCCGCCAAAGGTCATGGTGCCCATGGTCATCACCGAGACCTTGAGGCCGGAGCGTCCGAGCGTGCGGTATTCCATGGGTAGCCTCCTTTTCGGCGCAGCCTCAAGCGGATCGCGTTCAGGCCTAGGGCTACTCTAGCGGCAAGAGTCGGGTCAATCGCATTGCCCGGCAACCATGGTGACGCCGCAGGCCTGTGCGACACTTATCTGAGGCATGCGAAAGCGGGCGATGAAACGGGTCGTCGCTTCATCCGTTGCTCGTTGAGAGTTCGCGCGCGATGCGCGGGCCGGGGTGGTCTCGGGGAAGCGTTTGATGGGGAACAAGGCGAGTTCGCGCGGCGACTGGCCCTCGGGCGAGGGCGAGATGGCAAGGCGCATTCGCGAGCATGATTGGGCGAGATCCGGGCTCGGGCCAGTCGCGGATTGGCCGCAGAGCCTGAGGACTGCGATCGACATCTGCCTCGATAGCGGTTTTGCCAGCTTTGTCTGGTGGGGGCCGCGCCTCATCCAGTTCTACAATGACGCCGCGCTCGCCATCATGCAAGACAAGCACCCCGAGAGCTTTTCCGCACCGGCGCGGGACGCCTGGAGCGATGTCTGGCCCGATATCGGCGGGCTGGCCGAGACGGTGATGCGCGAAGGCCGGGCGATGATCGGCGAGGACCGGGCGATGGTGCCCGATCGCGGCGGGGCGCGGCAGAACGCGTGGTTCACCTTCTCATACAGTCCGCTGCGCGATGAAAACGCGGCCGTTGCCGGCATATTCATCACCGCCATCGAAACGACGCGGCGGGTGCAGGCGGAGCGCGAATTGCGCGAGGGCGAAGAGTTCAAGAACCGCATCATCGAAAGCACGGCGGACTGCATAAAGGTGCTCGATCTCGAGGGTCGCCTGCAGTGGATCAGCCGGGGCGGGCAGCGCGCTCTCGAGCTCGATGATTTCGACGCCGTCCGGGGCATGAGCTGGTTCGATATCTGGCAGGGGCCGACACGCGAGCGCGCGCGTCAGGCCATTTATGCGGCGGCGAACGGCACGCAGAGCCGGTTTTCCGGGCCGGCGCCGACCTTCAAGGGCACGCTCAAATGGTGGGAGAGCATCATCACGCCGATGCTCGGCCATGACGGCAAGCCCGAGCGGCTGCTGGCGATTTCGCGCGACATGAGCGATCAGCGCCAGGCGATCGACGCGCTGGTGTCGAGCGAGCGGCGGCAACGGGCGCTGATCGAGGGCATTCCGCAGCTCGTCTGGCGCGCCCATCTGCCGGGGGAATGGAACTGGTCGAGCCCGCAATGGACCGCCTATACCGGACTTTCGCGCGAGGAGAGCCTGGGAAGCGGCTGGCTGGATGCGGTGCATGAGGATGACCGCGGGGCGGTCATGGCTGCCTGGCAAAAGGCTGCGGCGAGCGGCAGCTTTTCGCATGAACACCGCATTCGCAATGGCGCGGATGGGCGCTATCGCTGGTTCAATACCAGGGCGGCACCGCTTTATGACGGCCAGGGGGAGATCGTTGAATGGCTGGGCACATCGACCGACATCGACGATCTGCAGCGCATGCAGGATGCACAGAAGGTGATCCTTGCCGAATTGCAGCACCGGGCACGTAACCTGCTCGCGGTGGTGCGCTCGATCGCAGGCAGGACGCTGGGGCGCGGGCGCAAGTTCGATGAGTTCTCGGGCCGGCTGGCGGCGCTCAGCCGCGTGCAGGGGTTCCTCGCGCGCTCGGAGGGCTTTGCGGTCGAACTCGGCGAGATCGTGCGGGCCGAGCTCGATGCCCATGGTGGTTCCGGTCGCGTGCGGATCGAGGGTCCGGCGATCGAACTGCCGGGGGAAAAGGCGCAGCCCTTTGCGCTGGCACTGCACGAACTGGCAACGAACGCGGTCAAATACGGGGCGCTCTCGACGCCCTCGGGCCGGCTGACCGTTGCCTGGCACACGCACGAAGATGCCAAGGAGCGCGCGCTGGTGCTCGACTGGCGCGAGACCGGCGTGACGCTGGCGCAGAGGGGCAATGGCGGTGAGGAACGGCTCGGCTATGGGCGCGAGCTGATCGAGCGGGCTCTACCCTATCAACTCGGGGCGCAGACGCATCTGGAGTTCACGCCGCAGGGCGTGGAGTGCCTGATCCGGGTGCCGCTGGCCATGCTCGAAGCATCGAAAGGCAGCAGCGGCTAAACCCGGCCGGCCTTCCAGACGGTTGTTGTTTTCGCGTCATTGTCGCGTACGCGCACTTCGAGATGGTCGCGATCGGGGCGGCGGTTGGCGTCTTCTATGGCCGCTTCGACGGCTGCCTGGCGCGTCTGGAACGGGCCGAGCACAGTGCCGCGGAAGCTGGCGTGCCAGCTATGGCCCTGGCGCGATACGATATAATGGGTCCCGCTGTTCATCCGCCGCCGCCTCCTGTGGCGCAAACGCGCGCAATGGGGCGAGGGTTGCGATGGTGGCCACCCGGGGGTCTAGGCGTCGATGCTATCGAGCAGTGCAGCGCCGGCCCGCGCCAGTTTTGGGGTTGCGACCTCGTCCTCTTCGGGCGGGGCCGAGGGGAGGATGGCGGCAAGGGCGGGCGTCCAGTCGGCTGGCCGTTGCGGCAGGCGTTTTTTCTGCCACTGATATGCGGCCTGGCTGACCGCATGGTGGTTGTCGAAATTCATGATGCTGGCGCCGCGCGGCGATGGGGGCGTCAGGACGAGGTCCAATTCGTCGGCAGGCAGTTCATAGCGCTGGTGCGCCAGCATGGTGCGGAACAGCATGTCGAGGGGACGCGGTCCGCGCGGGAGCCGGGCGAAGGGGTTGAGCAGGCTGGCGATCAGGCGGGCGCGGCCGGGAATCGCATGATAATTGTAGTTGCTCATCGGGCGCTGGTCGCCCTTCTTGCCGAAATGCACGACGACGTTGGGGCCGGTCTTGAGCGTCTTCATGGGCCCGAGCGGCGCATCGTCCATGACGCCGCCGTCGATATAGATCGAGCCGCTTTCGCTGATGAAGGGCGGCAGGACGCAGGGGATCGAGCTCGATGCGCGCACGGCCTGCCATAGCGGGCCCGTACCGATGAGCTCGAGACTGCGCGTCGTCAGATTGGTGGCAACGGCCCGGAACGGGCGCCAGCAGTCCTCGATCAGGGTATTAGCGCCATAGGCTCTTTTGAGCGCATTATCGAACGCGGTGTGATCGAGCAGGCCATAGCGCGGCCAGGTCGGGCGCTTGAAGCTGCGGCTGGCAACGAAAATATCGTGGGTGCCGGCCGTCAGTCCCTCGGCTTCATAGAGGAAGGAGAAACCGGCGACCATGGCAGCGCCGACGCTCGTTCCCATGAAGATGTCGAAGGTGACGCCAGCCTCGCGGAAGGCCTTGTAGATGCCGACATGGGCCGAGCCGAGCCCGCCGCCACCGCCGGCGACGAATCCCACGGCTGCATCGGTGAGGAAGCGCGAGAGGCTTTCAAGATCGACATCGTCTTCGAGCGAGACATGATGATGCAGCGCGACCTCGATGCGGTCGAGCCAGTGGCGCGTGCCCGAAACGACACCCTGGCGCCTGGGGTGGATGAGCACGAGACGGCGCGCCTGCGGCGGATGCAGCGCGACGATGGAACGCTCGATTTCGCTGAGATCAGCGTTCGGCGCGATGCCTTTACCCACCAGCACGACCTGATCGGCCTGGCGAATGCAGCGCTCGGTCCACGGGGACGGGCTGCCATCGGTGAGAAGAACCACCTTCTTGCCCGAACGCTCCAGGGCATTGAGCCAGGCGACGACGTTTTCCTCATCGCCCTGGCTATTGCCGAACCGGGATGCGATCGTGCTGCGATCGACGACGATTACGTCGCGCCGCTCCAGAATCCGTCGCAGGCGGGAAAAGAATTCCGCCGGTATGTCGCGGCTGGGTGCCGGCACCAGGGCTATGGCGGCATTGTGCGCCTGACGCCGTTCGGGTCTGGGGTGAGTGCTCGTCAGCTGGTGCAACCGCCTCGTTGCCAAGCGCAGAAATCCTGCCGCCAGGTCCTTGTCTTGCCCCACAACCCGGTCGTAGTCCGACCGCGTAAGAACCAGAACCTGGCTGTCCCGCAGCGCCACTGCCGTGTGATTGTGCGCCAGTCTTCCAAAAAAGGCCATTTCTCCAATGACCTCACCGGCGCCAATCAGCGTGGGCGCCTGACCATGCCCCCACCCCAGTTCGAACCGACCGTGGCATACGACAAAGAGCGCCTCGGCATCCTCGTCGGCTGCATAAAGAACTTCGCCGCGTCTTACGCGGCGCGGCTTCATGATTGCAGTCAGGTGCTCTCGCTGGCTCGCCGTAAAATGGTCGAACAGAGCCACGCTGCGTTCTTGCGAAATAGACGCCATTACACCCCAATGCCGCGCGATCGATGACTTGAAATTGGCGGCACCCTATCGATGCGGGGCATGGCAACGAATACCATGATCATGGTAGGCGGGCATCGGGTGCCGCGAGTACCCGGGGCAGCAGCAAGGTGACGCGCGCGGTGCCTCCGTCGCGCTCGAAATCGACCCGGGCACCGAGCCTGGCGGCCCGCCGCTGCATGTTGGCGAGGCCCCGGCCCGGCTGCGAGGGTTCCCACATATGGCAGTCATTGGCGATGACGATGCTGGCGCCGTCGGGGGCTGGTGCGGCGATGATGCTGATGCGGGTTGCCGGGCCGTGCTTGAGGGCGTTAGTCACCGCCTCCTGCAGGATGCGCAGGATGGTCAGCGCGTTGCCCGGCGTTATCCCGCCGATCTGCGGCATCGCCTCGGTGGACCAGTCGAGCGTCACGTGAAGGCGGCGCAGCTGCGGGATCAGGCGCTCGCGAAAACCAGCCAGCGCTGCGAGCAGGTCATGATCGCCGAGATCGAGCGACTGGATCACCAGACGCAGATCCTCGAGCGCCTCTCGGGCGGACCTTTCTATGGCCAGGGTGCTCGTGGCCGGCTTTTCGGCAAGGGCGATGATCGAGACCAGGTGCCCGCTCAGACCATCATGCAGATCCTGCGTCAGGCGATGCCGCTCCTGCTCGCGGGCAAGTTCGCCGGCCCGGGCGCGATCCTTTTCGTGGAGGCGGTTGAGTTCGGCTTCCTGGGCGACAAGGCGCGTTCTCAGCGTCTCGTTGGCAGTGTCGAGGCCGTTGAGACTGCGCGCCAGCCGCATCATCAGGAGGAACATGATGGCGAGCAGCATGGCGGTGCGCAGATTGGAGACGAGCAGGAAGGGATCGTTCAAGAGACCGCCGATGACCAATATGTCATGCAGGCCGAACCATGCGGTCAGGGCGCAAGGGATTGCCATAATGGCGGCGTCGAAGTTGCGGCGCTCGACGAAATTCACGGCCAGCACGGTTGCGGCGGCAATATAGGCGAGAAGGGCGATCGCTGCGCTCAGAAACCCGACAAGCGGAAATGCGAGCGCGCCAAGCTGGGCGAGGCCGAGCAGCAGGAGCGGTATGAAGACGATCGCCGCGATCAGCCAGGGCGGCCGCGCGATGCCCGAAAGGGTCAGCGCCAAACCGAGAGCCATGAGGCCGACGGCCGATACCGCGACGATGGACTGAAACTGGGCGAACATGCCGAGCGGGGCGGCCAGCGGCGATTGTGTCAGCACGACGAAAAGGCTGGCGGTGGCGACCAGCGCCAACCAGCGGAACACCGGATCGTGGCGCCGGACACTCCATATGGTGACGATGCCGATGGCGAGCGCAATGTGCAGGGCCAATGTGACGGACCGGATCTGCTCGATCAGCAGATTGGACAGGCGATAGCTGGGCATAATCGCGCTGTCGGAGCCGATATAGACCGGGGAGATGCCTCCCGGCAGCCATCCGGCCTCGCGCGTCTGGCGCAGGACAATCTCGTTGGGTCCCGGCCGGATCGCGCCGTCGGGTATGCGGGCAAGGAAGGAGTAGCCGCTGGCAGGGCTCCCCCAGGCCGTATCGAGGGCGGACATGGCCCGCTCGCCGTTGACCCAGGCTTCAAGGCCATGGCGGGCTGCGGGAATAAAGATGAGGAGGGGTTCGCGCGGGGCGTCCTCGCCCTCGAAAGTGAGGCGATAGGTGCCGGTTGCGACTTCGTAGGGGCTGGAGGGGCTCCAGCTATGGGGCAGGGCGAGCGTCGTGCGCGGCGCAGCCCCTTCGAGGTCGAACTGGGCACGCTCGATCCGGATGGCGTCGGCAGGCGGGGTCGGCAGGACGATGAACTGGGGCAGCAATGCCATCCCGACCAGCAGGGCAAGGAGAACGGTCCAGCGCGTCACCCGCTCGCCAGGAGCAACAGATGACGCCGCTGCCGCCGTCATAATCGTATCAGCCCGAAGCGGGCGGCTTCGAAGACGGCCTCGGACCGGTTGGTGGCCTGAAGCTTGCGATAGATCTTGCGGATGTGAACGGGCACGGTCTGGTTGGAGATGCCGAGCCTTTCGGCCAGTTCGCTATAGGTGAAGCCCTTGGCGATGCCCCAGAGGATATCCATTTCGCGCGCGGTCAGCGTTGGCGCATCGGTTGCGGGCGGGGTGTCGCTGCCGCGTTCGGAGAGGCGCTTGACGAGGACCCGGGCGATTCTCGAGGAAATGGGAGAGCGCCCGGCCATCAGATCGGTGATCGCCTCCACCAGATCGACGGCATCTGCATCCTTGAGCAGATAGCCCGTTGCGCCGGCCTCGATCGATTCGATCACCGAGCGGTCGTCGGCAAGGACGGATATGACCATAGCCTGAGCATCGGGCTGGCTGCTCGCAAGAGCGCGGATGGCCTCATTGCCGCTACCATCGGGTAGGCGCAGATCGGTAACGAGCAGATCGATGGTGTGACTGGCGATGGCGGTAAGGGTTTCAGCGAGGTTGGCGCAGATGGCAACGAGGTCTGCCCCGTTCCAATCGGCAATGAGCTGGGCCAGGCGCTCGCGCACGACCGGATCGTCCTCGGTAAGGACCACTCTCCAGGGTCTGTCGCGGCTGCTGGCGGCAGCCGGCTCGCCATCTTTGGTCACGTGCTAGTCCTTTCGGTCTATGCGCGTGTTTCATAGATGCCTCGAACCCGACCGGCAACAAGACTTCGCCATGCATGAAGGACCTGAACGCCCCGGATTCCAGCACAATGGCGTGAGCTAGTTATTCCGACCCCGCCGATGGATGCCAAGGAGTTGATCGGCTGTTCCCGACCGGGCCGTCAGGTTGTCCACGCGATGTGCGTGAGTATAGGTCGTGCAAGGGCTGCGCTATGCGAGGGGCTTAATTGGGCCGGCGGAGTATCAATTCGCGATTCGTGTGTTATGGTTCTGCGCAAAATGTCACGCCATCGTCATCGCGTGAACGGAAATACGTTTGGGGGCGCTTTTCGCCGGAAACGATATTGAGGCCAGAGCAAAGGGCGCTGCTGAGGCATGGCGTGCTCTTGCATTCGCGGCGCCCGGCACAAGCGCAGGACTGAATTTCGAAGGGGGCAATGATGAGCCAGGCCACGATCGCCAATACGCGAGCACGCAAAGGGAATGACCGCCTTGGGTGGAGGCTCAAAGGCTCAACGGCCCTGATCGGCATTGGCGTGGCGGTGGCAATCGGCGGTTTGCCGCTGAGCTTAGCCCTGACTTCAAGCCTTGCGACAAAGGCATTTGCCGGTGGCCTTGGCGGTGCTGGGGGCAATGGCGGCGCGGGCGGCATCGGAGGGTTCCGCGGCAGTGGCGGTGATGGCGGTGGCAGCACATCTTACCCCGGCGGATTGTCCAGGCCGGACATTGAGGGCCAAGACGGCGTGGGTAGCCCCGGCTCTGGTAACGGGGGCGGCGGTGGTGGCGCCGGGGAGTTAATAGGCGGGCTCGGCGGACCGAGCGGCGCGGGGGGCGCCGGTGGCGACGGGGGCAACCATGGCGTCGTAGCCCTCGATCTTGTGCCACTGGGGACAGGCACTGACGGCGGGGACGGCCAACCTTCAGATATCGTCGGCGCCGCGGATGGCGGCGGTGGCGGCGCCGGCGGATTCGGCACCGTTTTCAATGGCGCGATATCGGGAGGGGCTCTTCTCGATAGCGGCAGCGGTGGCGCTGGTGGCGACGGCGGCGCTTCGCTGGCGGCAAGCAGCGGCGGCGGTGGTGGTGGTGGCGGCGGCGGGCTCGGGGTCCTGTTTATGCGGGACGTGAGCGGCACTCTGGAGGTGCAAAGCGGGCTCACTGGAGGTGCGGGTGGCAGAGGGGGCAACGGAGTCGATGGCGGTGGCGGTGGCGGTGGCGGCGAGGCCGTCGTGTTCGACTTCAACGCCGACGCGACCGACATCGACTTCTCCTCAGTCAGCACATTGACCGGCGGCAGGGGCGGTGATGGTGGCGACGGTGGGCCTGGCACAGCCGGTCCTGGGGGCAGAGGGGGCAATGGCGGCGGTGGCGGCCAGGGTATCGTTTTCGGGGCCGGTGCTCAAAATATCGGCGTCCAAGGCATTGTGAGCGCAGGCGCGGGTGGCAATGGCGGCGCGGGCGGAGGCACCGGCGGCAGCGGTGGTGATGGCGGGGCAGGTGGCCAAGGTATTGTGTTGGGGGAGGACGGTGCCGAATCATTCGCGGTCAGTGGCGATGTGACCGGCGGCGCGGGCGGCAACGGCGGCGATAGCGGAACCGATACGGGTGCTGGTGGCAGGGGTGGTGCAGGCGGCGCCGGAATTGTGGCCGCGGCTGGCGGTGTGATCACCATCAACGCACCCGGGTCCGTCACTGGCGGCGATGGCGGCGCGGGTGGTATGCACTCAGGCGGAGCCGGTGGTACGGGCCCGGACGGCGAGGGCGGGGTCGGCATCATCGGGGCGGACCTCAACGTCTTTGCTGACGGCCCGATTGCCGGTGGTGTCGGTGCCTCGGGCCAGGCAAACGCGATTACCTTCACCGGAGGCACCAACCGCCTGGTACTCCGGGATGACTACGGCTTTACCGGAAATGTCGTGGCAGACGGCAGCGGCGATACGCTGGTGCTCAGCGGCTCGGCTGACCAGACGCTCGATGTCAGCGCCATCGGCGCAGCCGGACAATATCAGGGCTTTTCGAATTTCGTCATGAGCGGAGACGTCACCTGGACGCTGACAGGTGAGACGCCTGCCGTTACGCCCTGGACGCTGACCTTGGGCAAGCTCTCGGTCTCGGCAAACGAGCAGCTGGGCGACCTATCGGGCGGCATCACCTTCAATGGCGGTACACTGCAAAACACCGCCTCGTTTTCGACAGCGCGCGCCATCTCCGTGAACGAGGACGGCGGGACCTTCCAAACCGATGCCAATCTGACGGTGTCGGGTGTCATTTCCGGTGACGGCGCTCTGACCAAAACGGGTGCAGGAACGCTGACGCTTGCCGGGAGCAACACCTATGAGGGCGGAACGACGATCCGCAACGGGACCTTCCGGGTGACCAATGACGGGGCGTTGGGAAGCGGTGCGGTAACGGTCGACGTGGTCGACACGGTGCTCGGGGTTGCGACTGCTAGCCTGAGGTTCGACGGCGTTGGCGTTGCGGCGGACGGACTTGACATCACAATCGCGGACGAAGACTCACCCGGCACAGCCCTTAACAGCCTGTACTTCTCAAATGGGGCGACGGCAGGAACTGCTACGATCACCAACAACCAGAAAGACTACCTCGACGTATTCTTCCTCGACAATTCCGATGCGGGATCAGCAACGATCACCAGTTACGGGGGGCTAGCTTTTTCACACACGTCCGGGGCTCAGGATGCGGACATCGTAAACGATGGCGGTGTGATACGTTTTTCGACCCAATCCACTGCGGGGCAGGCGGACATCACAAACCGCAATGGCGGTTCGACGCGGTTCGCTGACAATTCTACGGCAATGCAGGCCAGCATCACCAACACCGCCGGTGGGTTTACCGATATCTCATGGCACAATGGTGGGTTGGCTATCGGCTCGGTTTCGGGGAATGGCGGCGTTCGGCTGGGTGGCAACAGCCTGACTTTGGGCGGATTGAACCGCAACGACACTATCGACGGGGTCGTCGCCGACGGTGGCGTCGTCGGCGGCACCGGCGGTTCGCTGATCAAGGCCGGCTCGGGCACGCTGACGCTCAATGGCGCCAATACTTATACGGGTGGTACGACGGTCAGCGAGGGCACGCTCGTTGTCGGCGATGCCGACCATGCGGGTGCGCAGGTTGCAGGCGATCTGACGGTGCAGAACGGGGCGACTCTCGGTGGTATCGGCACCGTGGGTGGTGCGGGCACCCTATCGAGCGTCGAAGCGGGCGGTATCGTCGCGCCGGGCAATTCGATCGGCACGATCACCCTCGGCGGCAGCCTCGACCTCACGGCGGGCGCGGTCCTCGACTATGAATTCGGCACGTCGGGTGCCACGGCCGGTGTGGGCAGGAGCGACCGGATCGACATTGGCGAGGACCTGACGCTCGACGGCACGCTGAACCTGGTGCAGAGCACCGATGCGACCGACGGCGTGGCGGGCATGGGCTATTATCGCCTGATGAGCTATGGCGGAACGCTGTCCGACAACGGTCTGGAGATCGGCGATACCTCGGCGTTTTCCGCCACTAGCGGCTTCGAGGTCCAGGCCGATGGCGGCAATGTCGATCTGTTTGTCGCGGCGCTCGGCGAAGATACGCTCCAGCACTGGCAGGGTGGCGACGGCACCTGGGACGCCACCAATAAGCAGTGGCTCAACCAGGATGGCGAGCTTTCGGTCGCCTGGGCCGGCAACCACGCGGTGTTCAAGAACCAGCCCGGCGGCTTTTCCGGCGGCACCATCGACGTGACCGGCACGCAGAGCTTTGCCGGATTGCAGTTCGTCGACGAAGGCTACCGGCTCCAGGGCCCAGGGGTACTCGAGACCAAGGCAGCGGGCTCGGAACTTCGTGTGCTGGCCGATAGCGCGGAGATTGCGACCGCGATCACGGGCAGCGGCGGCATCAACAAGACGCAGGACGGCACGCTGGTTCTCTCGGGGACCAATACCTATGAGGGCGGGACGAGGCTTACCGCTGGCGCTCTCTCGGTCGGGTCGAACGCTAATCTGGGCGCCGCCACCGGCGCGCTGACCTTTGCCGGAGGGACGCTGATCACCACGGCCGACATGGCGAGCAGCCGCGCGGTGACGCTGGACGCGGCCGCACCGTTCGATGTGGCGGCGGGAACGACACTCGATCTCGATGGGGTGGTGTCGGGCGATGGCGACCTGATCAAAGATGGCGATGGTACGCTGCGGCTCGACAATGCCGCGAACGGCTATGGCAACACCATGGTCGAGGCGGGTCAACTCGTCGGCGATGCCGATTCGATCTCGGGCAATATCGCCAACGCAGCGACGGTGACGTTCGACCAGGCGGGCGATGGCAGTTTTGCCGGCGACATCACCGGACTGGGCGGTGTCGACGGAGAGATGTTCAAGCAGGGTGCCGGTACCCTGACGCTTGCGGGTACCTCGGATCTCGACTGGACCGTTACCGCAGGCGGGCTGGAGACAGAAGCGGCCCGCTTTGCCGGTGACATCGAACTCGATGGTGCCGACACGGCATTGCGTTTCACCGATAGCGGCAATGGCGCCTATGACGGGTCGATTTCGGGGGACGGCCTGTTCTCGCTCGACGGCGCGGGAACCGTGCTGCTGACCGGCGACAACGCCGGCTTTACCGGCACGACGGCGATCAATGCCGGAATGCTGCTGGTGGGCAATGCCGGGAACAAGGCCGCCGCTCTCGGCGGCAGCCTCGATATCCTCGATGGCGCAACGCTGGGCGGTGCCGGCACCGTCGGTTCGGGGGCTGGCACCTTGATCCGTGTTGCCTCGGGCGGCACGCTTGCGCCAGGCAATTCGATCGGCACGCTGACGGTCAATGGCGATCTCGCCTTTGACGCCGGCTCGACCCTTGCGGTCGAGGTCGACCCCCAGGGCAGCCAGAGCGATCTGGTGGCTGTTACCGGCAATGCCACGCTTGGCGGCGGCACGGTTGCTCATATCGGGGCCACCGGCGAATACGACCTGCAATCGACCTATAGGGTCCTCTCGGCGCAGGGTACGCTCTCGGGTGATTTCGACGCCGTATCCTCGGATTTTGCCTTCCTGACACCGAAGCTGATCTACGACTATGACTCGGGCGCCGTCGATCTCCAGCTGGCGCGCAACGACGCCGATTTTGCCTCCGCGGCACTGACCCGCAACCAGGCCGAGGCAGCTGAGGGCATCGAAAGCATCGGCATCGCTGCCGGCGACGATGTCTATGACGCGATCGCCCAGCTTGGCGATGATGATGAGCTGATCCGGGCCAGCTTCGATGCGCTTTCCGGTGAGATCCACGCCTCGGTGCAGACGAGCCTGATCGAAGACGGCCGGTTCATCCGCAACGCCGCCAATGATCGTCTCCGGGCAAGCTTCGGGGATGGCGAGGCAACGCTTGTTCCTGTCCTCGCCTATGGTCCGGGAGAGACGCCTATGGCGGTTGCGCCCGACCATACCGGCGCGGTGTTCTGGTCGCATGGCTTCGGCTCATGGGGCTCGAGCGAGAACGACGGCAACGCAGCCTCTCTCGATCGCGAAACGGGCGGCATGCTTATCGGGGCGGACGGCATTGCCGGTGACTGGCGGCTCGGCCTGCTGGCCGGCTACAGCCATTCGAGCTTCAGGGCCGACGATCGCGCGTCATCGGGTGCGAGCGACAACTATCATGTCGGCCTTTATGGCGGCACTCAATGGGGCAATGTCTTTTTGCGCACCGGCGCCTCCTACACACGGCACGATATCGAAACCAGCCGGACCGTTGCCATCCCGGGGCTCAGTGACAGCCTGACCGGCGACTATCATGCCGGAAGCTTCCAGGCCTTCGGCGAACTCGGCTATGGGATCGATCTCGCGACCGGCACCTATCTGGAGCCCTTCGTCAATGTCGCGCATGTCAATGTGCATAGGGGCGGCTTTTCAGAAGACGGCGGGGCGGGGACCCTGTCGATTTCGGATGGTTCGACGGATGTGACCTTCACGACGCTGGGCCTGCGCGCCGAACAAGACCTGACGCTCGGGACGGTCGATGCCAGCCTGCGCGGCATGATCGGGTGGCGCCATGCCTTCGGTGACGTCGCGCCCCAAAGCACGCAGGCCTTCTCGGCCGGCGATGCCTTTACGGTTGCCGGCGCGCCCATCGCCCAGGACAGCGCCATCATCGAAGCCGGCCTCGACCTGAACCCGACGCCGGAATCGACATTGGGCCTCTCCTATGCCGGGCAACTGAGCGCCGACGCTCAGGACCACGGGCTCAAGGCGAATCTTTCGGTGAAGTTCTGAGGCAAATGTGCCGGGGCTTGAGACCTGCGGCGAGGGTGCTCTAAATCAGCGTTCGCGTCGGTAGTGCATGGCGACCGCGCCGCAGCGCAGCGGCTTGGCCGAGACAAACTCGAGCCGCCGCGTATTGGGCAACCCGCCCTGGTACAGGGTGGGGCCGTGGCCGGCGATCCTGGGGTGGACGAGGAACTTGTACTCGTCGATCAGATCCAGCCGGTCCAGCTCGGTTGCGAGTTTTCCGCTACCGAGGAGCACGCCGGCCGGAGTTGCGTCCTTGAGCCTTTGCACGCCTGTTCGCAGGTCGCGGGCGATGTGGTGGCTGTTGGTCCAGGGGAAGTCCGTTCGCGTCGACGACACCACGTATTTGGGCTTGGCGTCCAGCTTGACCGCCCACTCGCGGATCGCGGGCGGCGCCTCCACCTCGCCGCGGGCGACCGCCGGCCAATAGCTCTCCATCATCTCGTAGGTGGTGCGGCCCCACAGCATCGCCCCGGCCTCGTCCATAAGCCGGGTGAAGAATGCGTGCGTCTCCTCGTCAGCGATGCCCTCCTGGTGGTCGATGCAGCCGTCGAGGGTGACGTTTATGCTGAAGGTCAACAGTCCCATGCGGCGAGGCTAAGCCATAGACTGGAAAAAGTGTAGGGCCTGGCACGCGGTGGATGTTCAGCCCCCGGCTCACGCCGCCGTCACACGCGCCGTTTGCTCCGGAGGATTGGAGCGAACCGCTCGCCGATGAGGCGATGGGTTTGGGCGTCCGGGTGCAGGCGGTCCGGCAGGGGGAGGCGGGCGTGGTCGGCTTCGCCATAGAGGTCGCGTCCATCGAGATAGTGGATGTTGGCGTCATCGCTGGCGCGCTGTTCGACGATGTTTTGGAGATGCTCGCGGATGACGGTCAGGGTGAGTTTGCCTGCTCGGACTTCTTCGGGCTTGCCGGTGGCGAGGAACTTGGTTTCCCCCGCTGCCAGAGCCTCGAGGTCGAACGCTCCGGGGCCGGGGGTCGTTTCGTGGATGGGGCAGTAGATCGGCGAGATGACCATAAGCGGCGTATCGGGGTGACCGTCGCGGATGGTATCGAGAAAGCCATGCACGGCCGGCCCGAACGCACGCAGGCGCATCAGGTCGGCGTTGACCAGATTGATGCCGATCTTGATGCTGATGAGGTCGGCCGGCCTGTCCCGGATCGTGCGGGCCATGAAGGGATCGAGTAGCGCGTTGCCGCCAAAACCGAAATTGGTCAACTCAAGCCCGGCCAGCCGCGCCGCGATGGCCGGCCAGATGCCGGTCGGCGAGGCGGCGTTGGAGCCATGGCTGATCGAACTGCCGTGGTGGACCCATTGGGGCTTGTCCGTCTCGGCCACGGGAGCGATCGGCGCATCCGTCCGCAAGGCGCCAAGTTCGGTGATCTCGTTGTGCGGCAGCCAGATTTCGACAAGTTTCTCGTCGCTGGCGAGGCCGTCGAAACGCAGCGTCTGGACCGTTCCGGGCTCGCGAACCATGGTCCCCGAAGACATATCGATGCGCAGGATCGTTGCGCCCTTGGCCGATTGCTGGCGTTCCAGACGCCCATTAATGCAGAGATCATAGACACCCTCCGGCCGTGGCGGAACGCCGACAAGTTCCCGGCGCGTGGGGAGGACATCGAGTTCGATGGTGGTCGCCGTGGTTGTGAACACGAGCCGGACGCCCGACGGTTCGGTTTCAGCCATCGACAACTGCGGATCGGAAAATTGTGCGCGTGCCTTGGCGGGCAGGCGGTGCGGCAGCAGGCCGAATTCGGTTTGTTCGAGCTCGGCAAAGCCGCGCAGCAGGGAGGAATCGATTTGCGTCGTTGTGAGGTTGTGCGTTGGCATTCTAGTATCGCTTTCAGCTATCGTTTTTCTGCGTCGCCCAGCTTTTGAACAGGGCGTCGAGGCCATCGAGATCGCGCCGCCAGGAGAGCTCGGGGTCCGGGGTGCTGTGGCCGAAACTCCCGGCCCCCTCCAGCAGGGAAAAGCCCAGCACGAATGCGCCGATCAGCCGGGTGGCGTGAACGCGGTCTTCCTCCTCGAGATCGTATCCGCGCAGCATTGCGTGATTGACCCGGGCGAGGCGCGCTCCGCCACTGCCCGCGGCACTTTCCCTGTCGAGCGGGTAGCGGGACGCCTGGAACAGACCGGGATGTTCTTGCGCAAAACCACGATGGGTATCCGCAAGGGCGATCAGGGCGTCCTTGCCGGCGCGGCCCGCAAGCGCCGCTTCGGTTCTCTCGGCCAGATGCTCGAGTGCGAGGAGCGCAACGCCGGTCTTGAGTTCATGCACACTTGCCACATGCGTGTAGAGGCTGGGCAAGCGGACGCCGAACAGCCGGGCGATGGCCGCCAGCGTCACGCTGTCGAAACCCTGCTCGTCGGCGAGTTTTGCCGCGGCGTGGATGATTTTGCCTCTGGTTAAACCGGCTCTGGGCACTGCACTGTCCAAACAAATACTGTTAGGCTTTATCCTAACAGCACTAGGTTTGGAAATGCAAGCTCGGGAGGAGTGCATTGCGCCAGACGTGTTCAAGGGGTTACGGCGGCCGCAATGGGATCGAGAGCGGCTATTAAATAGAAGGAAGTGGCGGAGAGGGGGGGATTCGAACCCCCGATAGAGTTGCCCCTATGCCGCATTTCGAGTGCGGTGCATTCAACCGCTCTGCCACCTCTCCGCGAGGCCGTTGCAGCACCCCGTGACGGGGCGCCCGGTCGACAAGGTCGGGCTTATGGCATAGCAAGCAAGGTCTCGCAACACCTGTCTTGGTAAAAGGGCCAGCACTTTGAATCGATTGCCTCTCTTCGTCTATGGAACGCTGCGCGACCCCGACATCATCGGCGCGGTGTTGGGCCGGGCCCTCAAGGACGGCCAGGCTCGCGCGGCGACTGCACCGGGATATGGGGCGGTCCATATGCCAGGGCGGGTTTATCCCGGACTGGTGCGTCGGCCGGGCGATGCGGCGCCGGGACTGGTGTTGAGCGGACTTTCCAGCGAGGACCATGACGTCCTCGATGCTTTCGAGGGTGAGGAATACCGGCGGCAGCGGATCATGGTGATCTGCGGGCCCAAGAGCTTGTCGGCCGAGGCCTATCTGCCGGTCGAAGCCATTGCGGGCGATACGCCGGCATGGACTTTGGAAGCATGGACACGGCTCCACAAGAGTGCCGTACTTGCAAAAGACAGTCGCACCACAAGCGAACAAGGAGAGGAACCGACATGATGAAGCGTCGTCACGTGATTGCAGGATTGGCCGCGATGCCGGCCATGCCGCTGCTCGGCGGCCTGGTGCTGCCGGCATTCGGACAGGCCGAAGAACCGGTGATGGAAGGCGACACGGTCGCGACCGCCGAGGGAAATCTCATCATCCATCCGGTCAGCCATGCCAGCCTGGTGCTGGCCTGGGGCGGGCACGTCATCTATGTCGATCCGGTCGGGGGAGCAGAGCTCTATGAGGGACTGCCGGGACCGACCGGTATCCTCATCACCCATGAGCATGGCGATCATTTCGACCTGCCGACGCTCGAAGCCATTGCCGAGGGCGTGCCGATGATCACCAACCCGGCCGTGTTCGACATGCTGCCTGAAGCGTTGCAGGCCAATGCAACGGCGCTTGCCAACGGGGAAAGCGGCTCGATCAGCGGCATTCCGCTCGATGCGGTCCCGGCCTACAACACCACGCCCGATCGCCAGCAATACCACCCACAAGGGCGCGATAACGGTTATGTGCTGACGCTTGCCGACAAGCGCATCTATATCGCCGGTGATACCGAGGACACGCCCGAACTGCGGGCGCTGACTGGTATCGAAGTGGCGTTCCTGCCGATGAACCTGCCCTATACCATGACGGCCGAGCAGGCGGCGGATGCGACCAATGAATTCCAGCCGGCGATCGTCTATCCCTATCACTATCGCGGGACAGATCCGCAGACCTTCGCCGATCTCGTCAATCCGCCGACCGAGGTGCGGATGGGCAACTGGTATCCGCAGGGCGAAGGAGAGGGCGGCGGTGCCTGACGCGCCAATCGCCTGCTTTGGCGCCTCGAACGCGCCAAAGCGCTTGACTCCTGGGGCATTTGCCCCGATAAGCCCAGCCATGAGGCGTGCCGGCCCGTCCGGCGCGCCACATTCATTTTGAAAACCGCTGCTCGAGGCTGCCAGCCGGGATCAACCGGCACCTCGAAGTCCGCAGGGCAAGGCAAAGCCTGCGGCGCCACAGGGCGCGACAGAACAAGGACCGGCTCGAAGCGCATGCGGCCGGTGCGTGGACTATGACTTTTGCTGTGATCAAGACCGGCGGCAAGCAATACAAGGTTGCCGCCAACGACGTTCTCAAGGTCGAGAAGATCGATGCCGAGCCCGGCTCGGTCGTGACGTTCGACCAGGTGCTGATGGTGGGCGACACCGTCGGTGCTCCGCTGGTGGAAGGCGCGCTGGTCGCTGCCGAACTGGTTGAGACCCGCAAGCAGAAGACGGTCATCGTCTTCAAGAAGAACCGTCGCCACAATTATCGCCGCCGTAACGGCCATCGCCAGCTGCTCTCGACGGTTCGGATCACCGAGATCCTGACCGGCGGCAAGAAGCCGAGCGTCAAGGCTGCTGCCAAGGCAGAAAAGACTGAAACGGCCAGCGAGGCCAAGCCCGCCAAGGCGCCGGCCAAGAAGGCTGAAGCCCCGGCAGAGGCAGCGGCACCGGCAGCCGGTTTCAAGGACGACGTCAAGCTGATCGGCGGTGTCGGGCCGGCGCTGGAAAAGAAGCTGGCTGCAGCCGGCGTTACCAGCCTCACTCAGATTGCCGCCTGGACGGATGAAGACATCGCCAAGTTCGATGCCGAACTCAACTTCAGGGGCCGCATCGAGCGCGAAGAATGGGTGCAGCAGGCAAAGGATCTCGTTGCCGGCAACCCCCCGCGCGCCAAGGCGGACAAGGAATAAGGAGCTTAGAAGATGGCACACAAGAAAGCTGGCGGTTCTTCCCGCAACGGTCGCGATACGGCCGGCCGCCGTCTCGGCGTCAAGAAGTTCGGTGGCGAAGCTGTCGTTGCCGGCAACATCATCGTGCGTCAGCGCGGCACCAAGTGGCATCCGGGCACGGGCGTCGGCCTTGGCAAGGACCACACCATTTTCGCGCTGGTGGACGGCAATGTGTCGTTCCGGACCCGCGCCAACTCCAAGGTCTTCGTCTCGGTCGAGCCGGCCGAGGCCGCTGAATAACCGGCAAGGACCTTCCAACCTGCCGGAGACCACTCCCCGGCAGGCCACGCGCTATGAAGAATCGACAAGGGGAGCCGGTCGTCCGGTTCCCCTTTTGCGTTGTGGTGCGTTGTCTTTGACGGCACGATGAGTTCGAAGGAGTGGCAAAGTGAGCGAGATCAAAGAGATCAGCCTGCGCGACAGCCTGCCGGTGCGCATCGAAACCGCGCGGCTTGAGCTGGAGCTGCCTTCGATGGCCGATCTTGCCGAACTGGTGCCGCTCGCTAACAACGACAATGTCACGCGCTGGACGGCGCGCATGCCCTACCCCTACGGGCAGAACGATGGTGCCCGCTTCATCGCGCAGGCAAGGCGCATGGAGGATGAGCGCGATTATTCGATACGCAACGAGGACGGAGCGTTCGTCGGCGTCATCAGCCTGATGTTCTATGACGATCGCCCGGCCGAGCTCGGCTACTGGCTGGGCGAGCCGTTCTGGGGGCGCGGCTACGGGACCGAGGCGGTCGAGGCGCTGCTGGCGGCGGCGCGGGCCAGCGGGCGGTTCGATGTGCTGGCGGCGCGGGCCATGGCCGGCAACACCGCCTCGCTGCGGATACTCGAAAGGGCCGGATTCCTGCGCATATCTGAAGAAATCGGCGATTGCGGGCGCAACAAGGGCCAACCCATCGTCTATCTGCAACTGGAGGTGGCACGATGAGCGCTATCCTGGAAACCGCTCGGCTGATCCTGCGCGCGCCGCGCTTGAGCGATGCCAGCGCTTATGCGGTGGGGGTGGGTGACTATGAAGTCGTGCGCTTTCTCACCTCGGTTCCGCACCCCTACACTACCGAGATGGCCCGGGCCTGGCTGGCCAAAGCACCAAAGAACACGCCGGAACGAAATCTTTTCACCATCGAGTGCGACGGGGAGGTGATCGGCAGCATCTCGCTGATCAACGAACTCGGCTTCTGGCTCGCTCGGCCCCATTGGGGAAAGGGATATATGACCGAAGCTGCCCGGCGGCTTATCGCGTGGCATTTTGCAGAGACCACCGCATCGCAGGTTCGCTCGAGCGCGCACCACGACAATAGCGCGTCGCTTCGCGTGCAGATGAAGCTGGGCTTCGCAGAAATCGGACGGGCGCCAAGGTTTTCCCAGGCGCTCCAGCGCAATATCGAACATGTCGAGACCCGCCTTACTCGGGCGGCGTTTCAACAAGGAGAACCGGCACGATGAGCGCTATGCTGGAAACCGCTCGGCTGATCCTGCGCGAGCCGCGCATGAGCGATGCCGAGGCGATCGCCACCTGGCTAAACGATTTCGGCGTTTCGGGGAATCTGGCGCGGGTGCCGTATCCCTATCGGCTGGCCGATGCGCGCGGCTGGCTGCGCACGCGCCGTCCCGGCATGGCGCCGGGCGAGACCAATTTCGCCATCGAGCTCGCGGGCGAGGGGTGTATCGGCGCGGTCGGTTTCCACCAGGGCGTCAAGGGCACGGTTATCGGCTATTGGCTGGGACGCCCGTTCTGGGGGCAGGGGATCATGACCGAAGCGGCGGGCATGGCGCTCGACTGGTTTTTCGAACGCACGGATGCCCAGCGCGTGATCTCGGGGGTTTTCGCCTTCAATGCGGCCTCGCTCGCGGTACAGAAAAAGCTGGGCTTCATCGAAACCGGGCGGTCGCGCCTGCACTGCCTTGCGCGGGCGGCGGACCTGGAGCATATCGACACGGAACTGACGCGGAGCGCCTGGACGGCGAGAGAGCAATGAAATTCCTCGACCAAGCCAAGGTTTATCTGCGCTCGGGCGATGGCGGGGCCGGCTGCGTCTCGTTCCGGCGCGAGAAGTTCATCGAGTTCGGCGGCCCCGATGGCGGTAATGGCGGGCGCGGCGGGGATGTCGTTGCCGAGTGCGTCGACGGGCTCAACACGCTCATCGATTACCGCTACCAACAGCACTTCAAGGCGCCGACGGGCGGCCATGGCATGGGCAAAAATCGCACCGGCGCCGATGGCAAGGACATCGTCCTGAAGGTGCCCGTCGGCACGCAGATACTCGAGGACGACCAGGAAACGCTGATCGCCGACTTCACCGAAGTGGGCCAGCGCGCGGTGCTGCTCAAGGGCGGCAATGGCGGCTTTGGCAACGCCTATTTCAAGACCAGCTCCAACCAGGCGCCGCGCCATGCCAATCCGGGCCAGGAGGGTATCGAGAAATGGGTGTGGCTACGCCTGAAGCTCATCGCCGATGCCGGGCTGGTCGGCCTGCCCAATGCCGGCAAATCGACGTTCCTGTCTGCAGTTTCGGCGGCCAAGCCCAAGATCGCGGATTATCCGTTCACGACGCTGCATCCCAATCTGGGAGTGGTGAGCATTGGCGGCAGTGATTTCGTGCTGGCCGACATTCCCGGGCTCATCGAAGGGGCGAGCGAGGGTGCGGGGATCGGCGACCGGTTCCTGGGTCATATCGAACGCTGCAAGGTGCTGATCCATCTGATCGACGGGACGCAGGAGGACGTGGCCGAGGCCTATCGCACCATCCGCAACGAACTGGCACTCTACAAGGACGCGCTTGCCGACAAGCCCGAGATCGTGGTGCTCAACAAGACCGATGCCATTCCCGCCGAGGAGCTCAAGGACAAGGTGCGGGTCCTGCGCAAGGCTTCGAGGCAAGAGGTGCACGAAATCTCGGGCGCGACCGGCAAGGGCGTCGACGAGGTGCTTTATGGCGTGGTGCGCATGCTCGATGCCGAGCGCACCGAGCAGGAAGAGGCGCTGCGCCGCCGGACGCAGGGGAGCTGGGCGCCGTGAACACGGAATTTCGGAAACTGGCACCTGTTCCCTTCTCCTCTCGCGGGAGAGGGCGGATCGGCCGCAGGCCGAGACAGGTGAGGGGGGTGCAGCGCTCGCAACCCGGTGCGAAGCCCGAATTCCTCACACCCCTCATCCGCCCCTTCGGGGCCCCTTCTCCCACAGGGGGAGAAGGGGATAGGGATACCGTGCGCGTCGAGCGGTTCGGTGCAAACGCTCCACAAGGAGCTGCTGCATGACCAACGCGCTGGCGCCCTACAGGCGCATCACTATCAAGATCGGTTCGGCGCTGCTCGTCGATGGAGCGACCGGCCGGCCTCGCGCGGCGTGGCTCGAAGGCGTGGCTGAGGATTTGGCGGCACTCAAGAGCGCCGGCTGCGAGATCGTCATCGTTTCCTCGGGCGCCATTGCGCTGGGGCGGCGTATCCTCAGGCTCGATGCAGTGTCGCTGTCGCTGGAGGAAAGTCAGGCGGCGGCGAGCGCCGGGCAGATCGCGCTTTCGGAGGCCTGGTCGCAGGCGTTCGCCAAGTTCGGTATCACCACGGGGCAAATCCTGATCACCCCGAACATCACCGAAGAGCGGCGCTATTATCTCAATGCGCGCACGACGATCTCGACCCTGCTTTCGCTCGGCGCCGTGCCAATCATCAACGAGAACGACAGCGTCGCCACGGCGGAAATCCGCTATGGGGACAATGACCGGCTCTCGGCGCGCGTTGCCACGATGATCGAGGCGGACCTTCTGGTGCTGCTGTCCGATGTCGACGGGCTCTATACGGCGCCGCCGGCGCGCGACCCCGATGCCGAGCACATTGCGCAGGTCGCGGCGATCACGCCGCAGATCGAGGCGATGGCGGGCGGGGCAGCAAGCCATCTTTCACGTGGCGGCATGATGACCAAGATCGAGGCGGGCAAGATC